>CETE01063291.1_pt1 | contig 11166 bp, 8 predicted proteins | sample 531241 | NCBI WGS metagenome assembly CETE01 (sample SAMEA2622336, study PRJEB7988) | marine metagenome | biome: marine biome (ENVO:00000447); feature: deep chlorophyll maximum layer (ENVO:xxxxxxxx); material: "saline water (ENVO:00002010), including plankton (ENVO:xxxxxxxx)" | depth 30 m
ATAGCGGATAGCTTTGCCCGGTTAAGCGCGTCTTTTATTTCAGGGCCTTTAACGCCGGTGGCAATGATATCTTGCACGTTCACTTGATTGGCGGCTGATAATGCATTTTCAATGCGCTTTCGTTGGAATTGCCAATCTATGCCCTTGTTATGAGCATAAGGCGCAAAAGCGCTAAGTAATAATGTGAAGCGTTCCTCTCTACGCCACGCATCACAGCCATTGAACAAGACAAGTAAATCGGCGGGCGAGTTTTGCGCGTTCAAAAGAAAGCCTTTGAATTTGCAGGCAAGGCTGACGATATCACTAACTTGATTTTGCACTTTGAGCCGACTGCATAACTGTTTCGCTTCTTCCTCATTAAGGTGAGTGAGCAGGGCAGTAAACCTTGTTATCAGCCTAGCGGTTTCTGTATCCGTGTCTTTAACAACGCTCTCGTTTTCAACCTTTTCTAGGTCTACCGCCGTTTTTAACGTTTCCAGAGCAGTATCTAGGTTTCTTTCAAGCTCAGTAAACCAGTCATTGAGGCCATGGGCTTGGTTTAATACAGTGAAAAAAACATGCGGTGTTTTCTCTAAAAGACTGCGCTTTGTTTCTTGCCATACCCGCTCTGCACTTAGCGTACTTAACTCGCCGCTTTGCGCCATAGACTGCATAAGAGCCATGGTTTCAGTGGCGATAGTAAACCCCAAATAAGCATAGCGGGTGGCAAAGCGTGCCACGCGAAATACGCGTAAAGGGTCTTCACTAAAGGCTTCAGATACGTGGCGAAGTAGGCGGTTTTCTAAATCTTTTTTACCACCATAGGGGTCGATAAGGTTTCCAAGGTTGTCTTGCGCTATCGCGTTAACGGTAAGGTCCCTGCGTAACAAATCTTCTTCTAACGTGACCGAGCTTGACGCATCGCATACAAAACCGGTGTAACCTTTTCCTGACTTACGTTCTGTACGTGCAAGTGCGTATTCTTCCTGTGTTTTAGGGTGTAAAAAAACAGGGAAGTCTTTGCCTACTTGGGTAAAACCCTGGCTGAGCATTTCTTCTGGCGTGGCGCCCACCACGACATAGTCGCGTTCAATAACTTTTCTGTTTAACAGTGCGTCACGCACTGCGCCACCAACGAGATATACTTGCATGCTTTTCCAACGATTTTTTAGTCAGTAGTACTTTTTAGATTGGGAATGCATCGACTTTTGACGTGTAACGAAAATCAACCTTCCCAAGGTAACAGAGGCGCAGTATAGCAATGTTACAAATAAAATCCGTAGCCACATCGTTATGCGCTTTCACTTCAAGGTTGCGTCTGGTAGTTTAATTGTCGTTAAAAATTAAAACAGATAGGCGCTTCAGCAACCATGTATTTGAACTACTTCGGGTTAAATGACAATCCTTTTTCGATTGCGCCTAACCCCGATTATTTGTATATGAGCCCAAGGCACAAAGAGGCTTTGGCCCATTTGACCTTTGGCCTCAGAGAAAGCGGTGGTTTTGTAATGCTCACCGGAGAAGTGGGCACAGGGAAAACAACAGTATCGAGAAAACTGTTGCAGCAGCTACCCGATAATACGCAGGTAGCCATGATTTTGAATCCTACCTTATCCGCCCTTGAGCTACTAGCAACGGTTTGTGATGAGCTAGGCTTGGCTTATACACCTGAAAAAGCAAGCCTTAAGTACTTCACCGATTTGATTTTGTCTAAGTTAGCAGAGAACCATCAGTCAGGCATGAATACGGTACTAATGGTTGATGAAGCTCAGCATCTGTTGCCCGAAGTACTAGAACAACTTCGTTTATTGACCAACCTAGAAACGAATCGTGAAAAGCTGTTAAAGGTAGTATTGATAGGTCAGCCTGAATTACAGCAGTTGTTAAAGCGTAACGAATTACGTCAGTTGGCTCAACGTATTACCGCTCGTTATCATCTGCTGCCTTTAACTGCGCCAGAAGTCAGTGCTTACATAGCACACCGCTTAAGCGTGGCTGAAGGTGATATCAGCATTTTCAGTAAGTCTACATTGCGCGCGGTGCATCAAATTACTGGTGGGATTCCAAGGGTAATTAATTTGCTGTGCGATCGGGCGTTAACCTTATCTTTTACTAAGCAGCATGCGGTTGTGCAAAAGCCTATATTCTTGGCCGCGGCAGAGCAAATTCTAGGTGAAGATGTTGTCAGTCAGCGCGTGCAAAGCCAGCGTAAATGGTATCTCGCATCGGCGTTTATTTTGGCCATCATTTTCGGCTACGGATTAGGGAGTTTGTATGTCTAATATCGTTGCCATTGACCATTTGAAACCCGGTATGGTGATTGTTCAAATTACCAAGCAAAATGGGCCAGTTAAAATTAGAAAGTCGGGTTTAGTGACAAGCGATGCTATGGTGCAGGGATTGTCTGAAATGGGCGTGCAAGAGGTAGAGATAGATCCTGAGCAAACTGTGGAAATAGCGCTTGTAGTTCATCATAGAACACAAACCCAAGCCTTGCTTCGCGGCGAGCACGACACTACCGCCAAATTTGATAAATCCCTTAACGAGCAGTTTAACCGAAGCCTGTTTTTACCCACGGTAGAAGGATTGCCATCGGCGTGGAAACTATATACCAAGCAAGCAGCACTTTTTGCTGTAGTTATTCTGGGAGGGGCGTGTATTGGTTTCACTGCGGCTACTGTAGAGCGTTGGTGGCCAATGTTTACGGCACAGAGTGTTGCTTCGGTAACAACACCTGAACGCCCTGATTCGCCGGTTGGTACAGTCGGGGACTCTTCAGAGTCTACGCTAGATAGTGATGGAGCACCGGGCCCTTCAAACAATTCAAATAAGCCAGCTTCCCCTAACGCTCTGCAAAGCGGACAAGACATAGGTTCAAGTACAGTTGCTAGTAATAATTCTGGTAACGTGGCGGCCGTTCAACAAGGCATGCAAGCTAACGGCAGTAACCCGCCTGTTGAGAACTTAAGCGCTGTCTCTGGCACAAACTCAAGCGCAACAGACACTCAAGCTAGCAATAACAATGATGTCTCGCAGCGCTCTGGTGCTGACTCAAATAATGACTCTGCACGCAACTCTTCAACGAACTCAAGACAAACCGCGTCTTCAGACGCGTACGAAGGAAAAGTACTAAATGAAGAGGTGTCTCAATCTGATGTATCGGTGTCGCCAGAGCTTATGGCGCGATTTAACGCTGCTGTTGCAGCATTAGATTCGAAAGCAGAAGATGGCGCCCCCGCTGAAGAGCAAACAAGGGTGACGGTAAAAGATGAGCTACCCCGTGTCGACCATCTGCCTGTTCGCCTATTAACACGACTTCCTACCATGAATTTTAGCGCGCATATGTATGCGTCTCGTCCTGCCGATAGATGGGTGAGGGTCAATGGCCGTCAAATAGGTGAGGGCGACTGGATTGCCGATAGAGTGCAGATCGTCAATATTGAAGCGCAACGTGTAGTGCTTGCTTTCGAAGATGAAATTTTTACTATGGCGGCGTTAACCGATTGGTAATTACTATCTGTTAGTTCCAAAAAACACTAACAAGTGACCCGTCCTAAGCTAGGTTGACAGTTTTTAGGCCAGCTCTAGTAGCTGGCCTTTTCACTGGTAAAACTGTGTTTCTACAGCGGCATCTGATTGATGAAAACGTCTTTAAAGAATTTTGGCAAGTTCAAACTAAACTCTTCGGGGCGAACGCCTGACACAATCTCATCGTCGTACTGACTTAAATCAACGCGCTTAACTTCATTGAAATGCTGCGACGTGACGCTGTAAAAGGTCATTACGTGAGGGCTTACGGGGTCTTTTGGGTTGATTTTGCTAACAATACCTAATTTACCGCTCTTTAACCTCACCAAGGAGCCAACAGGGTGCACGCCAATACACTGGATAAATTGTTTTACCAATTCTTGGTCTAAGTTCTCTGTCGCAGTTAGTCGCTTTAGCGCTTGAGTAGGCGTGATACTGTTTTTGTGAGTACGGTTAGATGTCAAGGCATCGTAAGCATCCACAATGGCAGCAATACGCGCGAACTCTGAGATTTCGTCACCAACCAATCCTCTCGGGTAGCCGCTTCCATCAACGCGCTCGTGGTGCTCTTCAATGATGCGTAGCGATAGGTCAGAAATATCGCCACACTGTTCAACTAGGTCTGCACCAATTTCAACGTGGGTTTTCATCACTTCCCAATCATCACTGGAAAATTCCCCTGTGTTATTGCGAATTTCATCTGGCAGCAAAGACATGCCGATATCCATTAATAGGGCACCTAAACTCACTTGCTCTGTGGTATCTCTGTCATAGCCAAGAAACTCACAGAAAATACCGCTCAGTACACTGCAGTTAATGCTGTGTTCAAGAAGGTACTGGTCAGTATCCTTGATCATGGTCAGGCAGCTCAGCGCATCTTTATTATCAAATATACTTTCGATCAGGCTTTGCGACAGCGACTCCAAGGGAGACAAATCTTTTACCGCCCCATTTTTAAGTGACTTTAAAAAGCTGCTTTGAATGGCAATTGCGCTGCTGTAAAGCTCGTTGGCTTCGTTAATTGAATCACGACCCACTGGCTTAACAACCGGTTTAGTCACTTCAGGCTCTTTTTCTTTAGGCGGCTCGGGTGGCACAGCTGGCTCGGGCAGCTTAGACTTCGCAAGATCTACTTCGACGCTTAAAATACCTTTCGATTTTAGGTTATCAATAATGGCTTGGGTTTTCACAATGCCTTTAGAGCGCATTTTAAGTGAACCTGTTTGTTCAAGTACTTGATTGACGTACATTCCTGGCTGCAAATCATCAATGGGTACCTGTTCTAGCATTATCTCTCCTGTGAGGCACAACGTTGCCATAGCCTTCAATTACAATAGAAACGAATAGTACGATATTTCAGTGAAAAAAGTGAGGAGTTTACTAGTCTTTAGTATAGCTAGAGTCGGCGAATGTAGGATTAACGAATTCGTGAAAAAACCTGTGACGTGTAAATGTGCCGAGAAGTTGCTTATAGTTCTAATCAGGTGAACTGATATTCTCCATGCGGTTTGGTACTAGGCGTCTTGATACGAAGTTAAGGTGAAGGCATAGATGAGAGAAATGAACAGGGTGCCATCTCGCGACAGCACCCATGTGTCATGCTAGGGCGTTGTTAAGCGCTAAAGCCCCACGCTTTTACAACCACGCGGGCTGTTTATCTTCGAAGGCTTCTATAGCACTTGTGAGTTCAAGCGTTTGACCGATAGCATCTAAGCCTTTAATAAGGTTGTTTTTGTGATGCTCAGCAATATCGAAGCTGAAGCTTGTATCGTTAAAACTTACTGTTTGCGCTGGAAGATCAACGGTGATCTTAGTTGCTGGGTCTGCCTTCACTGCAGCAAACAAAGCGTCCATTTGCTCGCTTGATAATGCCACAGGCACTAGCTGATTATTAATGCAGTTGCCGTAAAAAATATCAGCAAAGCTGGTGGCAATAACCGTTTTAAATCCAAAGTCGGCAAGTGCCCACGGCGCGTGTTCTCGGCTTGATCCACAACCAAAGTTTTCGCGAGCTAGCAACAGACTCGCACCTTTGTGCTCAGGCTTATTCAGCGCGAACGCTGGGTTTGGCTCTTTCTCTTCTAAATCCAAATAACGCCAGTCGTGAAACAAATGTTTGCCGTAGCCAGCACGTGTTACGCCAGTTAGAAACTGTTTTGGAATAATTTGGTCGGTATCGACATTGGCCTGATCAAGCGGCGCAGCAATGCCTGTGTGTTGTGTAAAACCTTGTTCAGACATAAGTTACTCCTGATAATCTCTAACGTCAGCAAAGCGACCGGTAATTGCAGCAGCGGCAGCCATTGCTGGGCTTACCAAGTGAGTGCGCGCACCACGGCCTTGACGGCCTTCAAAGTTACGGTTACTGGTAGAGGCACATCTATCGCCTGCCACTAGCTTGTCGTCATTCATACCAAGGCACATAGAGCAACCTGGCAAACGCCACTCAAAGCCAGCATCGATAAAGATTTTATCTAAGCCTTCTGCTTCAGCTTGGCGTTTAACGTTACCCGACCCTGGAACGACAATCGCAGTCACTGAATCGGCGACTTTACCGCGCTTGGCGATTTGTGCCGCTGCGCGCATATCTTCAATACGACCGTTGGTACATGAGCCGATAAATACGTGATTCACTGCAACGTCAGCAAGCTTTTCACCGGGTTTTAACCCCATATACTCTAGTGCTTTTACCGCGCTTTCTTTTTCAATCGGGTCGCTGAAATCTTCAGGAGCAGGTACCGGTGTGTTTACGCCAATAACCTGGCCTGGGTTGGTGCCCCACGTAACCTGAGGAGCGATATCTGCCGCTTCAAGTTCAACCACAGTATCAAAGGTTGCGCCCTCTTCGGTATAAAGGGTTTTCCAATAAGCGACAGCGTCTTCCCAGTCTTGACCCTTAGGTGCGTATTCGCGGCCTTCAAGGTAAGCAAATGTTGTTTCATCTGGTGCAACAAGGCCAGCTTTCGCGCCAGCTTCAATACTCATGTTACACACAGTCATCCGCTCTTCCATGCTCAAACCGCGGATAGCTTCACCTGCGTATTCGATGACATGGCCAGTAGCGCCAGCGTGGCCAATTTTGCCGATAATGGCAAGAATGATGTCTTTTGCGGTAATACCGACAGGACGCTTGCCATTTACGTTGATAAGCATGCTTTTCGCGCGGCTTTGTTTTAACGTTTGTGTGGCCAATACATGCTCTACCTGAGAGGTACCAATACCAAACGCCAGCGCACCAAATGCACCGTGGGTTGCAGTGTGTGAGTCACCACACACCACCGTCATACCAGGCTGAATTAAACCTAATTCAGGGCCCATAACGTGCACGATACCTTGCTTTTGGTGGCCCACTGGAAATAGCTGAATGCCGTGTTCTTCACAGTTTTTTGCCAAGGTTTGTAGCTGAAGCGCATTGGCTGGACCACAGGCATCAATTGCCAGTGAACGGGTTGAAATGCTGTGATCCATGGTGCCAACCGTGCGATCAGGGCGTCGTACTTTACGGCCTTTTTCATTAAGGCCAGCGAATGCCTGAGGTGACGTTACTTCATGAATTAAGTGACGGTCGATATAAATTAAGCTGTCTTCACCGATTTGGTCAATAATGTGGGCTTGCCACACTTTGTCATATAAGGTCTTGGCCATGAGGTTGTTTTACTCCTGCGCCATTAATTGTTTAACGATTTCATCGCCCACTTGTGACGTGCTTGCCGCTTGGCTGCGTTTGTCAGAAGGAAGTAACTCGCCTGTAAGTACACCTGCTTCTAGCGTTGCCACTACTGCCTTTTCAATTGCGTCGGCAGCATCATTCAAGTTCATGCTGAAACGCAGCATCATGGCGGCCGATAAAATTTGTGCGATAGGGTTAGCAATGCCTTGGCCTGCAATATCTGGGGCCGAACCGCCTGCTGGCTCATAAAGGCCAAAGCCTTCCTCGTTCATGCTTGCCGATGGCAACAAGCCCATAGAGCCCGTCATCATAGCGCATTCATCAGAAACGATATCGCCAAAAAGGTTTGAACACAGCATCACATCGAACTGCGCTGGGTTCTTCATTATTTGCATAGTGGCGTTGTCGATGTAGATGTGGTCTAGCTCTACATCTGGATAGTCTTTTGCTACTTCTTCAGCAATTTCACGCCATAAGCGGCTGGTTACCAGTACGTTGGCTTTGTCCACCGACGTCACTTTGCCGCGACGCTTCTGTGCTGCTTCAAACGCTGCAATAGCAATACGGCGAATTTCACGTTTGCTATAGCGCATGGTGTCATACGCGAACTCTTCTTCGCCTTCACCTTCTCGGCCCTTAGGCTGACCAAAGTAAATACCGCTGGTTAGCTCACGCACAACTAAAACGTCTACGCCTGATTTAGCAATGTCTTCACGAAGGGGAGACAGGCTTTCAAGGCCCGGATAAATGCGAGCTGGGCGCAAGTTGCTGAACAGGTCAAAATGACTGCGAAGGGTAAGTAGTGCGGCACGCTCAGGACGTTGCTCTAACGGCAAGGTGTCCCACTTAGGGCCACCGATACTGCCAAACAAGATCGCATCGGCTTGCTCACAGCCCAAAAGCGTTTTTGAGGGTAGCGCTTCGCCTTCAGTATCAATGGCGTAGCCACCTACAGGATATGCAGTACGGTTGAGGGTGACGTTAAACTTCTTTTCAACAGCATCTAAAACCTTATTGGCTTCCTGCATAACTTCTGGGCCGATACCGTCTCCGGCTAATACGGCAATTGAATACTGGCTCATTTAAACTCCTGCAACGCGTTCTTGTTGATTTTTTTGCTGATCAATTTGATCGGCTAAATATGTGTTGTTTAATACAAAGATAAGGGCTTTAACGCCGGCTTCCACAATATCTGTAGCCAAGCCGATTCCATGGAAACGACGGCCTTTATATGTAGCGATAACGCTCACTTGCGCCAAAGCGTCGGCACCTTCACCTTTTGAATCTAGTTTAAAGTCGACAACTTCTAGATCTTCGTGACCTAGTATAGACATGATGGCCTTATAAGCCGCATCTACCGGGCCGTTTCCAATGCTAGACTGGGTAATTTCTTCAGTGCCCACTTTCATTTTAACGGTGGCGCTTGGAATAATTTCACGCCCTGAATTCGCTTGAAGATAAAGCAACTGGAAGTGTGCTTGGTCGTGCTTTTGCTTATCGAAGAACAACAAGGCTTCAAGGTCGTAATCGTATACTTGGCCTTTTTTATCCGCTAACTTTAAGAATGCGTCATACACCGCTTCTAAGTCATAGTCTTCGGTTTTATAGCCAAGTTCGGTTAAGCGATGCTTAATCACATGACGGCCAGAACGTGACGTTAAGTTTAGGTTGTTCTTATTAATACCCACACTTTCTGGAGTCATAATTTCATAGGTATTTTGCGCTTTTAAGACACCGTCTTGGTGAATACCAGATGAATGGCTAAACGCATTCGCGCCAACAATGGCCTTGTTTGATTGAACTGGCATGTTACAAAGCTGGCTGACTAGCTTAGATGTGCGCGATATTTCGGTAGAATTAATGTTAGTTTCAAAGCCCAACATGTTCTTACGGGTTTGCAAGATCATAGCAATTTCTTCAAGTGATGCATTACCAGCACGCTCGCCAATACCGTTTATCGTACATTCAACCTGTCTGGCACCTTGCTCAACAGCTGCTAATGAATTTGCTACCGCTAAGCCCAAGTCGTTGTGACAATGTACTGAAATGGTTGCTTTATCGATATTTGGAACGCGATTAAACAATTGCTGAATAATACCGCCAAACTCTGTAGGTGTTGTGTAGCCTACAGTGTCCGGAATATTTACCGTGGTCGCGCCAGCGCTAATCGCTGATTCAACCATTCGGCATAGGTAATCAATATGGGTACGCCCCGCATCTTCACAGGAAAACTCTACATCGTCAGTATACTTACGTGCATGTTTCACCGCGGCTACGGCCATATCTACAATTTCATCTTGTGATTTGCGAAGCTTCGCACCTACGTGAATCTCTGACGTTGCGATGAAGGTGTGAATTCTGAATTGCTCAGCAACGCTTAATGCTTGTCCGCATGCATCAATATCACCCGGCAATGCGCGAGATAGGCCACAAACGATAGAGTTCTTAACTTCTTTGGCAATCATTTGTACAGAGCGAAAATCACCGGGTGAAGAGACAGGAAAGCCTGCCTCAATGATGTCAACGCCTAACCGTTCGAGCGCCAGGGCGATCTGCAGTTTCTCTTTGGCACTTAGACTTGCAGGTAAGGCCTGCTCGCCGTCTCGCAATGTGGTATCAAAGATCTTCACTTGATTTGTCATGACGCTCTCTCAGTTGAATAGTTAAAAAAAAACCCGTGCTTGGCACGGGTTTTTGTGAAATTAAATCGCTGGTCGCAATCTACCCGTGCAGTCTGGCTGCCATAAGGAGTAGAGATAGAAGAAGGAAACGAATACGCATTTGTTGTTGTTTCTTTGCTGACCAAGTTGATAGCGACAATGTACCCATGTGGCATGAAGAGGTCAACCATTGTTTACAATAATGAGTATATTTTTCGTGTATAAATACTTCCTTTTAATTATTTAGGATATGTGTCCTAACGATCTCGGTCTGAGAGCAACGAAACCAGTAGCTACAGCCATTTATGAGGGGGGGAATTTACTATAGATGATGTTGGTTAGGATGTTTGTACTAAATTTGGCTGTAGAGATGCAAAAGATATTGTGGTTTTTTATGCGGGCATACTGGGTTTTTATTCTTTCCGAGGCTTTGTTACCTATTAAGCAGCGTAAAGTTCTTCCAGTTGATTTGAGTAGATAAGCGCATTTCGCGAAGGGATAAGGCACGTGGTGAACGCTTGGATTTAAAGCTCCATGCGTGGCCACAGCATGCAGCGGTCATTATCGCCTTTGAAGGCCGCAGCAGTATTTTGTTTTGAACTGAAAGTGCCGTGGCCGCTTCCATTTCATCGCGTAGTGGGGTTGAAGAAATGCACTCCCCTGTATTAGCAAACCATCCATTTTTGTTCAGATGGAGCTGGGTATTGTCTTGGTTTACCATGTCAATGGAATCAAGCTCAATGTGAGAGCCTTCCATATTTAAAATTAAAACAGGTACAACAAGACCATACCTAGCGTTTTTTCTATACCACGCTTCTCGCTTTTCTACATCGTCTAAATGATTAATGCCGGGGCACTTTGCAGATTGCTTGGCATACCAACTTCCATTATGGGTATCTGTTTTTAGCGGGGATGGATTGTTTGCGATGCCATTACTAATCATATATCGAGCAATAGCTTTCACGTGATAAGGAAGCCCGCCCATTCGACGCTTAATCAGCGATAGGTTTTTTATCTCGCTATGAGCTAGAGAGACGATTTCTCTTTCATACAGAGCGGTACATATTTCATTGAATTGAGGGTGGCTTCCGCCGAGTTCACCAGCTTCACTGAAAAAGCCAACTTGGGAGTTGGGTATAGAGTGGGAAAGTTTGTCGCTTGAAGCCATCGGGATTATCAAATACCTGTCTAAAGTCTTTTAACCCTAGCAAGATTAGGCGCTTGTTGCTACATGGTTTCATTAAACAAGGCGAAAAATAGACATAAAAAAGCCGCTATGTAAAGCTAATGCCGATCAGTTAAGAATTTAATGATCGGTTGACCGATCTT
>CETE01022900.1_pt1 | contig 11120 bp, 10 predicted proteins | sample 531241 | NCBI WGS metagenome assembly CETE01 (sample SAMEA2622336, study PRJEB7988) | marine metagenome | biome: marine biome (ENVO:00000447); feature: deep chlorophyll maximum layer (ENVO:xxxxxxxx); material: "saline water (ENVO:00002010), including plankton (ENVO:xxxxxxxx)" | depth 30 m
GACACCTTCCAACTCAATAAGGTGCTTGTTCACAGTTGTCTTCAAATTGTTGGCTGAGCCAACATGATCGTGATGAGCCCCGCCCATCGGCTCAGGAATGACCTCATCAATGATCTTAAGATCGAGAAGATCGCTTGCACTCAGCTTGAGAGCTTGGGCTGCCTCAGTAGCATACTTGCGATCCTTCCAGAGAATCGCTGCACAACCTTCCGGACTGATCACTGAATAGTAGGCGTTCTCCATCATGAGAACGCGATCAGCGATACCGATACCTAGTGCTCCACCAGAGCCCCCCTCCCCAATCACCACAGCTATAATTGGAACGGTCAACGTCATCATTTCCCGCAAATTGAAGGCAATAGCCTCTGCAATGTTGCGTTCCTCTGCACCGATCCCAGGGTAGGCACCGGGGGTATCGATCAAAGTCACGATTGGAACTTGGAACTTTTCGGCCATGCGCATGAGCCGAAGTGCCTTGCGATAGCCTTCGGGATGAGCACTTCCGAAGTTTCGGCGGAGATTTTCTTTAGTATCGCGTCCTTTTTGGTGACCGATCACGATGACTCGCCGGCCCTCAAGGTAAGCAAAACCGCCAGGCATCGCCTCATCATCGCCAATATGCCTATCGCCATGCAACTCAAGAAAGTCGTCAAACGAATGCTCCACGTAATCGAGCATGAAGGGACGCTGAGTGTGTCGCGCGATTTGAACGCGCTGCCAAGACGACAGGTTACGATAGATGTCAGTCTTTGTTTTGGTCAGCTTATCCTCAATTCGCTTCATTTCGCTGGACATGTCGATATCACTATCGGCAGCCCGGTCACGCAACTCAGTAAGCTGACATTCCAAATTCACGATGGGCTTTTCAAACTCAAGGGGCTCGGTGATCATCATTCTAACTAATTTTAGCAGTTCTGTGGCTCAGGTCAATGAACCAGCTTCACTTCAGTCCCGACGCGCAGGATAGTAAAAAGGTCCTGCATATCAGACTTTTCCACCATTACACCAAAGGGTGCTATTTCCGAGTCAGGCCGCGCCGCAGCCTCTTCCCGGATGTAAAGCCCGATCACTCCCGTGCGTATCCATTTGCTACAACCCAAGTAAGTAGCGTCTGTAAAATTCACGGGACGATCGCCATCCCGTGCGACCTTTTCGGTGATTGTAGCCGTCACGGGCCCAGCAACTTCCGGAGGGAGATTAATCTCAACGATTCTATATTCCTTAAAAAACACATCATTGCTGAATACGGTCAACGTGCGTCCCTCCAAGCAGATCTCGACACGGTAATTAAGCGGACAGACAACCAATTCCTCATCCGGATAGATCAGGGCGGTGGTTTTCCCATTTGCCCTCATAATATAATCAACCGTGGAGTCACTGCGCCTAGCAATCGTGACAAGAGCCTCTCCCTGACTCACTACATAACGGGACTTCTCTGGCTGAGGGATAGGTGAGATGAGCAGGTCGAGATTCACTTCTCCAATCACCCGCTTAGCATGGATGATGGTTTCGGATTCGGGAAAATACCGCATCAAATAGAGCAAGCGGTCTCTCGCTGAAACAAGTTCTCCTTCTCTGAGAAAAGACATTGCAGCATCGAAGTGACGCTTCCCGAGGTCAGGCTTCTCAAGCTTTACTGCCCCGTCTTCGACAACGCGATTCACCGAACTCTCCGGTTGCGCATACCTCGTCCAACCGAAAAAGGCCAATGCCAGTCCAGCCCCGCAGATCATTAACACAAAAAACGCCGGAGGGAACTTTAGACGAGCCATTAGTATGGAATAGAGATTCCTGCTAGAGAAGCCCTCGCCGCTTGAAATCAAACGCATTCATCTCTAACGAGCTGCTGATCATTTCCATCGTGAACTTAATTAGTGAAATCTCCCAAGTGTCGTCCACCCCAACGATTACGGCACGTGACGGATTTCCAGAAGATTCAATATCCCGGACAATTCGATCACGCACCGCCTCAAGCGGCTCGCTAGCCACAGTTTCGGAGAACCCACGCTTCGCGAAGTTGAAGCCATACTTCACTAGATTTACGTTGCCAAACTGGCGAAACCAGTCAGCAAAAGCCTCGGCCTGCTCGCCGAAACCCTCGAACATAAGATCCTCATACCCGCCTGGGCGAAGGATTTTCGGACGCTCGGCCTCTACGCGGCCTTCTCGAATCCGAACCTGCCCCACCTCATCCATCGGCTCGGTCAAGAGGGCAAACTCGAAGTTTGTGGTTCCAAACGTGTCGATCCGACGGTCCGGCTCAAGGAAAACGTGGGTCGTCTCCATGGCATAGGCGATGTCATCGAAGGAGAGAGGCATAGGAACAGGAGCGAAGAAATTAGGGCTAGTTTCGCCCAAAATCCACTGATATCATTTTCTGTAGAGTCTGAATACCCCCCCGCGGCACGAACGTAGTTTAAGGATAAAAAAAATGCGCCCTACTCGAGGACGCACTCAGAAGCTTTGAAAATGCGATAAGCCCTATTTAGACTGATCTTCGATGTAGCCTACTACTTCGCCCACACTCGTTAGTTTTTCAGCATCTTCGTCGGGGACATTGATGTCAAACTCCTCTTCGAAAGCCATTACGAGCTCGACCGTGTCGAGCGAATCAGCGCCAAGATCCTCGATGAACTTTGCTTCAGGTTTCACCTGATCCTCGCTTACACCAAGTTGTTCGACGATGATATTCTTAACTTTTTCTTCGATTTGTGCGTCAGCCATTTGAAATAAATTAATTCCGTTCTGCGAAGTAATTACCGGCGGTTCTGAGGTTTGGCAACGGTTTTTTTCTTATCTTTCTAAACTACTTCTTCATTTCGTAATTTTTCCTTGAGACATAGTATTGCCGAGATCCTCCAGATGGCTATGTTGCAAGCGCATGTCGTTTGTCGAACAGCTCAACGCCTTAGACTCTGGCGCCCCTCTCTCGTCCACTCTCAGCCAGTTCCGCCGGCTGCTGGAGCCAAAGTCGCCTGCTGAGCTCGAACTCCTGGCAAACAAATCCGTAAAAACGACAAGAGCGCAGTTTGGTCGGACCATGAGACTGTTCGCACCCATCTACCTCTCGAATGAGTGCGTCAACAACTGCTCATACTGCGGCTTTTCGCGAGATAACCCCATCCTGAGAACCACCCTGAGTGTGGATCAGGTAGTCAACGAGGCCAAGTTTCTTGCGCAGCAGGGTTTTCGGCACATTCTCCTTGTTGCGGGAGAACATCCAAAGTTCGTCTCAGAGGGCTACCTAGAGAAATGCCTCGAGTCGCTGCGGGAATCTGTTCCAACCCTGGCCATCGAAGTTGGCCCCATGGAAACCCCCGAATATAAGCGCATGGTCGACGCAGGATGCGAGGGACTGGTTGTTTATCAAGAAACCTACCACCGCGGCGCTTATGCTGAATTCCACACGGCAGGCCCCAAGAAGCGGTTCGACTGGCGCTTGGAGTGCCCTGAGAGAGGTTACAAAGGAGGATTTCGTCGCATTGGCATCGGCGCCCTGATGGGCCTAGCTGATTGGCGCTATGAACTACTCCGACTCGCCGCTCACCTAGAATATCTTTACCGCACCTGCTGGAAATCAACGTTTACCATTAGCTTGCCGCGTCTGAGGCCAGCTGCCGGCAACTTCAAGCCGGAATATCCTTTCAGCGACGCAGAATTCGTTCAGGCCCTCTGCGCTTTCCGGCTGTGCTTTCCTCAGGTGGGCATTATTCTGAGCACAAGGGAACCACGGGCTCTCAGAGATGCGCTCTTCCCACTTGGCATCACCAGTATCAGCGCCGGAAGTCACACCGAGCCGGGAGGATACACTGGCGAGGGTGCTGATGATGTTCACCTCACGGTTCGTGGGCGTCGGGTCGAGGTAAGTGACGAATCGGCGCCAACCCCTTGCAACGTCAGCAAAGGGGAAACTTCAGCAACCGGACAGTTTGACATCGCTGACGAGCGCTCACCTAGCGAAATCGCAGCCCACCTCTCGCAGATTGGATTAGAACCCGTTTGGAAAGACTGGGACCCCTCTATTCTCTCAGCCCCAAACCAGAATACACAACCCCGTGGCTCAGCGCTTCCAAGTCGCGCCTCAAGCTCATGACAGTCATTCTTAACGGAAATCCCTATGAAACAGCGGCGCCCAAAAACGGCGTCACGGTGAGTGAGTTTGTATCACGACTGAAGCACGATGAAATTCCGGTATTAGTCGAACTAAACGGCGAAGCAATCCTTAGCCGAGAATTCGACTCTCAGCTCATTAAAAACGGGGATGTCGTGGAGGTGATCCGCATGGTAGCCGGCGGGTGATTCCGATCACTCTACCCTAGACAAAAGAGGTCGACACCAGAAGAGCCTTATTGAGACGTTCTAGATACTCAAAACGCGGAATCTCCTTGCAACCAAACATTTCTAAGTGTTCCGTTTTCCATTGTGTGTCAAGCAGTTGAAACTTTTTATTACGCATTCTATCAACAAGTTTAACTAGCGCCACCTTAGAGGCGTCTGACTCGCGACTAAACATTGATTCTCCGAAAAAAGCGCCGCCTATGGCAATCCCATAGAGTCCTCCGACGAGTTCATTATCCATCCAGGTCTCAACCGAGTGTGCGTATCCGAGCTCGAACAGCCTAACGTAGCTGTTTAAGATTTCTTTGCTTATCCAAGTCGTTTCACGATCAGAACATCCCCGCATCACCTCCAAGAATGCCGTGTTGATCCGAATTTCGAAACAATCCCTCCTAAGGGTGCGCTTCAAGCCGTGCGGAATGTGAAATTCCTCGAGAGGGATCACGCCCCTGGGATCAGGAGAGAACCAACCAATGTCGCCTTGGTTGTCCATAGCCATGGGAAACATTCCCCCCCGATAAGCTGCTATCAAAACAGCGGGCTGGATGGAGCCTTCTTTGGTAAAGATCGATTCAGACATGAACTACAACGATCGACGGTACGATTAGAGACTATTTTTGCCAAATCGAAAATATTTTGACCACTTGCTCCACTGACATAGCAAAATCAGATAAATTCGGTGCTTGAATTTGTACTCCACCGCGCGTAGAGGTCCCGCACTATGCCAGTTGCAACTCCGAAACAGTTCGAAGCCATGTTGGATGCCGCTCAAGACGGCAGCTATGCCTACCCTGCAATCAACTGCTCCAGTCTCGTTACTATTAACGCAGCGCTGAAAGCCTTTGCAGATATGAATTCCGACGGCATCATCCAGTTCTCTACCGGCGCGGGGCAGTTTGCTTCCGGCCTAAATCAGAAAAACACGGTTCACGGAACCATCGCTCTCGCGGAACTGACCCACCGCCTGGCTGAACAATATGATGTCCTTGTGGCCCTAAACACAGACCACTGCCGACCCCACGTAGCCCCAGATTTCCTCGATCCTCTCATTGAAGCTACCGCCCAGCGTCGCGCTCGCGGCGAAAATAATCTGTTTCAGAATCATATGCTTGATGCCTCCGAACTCGCTCTCGACGAAAACCTCGAGATCTCCAAGAAGTATCTCGCTAAGTGTGCCGATAATGAAATCATCCTCGAAGTCGAAGCCGGCGTTGTAGGAGGAGAAGAAGAAGGCGCTGCTGGTACTGAAGACACTCCCGACGAAGATCTTTACACCACTCCCGAAGACATGATGGCTGTTTACGAAGCCCTCCACCCGCTTGGTCGCTTCACCTTTGCGGCCACTTTTGGTAATGTCCACGGACATTACAAACCCGGTGCCGTAAAGCTACGTCCTGAGATCCTCAAACTCGGACAAGAAGCCGTCACCGGCAAATATGGCGACGATGCTGAGTTCGACCTTGTTTTCCATGGCGGCTCGGGATCAACGCTCGAAGAGATACGGGAAACACTCGATTACGGTGTCGTGAAGATGAATGTCGACACCGACACGCAATACGCCTTCACTCGGCCCATTGCTTCTCACATGTTACAAAACTACGACGGGGTTCTGAAAATTGACGGTGAAATTGGAAACAAAAAAGCCTACGATCCCCGCGCTTACCTCAAAGCGGCTGAGGAAGGCATGGCCAGCCGTATTGGAGTTGCCTGCGATGACCTTCTGTCTACCGGAAAGTCTATATCCGGTCAGGTATAATCTCCGTTTTGACGGCAAGTCACGTCTATTTTAACGACCCGGATCGGCTCAGCCGATCCGGGTTTTCTTTTGTCTTGGCCAAATTTTTAGGGGAATACAGCAGCTGAATGATCTTTAGGTTAAAAAGGCCGTCATTCTGCCATTGTCACTTGCCACAGTTCGTGGCACCCTCCCGCCATTATGAGATTTGTCATTCTGCTTGTTACCGCCCTTTCCCTGCTACTGAGCCTCTCCGCCCATGCTGAGGAAAATAAAAAGGCTCCTGCCAAACCCAAAGCTCCTGCTAAAGAGAAGCACCCAACTGGTTATACAGACACGCCTTACTTACCAGGTGGTAAATGGAGAGTCCATGACGACGCTCGCCCGCGTCCGGAAGTCGTGACTCCTGGTGAAACCGCCGCTTCGGCACCCTCCGATGCAATCATTCTGTTCGATGGCCGCAATCTTGATGAGTGGGTCATGGCAAAAGACAACTCCCCTGCTGACTGGATTATAAAAGAGGGGCAACTCGAAGTCCCGCCGAAAGGTCAAGGTGTTGGAGGCTATATGCGAACCAAGCGCGAGTTCAGGGACGTCCAACTCCATATTGAATGGGCTTCACCCAAAGAAGTTGTTGGGAAATCACAGGGGCGTGGCAACAGCGGTGTTTTCTTTCTCGGCGGATACGAAGTGCAAGTGCTGGATTCTTATGACAACAAGTCATACGCCGATGGCCAAGCTTCAGCGATTTATGGCTATAAGCCACCGTTAGTCAACGCTTGTCGTCCTCCCGGAGAGTGGCAGACTTACGATATCATTTTCGAAGCCCCCAAATGGGATGCCGAAGGCAATTTGCTAAAGCAAGCTCACGTCACCGTCCTGCACAATGGTATTCTAACTCACCATCGGCAAAACTACCTCGGGCCCAGCGGCCACAAGAAGGTTGCAAATTACAATACGGTGAAAGAAACCGGACCAATTCAGCTGCAAAACCACAGTAACCCGGTTCGTTTCCGTAATATTTGGGTCCGCGAGCTTGATTTATCTGCAAACGAATAATGCAGTGACTCTGAACACTTTTCTTGGTCAATGTCGGGGGTCACCTCTGGCTTCTGCGCAACTCAAACGGCTGACTTGATCTGAGCCTGCTCAAGCTCAGCCAACTAGATAGTTGGTAAACCAGATCGAGATTCACTCGTTCTCGCATCTGCCCGTCAAACGATCTCCGCAACAAACAGAACGACCAAACCAGTCGCCCTGTGGGGGGGTGACTTACTCTAGCTTTGCCTTGAGGAGGCTAACCTTTAAAGGCCGATGTCACGACCTTTCCCAGCCGTCCCCTTCTCTGCTTCGTGATCCCCCTGCTTCCCCTCCCCGTCAGCGTGATCGTCCTTGGTGTGATCCTCATGCCCCTTCGCACCCTCGTGCTCTGCATTATGATCACCGCCATGATCATCGCCATGATCACCGCCATGGGCCTCGTGTAGAACTTTGGTCACTTCAAATTCGTGCTTTTCACATCCCATGAGGATGAACCCGGCTATACCGCCTAGAAGAGCAATTTGGAACAAACGTCTCATGGTCATGTCTGTAACCGTGCCGTTACACTTTTGCAACTTCCAACTTTACCTCTACGGTATCCTTAAATGTCCCAATCCGATCGCCCAAATATTCTCTGGTATTGCACTGATCAGCAGCGCTTTGACACCATTGCAGCCCTAGGCAACCCCTATGTCTCAACACCTAATATCGACAAATTAGTCCGGGGAGGCACATCCTTCACCCATACTTACTGCCAGAGCCCAATCTGCACCCCCAGCCGCGCAAGTTTCATGACGGGACTCTATCCGGCAAAACTCCACAATACGCGCAATGGAAACGCCACCTTTCCTGAACAAACTCCTCTGATTAGCCGTCTCATTGCCGCCGAAGGATACGATTGTGGAATGATTGGAAAGTTCCATCTGCAAAGTTCCGGGCACCGGACAGAACCTCGAGTAGCAAAAGATGGCTTCCGCTACTGGAAATTTAGTCATGCCCCACGCGATGACTGGCCCGAGGGTGAGCATGACTACGCGGATTGGGTTAGCGAAAATGGCGGCGACCTTAATGCGATGCGCAAATCACCAGACCGAGTTCCTAGGAACTACCATCAAACTACCTGGGCCACGACCCGAGCTATTGAATTCATCTCGGAAGATCGAGGAGATCAACCGTGGATGCTGAACATCAATATCTATGATCCTCATCCGCCGTTCATTCCTCCCAGGGAATATGCCGAAAAATTTGACCCAGAAAGTATGCCTGGGCCGACATTTGAGGCATCAGATATTGCAACCCAGGCAGAACTATCTGATGCCGACTTTCAAACTAAATCAAAATCCCCCGAGGATTCTAACGCAAAGGCCGAACAAGCCAAATACTACGCGATGATTTCCCTGATCGACGACGAATTTGGTCGCCTACTCAATCATCTTGAAGACTCAGGAGCCATGAAAAATACCGTAGTTGTCTTCACGAGCGATCATGGTGAAACACTTGGCGATCACGGACTGTTTTTTAAGGGATGCCGCTTTTACGAAGGACTGACTCGTGTTCCGCTGATCTTCTATGCTCCCGGCCGAATCCAAGAGAACATCCAGTGCAAACAGCTTACTGAGCTCCTTGATCTCTCTGCTTCATTACTCGAGATCTCGGGAGCTTGTATTCCGGATTACCATCAAGGTTTCTCGCTAGTACCGTATCTCAATGGGCAAAGGCCTCTTAATGCCCCAGTTCGCGAAGCTGTGCGCAGTGAATATTTCGACGCACTCGATCCCACTTTCACCCAAGGCAATGGGACTTTTGCAACCATGTATCGCGACACTCGCTACAAGTTGATCGTTTACCACAGTATCAATAAGGGTGAACTCTATGACCTTGAAACTGATCCTCAGGAACACCGAAATCTCTGGAGTAGTCCAAGCCACACAGATGTGCGCAACGATTTGATCTTAAAAAGCTTCAATCAACACGTCAACGTTACGACTGACGTAGGGTCTAAAAGAATTGCCCCCATGTAGGGGCGCCTCCGGCAGAGAAATCTCTACTTTCTACTTACGACGATCCTGCTTCCTTCGTGTTGCACGATTTCGATAATTTCGCCCTTTTTGATAAACTCTCCATCGGCGACGATATCAAAATACTTGCCATCAAATTTTCCTTTTCCTGAGGGCAGAAGGTCCGTTGTTGTCATCCCTGACAAACCAACGTAACTATCCTTTTTCGCTTCAATCTCCGAAAGCTCGATCGAAGCTCCAGAAGGCACCGTCTCCTCGAGAATGAGACGATTTCCAAATCGGGTATGCGGAATGAACCGCATTCCTGACAGAACGGCCAACAGCGCACCTACCAGCCCCAAGGAGAGCATAAAAAATGATTGCCTAAAGATAGCAGCCCACGAATCAGCGCCGGGTAAATCATTCCATTTCCATTCTAGATCAACTCGGTCAACCATGGCTAGTCCGAGAGCAACGAGAACAAGGGCGGCTCCAACGGCACCGGGTATGACTGCACCGGGAAACAAAAACACTTCAACACCGATGAGAACCAATCCAAGCACAAGAAGAACTGCCAGTTCGTATCCAGCAAGATTACCGGCCATGTAGTTTCCAAAGAAAAAGAGTCCAAAGGCGAGAACACTGACAAGCCCCGGCAGACCAAACCCTGGACTATTAATCTCCAGATAGGCACCGGCCAAACCAACCACGATCAGCAGCACTGATATTTTTTGAATCCAGTGAGCAAAAGCTTCCATGCCTAACGGCTTGGCATTAACAATTTCGCCTTCAAGACCCTCTTGCTTGATTATCTCCTGCAAATTTCTTGCAATCCCCTTTGCCAACAGAGGCCTTCCATCGATAATTTCCGTCGCCTCAATTGTATTCAAGTTGAGAACATTTCCAGCTTCGTGGATGACCTCTCCATCAATTCTGACTTCTTTTTCCCGCGTCACAAACGCTTCGGCTACATCAGGATTATGACCGTTCAATTCAGCAGCATTCCGAACCGCCGCGATGATCATCTGAGTTACTTTATCGTTCATAGACTCGTTCAAGTCTTGACCACTCCCAGTAACCACTAAAGCAGATCCAATTGTAGCCGCAGGCCTCATATAAATGTGGCTCGTTCCAACGGCAATAATAGCGCCCGCTGATTCTGCACGAGTATTGACGAAAGTGTAGGTTGGGTAACTGATGCTCTGCAGACTGTCCAGGACTAGACCTTCGGTATACCAAGCAAACCCTCCCGGGGTATCCATGTCGAAAATAACCGCTTCTGCTCCGTCCAACTCCGCTTTTTTCAGAGTTCGATCCATAAAGTCAAAACTGGCCTTTCCCGTCGCAAGGGAATCTTCCCCGATATCTACAACAACTATCTTCCCCGCATAGCTGCCCTCCTCACGGCGCCCAAACAAGCTCGAGTCAGGTTCTCCGCTAGCATTTCCTTCTGCACCTTGGGTAACGCTTTCCGCCTCTTCCACCCCGCTGAGACGTTCCCGATTTAGCGCCGCCGCGAAATCACGCGGACTGGTTTCTATGGGCTCACCCCTCACTTTTTCGGCCCTGATTACTTCCCCAATCGATTCAGCAATTCCCTTCGCCAGCAGAGGTTTGCCTTCGATTTTTTTAACCGCCTCATCAGCAGTCAAAGTGAGGATCTCACCCTCCTCAGTGATTCTTCCCCAGGGAGCATCAATCTTCTGATTGTGATCCACAAACGCCTCGGCGACGTCAATTCGATGCCCCTTTTCGGTGGCAAGACTGCGGGCACGCGCTTTCAAGATAGACTGCGCCTGAAAGACCTGCTGACTCTCTTTAGAATCATCATCGGCAGCCATTGATTCAATCGCCGCACTACCAATAATCGCCGACACGCTCATATAAATGGAATCGCTGCCGAGCGCGACCAGAGCACCAGGACCGATCGCTGATGATGAAACGTAGGAAACCGTTGGAACCGCTAGTGCCGCAACTCGCTCGATCGCATTCTGAAAATCAAGGTCGTA
>CETE01153267.1_pt1 | contig 11093 bp, 10 predicted proteins | sample 531241 | NCBI WGS metagenome assembly CETE01 (sample SAMEA2622336, study PRJEB7988) | marine metagenome | biome: marine biome (ENVO:00000447); feature: deep chlorophyll maximum layer (ENVO:xxxxxxxx); material: "saline water (ENVO:00002010), including plankton (ENVO:xxxxxxxx)" | depth 30 m
GCTCTAGCAACATCCAATAAGATTCCTCTTCCAACCATTTTGTCTCTTGTTTTTTCAATTCCACACTTCTGTGCTCCTGCAGAGGTAACCTCCCTGCAATCATATCCATTCCACATTTTATCTTCATAAAAAACATGTCCGAGCCCATCCCAATGCGTGCATCCGTGCGTTGGTAAAAAAACTGTATCATCTGCTGCCCTAATACCTCTCTGGTCGAGCACACCAGAATAAGCATCTGTTCCGGTTCTCAGCATTGAATGAATTGGATTTGTTCTTCCCATCGCAGGATATTTAGTTTTAGCTCCTTGTGGACCTTTGTAGTCAAAATTCAAAGCTAAAGATATTACTTTTCCTTTTTTTACAAGCTTTGCTGCATTGATAATCTCATCTGTCCCAACATAGTTAAGTGTGCCAATCTCATCGTCGGCGCCCCACTTCCCCCAATTTTTATATTTCTCAGCGGCTTCTGCAATATCTGCCCTTGTTATTTTTTTTTCTTGCATGAATTTCTCCCTATCTATTAATTTAATATTATCGATGATAACCAATCAGCAGTCTGGGTGCGGTATTTGTAAATCCTATTATTTGCTACGTGCGAACCATCCTCTATGTAGTTATATACTACGTCCCCCTTGACTGCTTCAGCAAGCAATTTAGACTCCTCTGGTGGAACAACTCTATCTAAGCCACCCCCCACTATATATAAAGGGCATTTTATATTTTTAGCGCAGCCAGACAAATCCATTCTGCTTGCAAATTCTCTAGCTTCATCCTGAGTGTTACATTTACTTCTGTAAATAAATGCTTCCTTTGTGAGTCCCGGTATTCGATCAAATATATTACTCCATGCAAATGGTCCTGTCAGGGAGATACATGCCTTTAGTCTATCATCATAAGACGCAGCTCTTGGTGCATAATAACCACCGAGACTAACACCCCATATAGCAACCTTATCAGAACTTAAGTCATCTCTTTTTTCAATAAAATCTATGACTGCCGAAACAGGTTCTTCATATTCCGGACATATAGGCGCCGAATACTCTGCCTCACCTTGACCAGGTCCATCAAATGCTAGCGTTGCCATACCTCTATCAAGAAATACTCTCTCGTTTGTTTCCATCTCCTCTTTAGCTGAGTCTAATCCCATGCACATAATAACAACTGGTGGGTTATCAATATTTTTTGGCTTTCTAAGATTGCCATACATCGTGAGATTGTTCCAATTTATTTCAATTCTTTCACCAACTGGATCGGCAAGTTCCATAGATTTTTTGTGATATTCAACTGCAAATGTGTGGGTTTTTCTCATTTGCTCGGGATCTTGAACAAATAGAAATTTTCCGAAATGGCAACAAACGGCAGCTGTATTGTAATGTTCAGCCGCGCTTAAATTATAGCCATTAATTCGCGCCTCATCTCCAAGTACCCCATGTATGTGTCCTTTCATTTCCCATTCATTACACCATTCATCCCATTTACTAATCGATGCAGATACATCATTAAAATCAGATAATGGAACACCATTAGAGACAAATCGATATGACCAGTGGGATACAGCTGTGAGCAGTTTTTCGTCTTTATTTTTCATAAAATCAACCTCGTATTTTAAAATAAAAATTCTAAAATAATTTAATTATTTATAGTATATTAAATCTAAGGACAATGGGAAAAAATGTATAAAATAATTGTTGGTGGAAAAATACATCAAAGTGGAATTGATCTGCTAGAGACAGCAAAAAACTTTGAAGTTACTGTTTTGCCTGATGCAAGCCAAGAAACACTTGAAAATAATATCTCTGATGCAGATGGAGTCTTGTTAAGATTACAGTCTTTTACAAAGTCAATGATCGATAATTCACCAAAACTAAAAATATTATCAAGGAATGGAGTTGGCTATGATCGTATCGATATTCCTGAATTGACGAATAGGAAAATTCCCCTCACAATTGTTGGTGATGTAAATTCAGGCAGTGTTGCAGAGCATACGATTATGTTTATTCTTCATTTATTAAAAAATAGCAAAAAGCATGATGCAATGGTCCGAGGAGACAAATGGAAAGATAGGGATCTGCTAATATCAAATGATTTTGCTGGAAAAAAAATATTAATAGTTGGCTTTGGTAAAATCGGACAAAAAGTTGCAAAAATTGCGCTTGCTTTTGATGCACATGTTAATATTTATGATCCATATATAGATAGTCAAAAAATCTTTGCTGAAAATTATAATTTTTTTGATAAATTAGAAACTGCTATCAAAGACTCCGAGATAATCACACTGCATGCGCCCGGTATGGGAAAACCAATCATTGGCAAGGTTGAGATTGGGTTAATGCAAGAAAATACGATTTTAATAAATACATCGAGGGGTTCCCATGTCGACCTAGACGCTCTCTTGGACGGTTTAAAATCGGGGAAGATTAGAAGTGCAGGCCTTGACGTTTACCCTAAAGAGCCACCGAGCATACATAAACACAATGTATTTAATCATGAAAATATTTTATTTTCGCCGCATATAGCGGGGCTAAACCGCGACTGCGCTGAAAGGATGGCAATAAATTCTGCTCAAAATATAATTGATTATTTTGACGGAAGGCTGAGCCCTGAATTCGTTGTAAATAACGAAATCTTATGATCTTTGGTAATGACCCTTAGCTATTTTTTAGGTGAGGATAAACTTGTGATAATAATGAACCTTCACAGTATGTCATTTCATATATTGTAGATGATTGGATTAGTCTAAACCATTCAATTACCCTAGGGTTTGAAGCCCATAAATCTGAACGACCAAGATCCTGCATACGCACTATGATTGGCATAATGCAAATATCTGCAAATGTGATCAACTTCCCAAGAAGGAACGGACCACCACTCTCTGCTAACCAAACTTCCATACGATTGCAAGTTGCCTCTATTTTTGCTGTAGAATCATTCATATCTTTTTCAGAAAAACCTGTCCTGCCCATCTTCAACAGAAACTCCTTTCTCAATGGCTTTGACTCCGCAAGGGCTATGAAGTCTTTTTCGGATAAATCCTGAAAGTGTGGTAAAAATGCCATATTGTAAGATGGTATCCTGACAGATGGTCCTGCAACCTCATCAAAATACCTTATCATAGCTCTCATTCTTGCCGCATTTTCGGGCTCAGGGGGACGAAGGGGATTGTGATTTAAATTAATATCTTCAAGGTATTCAATTATTACTGAACTATCAATTACTATCTTATTATCATGAACCAAAGCAGGTACTACACCATTCGGATTAATTGACAAATATTCAGGCTTTAGTTGATCACCGGAGAATAAGTCCAGGATTTCCATACTAAAATCTATATTTTTATAGTGTAGAGTATACCGCACCCGTTGACTGCATGTTGATTGCAGTGCGTTGTATAATTTAAAATTTCCAAAACTCATCTATTTTTTATCATAGAGGTCTAAACCGTACATGTAGTTTGCTGCCTTCAGGAATAAGGTTCTATTTACCCCATCAGAATGCAACCATCCCGCTGCATCTCTTAAAAGTTTTGATACTCCAAACTCTTTCATGTATCCATGCCCACCATGGACTTCCATTGTCCATGTTGCAATTTTCCACACAGCTTGACTTGCCATCGCTTTTGGGAGAGCACCCAATGTCCAATCCCATCCTTGATCTTGGTTATCAGCTAAGTAGCAAGCTCGATGTGTGTATGATCTTGCGGCATCAAGTAACATTCTCATTTCCCCTAACTGAGCTCGAATACCATCGTGTTCAATTAATGGCCGACCGCCTTGTACTCTTATTTTTGCCCATTGCTCAGCTTTTTCGTATAAGGCAACGCCGACGCCTAAACAGCTTGATGCTGCGAATGAGTTGCTTGATGGAAAAAACTTTTGAAGTAATTGAAAACCTTTACCAACCTCTCCGACTATATTTTCATCTGGAATAAAACAATCTTGGAAAATTAATTCGGCATTATTTGCAAGACTTTCCCCTAGCTTATCGTGTACACGACCAATTGTAAAACCTTCACGACCCCTCTCTAAGAGAAAGCAGGTGGTCCCTTCAAGCATCGGTTTACCCTTCTCTGTTTGAACAAATAAGAGATAATGACTTGCTCTATTTCCGTTTGATATGAAGTGTTTCATCCCATTTATGACATAGCCACCTTCAACTTTTTCAGCTGATGTTCTGAAAGGAGTCGGATATGGTAAAAAATAGTTTGAGGCATTATCAGGCTCAGTTATTCCAATTGCCAAAACAGCTTCGGGGTCTTTTGAGTATGGAATTAATGTTCTCTCAGCTTGTTCTTCATTTAGAGCCTTTTCCATTATGGTAGCAAGTTTCATTGTTTGAGCCATAACAACGGACACACCAACATCACCAACCGCCAACTCCTCAACAACCATTGCAGTAGTAAGCGAATCCAAACTTAGACCACCGTATTTTTCAGAAAGCGTCATTGTTCGGAGGCCAAGTTTATCTGCTTCTTTTACTATTTCTCCACAATATCTCTCTTCAGGGGTTGCTTTTCCATCAAGGTCGACTGCGACAGGTTTGACCACGTCATCGACAAATTTCTTTACTGTTTCTAATATTGCTTTTTGCTCTTCTGTCTGAATAAACATTTCATGCATTGGTTGTGTTCCCTTAAAATGAATTTTTTATCTTATATATATAGTAATTTCTTTTGCAGAAAACAAACGAAAAATAAATTTGACATAAAGTTAAAAGCTGATATTGATTTTAACTTGGGATATCATAAAAATTAGAAAATATTTCTATATGGAGGTGTTTAAATGCGCAATAAATATCACATATCAAGAAGAAATTTTTTAGCGGGTACATCTGCTACCGCAATCGGCCTTACCTTAATGCCATTCAGTCTTGGAGCCAACGACCAAGATCAACTTAATTTTTATAATTGGGATGATTATATTGGCGAAGATACATTATCGGACTTTGCAAGTATCACGGGAGTTAAAACAAACATAGATTTCTTTGCTGATAATGATGAATTATTTTCAAAACTAAGGGAAGGAAATCCCGGATATGACATCATTGTTCCATCAGATATTTACGTAGAAAAAATGACCAAAGCAGGTATGCTTGATAGGATTGATCAAGATAAAATATCAAACATGGGGAATATTGATGTAAATTTTTTAAATCCGATATTTGACCCTAACAGAGATTATTCCATGCCATATATGTGGGGTACAATCGGTATAGGGTATAACAAAAAACAGTTGCGCAATACTCCAGACTCGTGGTCACACATTTACGATTCAGAAATATATTCAGGAAATATTTCTCTTTTATCGGAAGCGACAGACGTTATTGCCTGCGCACTTAAGTATTTAGGCTATTCCGCAAACACTAAAAGCACAAAAGAATATAAAGAAGCCGAGGAGTTATTAATCGCACAAAAGAAGCATATCAAAGTTTTTGCTGAAGATAATGGTCAAGATTTACTTGCATCTGGCGACGTTCTCATGGCTCAAGAATATAACGGGGACATCGCACAAGTGATGCTCGAGGATGATAATATCAGCTACATCGTCCCAAAAGAGGGTAGTATAATTTGGGAGGATTGCCTTTGCATACCCAAAGATGCTCCTCATAAGGAGAATGCTCACAAATTTATTGATTTTATTCTGCGTGCCGATATTGGGGCGGAGCTTGCCGATTATATTCAGTATGCAACTCCAAATAAAGCCGCAAAAGACCTAATGGATGATGAATATAAATCAAACCCTGCTATATTTCCAGCAGATGAAACTGTAAAATTATGCGAAAATATGCTTTATCAAGGAGAAGAAGTAAGTAGGATGATTCAAGACACTTGGACCCGTATACTTGCCTCGTAATTAAATAATGACTCAATTTGAAAGACATAATGATGGCTAGGTGGGCTGTGAGGAGCAAATTTTTCCTCCTCCTGCTTTTGCCTGGCCTGTCATGGCTTTTTCTCTTCTTTTTAATTCCATTGTTTATTGTTTTTTCGATGAGCTATGGTCAAAAAGTAAACATTATTGATATTGACTATAACTGGACTCTTATAAATTACGCGCGTGCAACCGATGGCGTTTATTTTTTTACACTATTTAAATCTGTGATTATAAGTTTTATAACGACTTTTCTCTGCTTATTAATTGCAACACCCGTTGCTTTTTATATCAGTTTCTCCTCTGTAAGAATAAAATCAATTTTGCTAGTTTCTATATTGCTTCCACTTTGGACTAATTTACTAATCAGGACATACTCGCTTATCGCATTACTAAGAACAAAGGGACATGTTAATAATGCACTCGAGAACTTGTGGGAGTCTGCAAATTACTTCTTGAATTTGTTTCGTTTGGCTAACCATAATTTGATTGGTGAGAGCTTTACGCCTCTAAGTTTGATGCATAATAATTTTTCCGTAATCCTTGGATTAGTATACATTTACGTGCCGTTTATGATAATTCCAATTTATCTAGTATTAGAGAAGATCGATAGAAATATACTTGAAGCCAGTTATGATCTTGGAGCAAATCATAAAGTAACTTTTTTCAAAATAATCATGCCTAATATCAGTGTTGGAATAATCTCTGGTATAATCTTGGTATTTATACCCTGCCTTGGCTCGTTTATTATACCGGAGTTATTAGGCGGCGCAGACTCACAAATGATTGGAAATATAATTGAGAGACAATTTAAATCTGCAAATGACTGGCCTTTTGGATCAGCTTTATCATTTATTCTAATTTATATAACAATAATAATCTTAGGTGTAAGATACGTTTATTCAAAACTTTACTCACGCCTCAATCAGAAAGGTGTTTCATGAGCAAGAGAATAAGACATTACACACCAATCAATTACACAAAAAACAATACCCTAAAAATAATAACATTTATATTTCTTGTAATTTTATATCTACCCATAATTAATTTAATTATGTTTAGCTTCAATGACTCAAAGCGAAACATTGTGTGGCGAGGATTTACAAGCAAGTACTATGAAAAATTGTTCGAAAATGAGATGCTGTTTCTTGCTTTTTCAAATTCTATAACAATTGCAATAACCTCAACAATAATTTCAACCTTTTTAGGTCTAACAACTGCAATTGTACTCTGGAAATTCAATTTTTACTTAAAAAAATATTATGATGTTGCGTTACTATTTCCCATCATAATTCCAGAGATATGTATGGGTATTTCCATGTTAGTTTTCTTCAGTTATATTAACTGGCCAAATTTCCAATTATGGCCATTTACCCTATCAAGTATTATCATCGCGCATGTCTCCTTCATTTTTCCATTTGTTGCAATTATAATCAGAGCAAGATTATCAATGTTGAATAATGAAATTTTAGAAGCGGGCCTGGATCTTGGTGCAAATAAATATCAAGTAATCAGAAAAATAATAATCCCATTTATGAGTCCTGCGCTTGTTGCCTCTGCTCTTCTGGCTTTTACACTATCACTTGATGATTTTGTTGTAACCTTTTTTACATCAGGCCCAAATAGCGTAACACTACCGGTTAAAATCTACTCGATGGTCCGATTTGGAATTAGCCCTGAAATAAATGCTATATCAACGTTACTAATTTTAATAATTATAATTTGTACTTATTTCGCAATAAGATTTCTATCTAAAAGTAATAGAGAGATCATAAAATGACAGAGAAAAAGACTACCATTGAACTAAAAAAATTAAATAAAAGGTTTGGCGATATTGTTGCTGTTAACGATGTATCATTGAAGATCTCTGAAAATGATTTTTTTACCATATTGGGTCCCTCCGGATGTGGAAAATCCACTATCTTAAGATTAATAGCTGGTCTTGAAGTTCAAGATACTGGCGCTGTTATGATAAATAATAAGGACTGCAGTTTTGTCCCAGCAAACGAGAGGCCAGTTAATATGGTTTTTCAGTCATACGCATTGTTCCCGCATCTTAGCGTACGAGATAATATAGAATTTGGCTTAAAATTAAAAAAAATAAACAACATAGACAGAAAAACAAGAGTTGAAGAAATACTCGAACTTGTAAAAATGAATGGTTATGATTTCAAGCTACCATCAGAACTTTCGGGTGGCCAAAGACAAAGAGTCGCCCTTGCACGAGCAATTGTTAATAAACCCAAAATTGTACTTTTAGACGAACCACTCTCAGCATTGGATGCAAATTTGAGAATGGAAATGCAACAAGAGCTTGTTAATATTCAACGCGATCTGAAAATGACTTTTATGCTTGTGACCCATGATCAAGACGAAGCTCTCTCAATATCATCAAAAATTGCAATCATGGAAAATGGGAAAATTATTGAGACAAATACTGCAACAAATATGTATGAATACCCATCAAAGAAATTCAGTGCGGAGTTCCTCGGACGCATAAATATTATAGAAGGCGCCTCATCTGTAATTAATAATAGAATACTTTTTAATAGTGATACATTTGGAAAAATTAATATTAAACAAGATATTAAATTACCGAAAGATGGTGTGCTTGGAATTAGACCTGAAAAAATAATCATTGAGACTGGACTTAATAAACAAAAGAACAGAGTTAGCATGAACGGCATAATTACTAATTGGACTTATTATGGTGATGTGAGCTACATTACGATTGAACTGAAAAATAAATCTAAAGTTTATATCAATGTCCAAAACATCCATAGAAACTCATTACAGGAGCTAAATATAGGAAAAAAACTGTTCGCTTCATTCGATATAAGTGATCTTATAATTTTAGAAAAGTAATACTTTCCTATAATAGAAATTTTGCTATAGTATTTAAATTCAAAACAAGATTAGGAATGGGAAAATGTCGATATTTGATACTGAACAGGTAATTGCAATTGAGGAACATTACATAGATCCGAATATTACAAAACTTCAAGAAGAGAGCACTAAGAATACCAAAATAAGAAATCCTAAAATGGTGGCAAGGATGGAAGATTTTGGTGGTGAAAGAATTGAAGAAATGGATGCAGCAGGCATTGATGTCCAAATACTATCGATAGCGCCTCCTGGCATTCATAATTTACCTGGTGATATTGCGGTTGATGCAGCCAAAATGACAAATGATTACTTAGCGAAGAAAATATCAGAAAACCCAAAAAGATTCAGAGCCTTTGCTTCATTGCCAATGCAAAACCCAGAAGCGGCAGCGAAAGAGCTCGAGAGATCAGTAAAAGATCTGAACTTTGTTGGTGGCATGATTCACGGCCTAACTAATTCAAAATTTGACGATGGAAAGGAGTCTTGGCCCGTATACGAGACTGCTGCAAAACTTGATGTACCGATATATCTACACCCTGGCATGCCTCATCATGAAGTAAGAAAAACCTACTATCAGGACTACACAGAAGAGTTTGCTTTATTTCAACAAGCTGCATGGGGATATACTGTAGAAACTGCAACAATGGCGATTAGACTTGTTCTCTCAAGAGTATTCGAGAAAATACCAAATCTTAAAATTATTCTAGGTCATCTTGGAGAGACCTTGCCTTTCTTGTTATGGAGAGTTAATCACAACTTAAAAAGACCAGGCAATGCTCCAATAGAATTTAGAGAGGTTTTTTGCAATAATTTTTATGTTACAACAAGTGGTAATTTCTCTGATCCAGCATTATTATGCTGCATGCAAGAAATGGGAGTAGATAGGATATTATTTGCCATAGACTGGCCTTTTATAGACAATAAACTTGGTGCAGATTGGTTTGAAAATATCTCAATATCAAGAGAGGATAAAGTTAAGATATTGAATGGTAATGCATCACGGATATTTAAGTTATAATATTGGATATAACCAAAAATTAGAGTTCTGGGACATCTAGACCTATTCCTACAACCTCGTCTTCGATTGGTACTCTAAATGCATCATTAAATAAATTTAGGGAGACCATAACCGTCGCTGTCAGTGCAATCTCAACCATTTGCTTTGGTGAGTAGTGATTTTTAAAATTATCAGCGACTTTATTTGGAATATTCGACGCATCAATCATCATATGGTCCACGAAACTGAGAGCTGCCTTCTCTGATTCTGTAAATGCTTCGTGGCTGTCTGAGTCCTGAATATTCTTAATTTTATCTTCTTCAACACCCAACCTTCGTAAGTGCTCTATTTGGTGAGTCGAACAATAAAAACATGTATTCCGTGTAGCAACTTTGTATCTAATTAGCGCTTTAAATGGTTTGGGAAGTTCACCCAGATCCCATGTTGATTGCCAGTAGTTGCGAGATGCCATACCAAAGTCATCAGAATGAGCCATTGCCCTCGCGCTATTATTAATCCTTGAACTTCCTTTCGCCTCATTTAGGTCTTTGATCAGTGACATAAATTGAGTACTGAACTCGTCGTTGGATAATAATGGAACAATTGTATTTGCATTCAAATTCTTATCAAGTTGACTTTTCATTTTTTTCTCCCTTTTACACCGCGCTTGGCATTCGAAGATATTCACTTCCATCTAGTTTCACAATTATAGAGACTGGCTTATTTAATTTCAATGCCTTCTTAATTCCATTAACTAATTCCGTAACATTATTAGCTTCTATGGCATCTATTCCAAAACTCTCAACAATTTTTTTGTAATCAATTTTTTCAAAGCTCGTTGACTCAGTATTATATCCTTTCTTTAGCTGCTTAGATTTTACTTGTGTCAACCCATTATCAACCATTATTACTTGTATCATTGCAATATCTAATCGCTTCCATGTTGCCAGCTCCCCAGCATACATCAGGAAACCACCATCGCCAACAAATGAAATGACAGGCGATTTTGGTAATGCCATTTTAGCTCCCATTGCAGCACCAAGGGAAAAGCCCATCGGAGAGAGACCATTTGACACAAAATATTTTAAAGGTAAGTTCGTTAACCATGCTTGGGATGCAAGTGATTTATGAGCCCCAGCATCTGCAGCTATTATGGTGTCTTCTGGAACAACCTTCCTGATCTCTTTGTATACTGCTTGTGGCGCTATTCCGCTTGACTCTCTATATTCTGAACTTATGCCTAACTCAAAATTATGAATCTTATCAAAGCAATCCCTCGCTTTTTTTAACCAGCCTAAATCCGTTACCCTTTCCCCTAACAAATTCTGAAGTGAGCTTAAAGT
>CETE01153266.1_pt1 | contig 11063 bp, 14 predicted proteins | sample 531241 | NCBI WGS metagenome assembly CETE01 (sample SAMEA2622336, study PRJEB7988) | marine metagenome | biome: marine biome (ENVO:00000447); feature: deep chlorophyll maximum layer (ENVO:xxxxxxxx); material: "saline water (ENVO:00002010), including plankton (ENVO:xxxxxxxx)" | depth 30 m
TTAATTAGTATATTGTCAAATCCAGATCTTGTTCCATCTTTGTCCATTGATGTGATGAGCAGCTCACCTGCACCCAATGATACAATTCTTTCAACATAATGCAACACATCAATCTCAGTATTAATTCTGCCTCCGTGAGTATAAACTTCCCACTTATTCTCTGCATTATTTTTTTTTGCATCTACAGCAACCACGATACATTGAGAACCATACTTGTCTGCCGAGTGTCGAACAAAATTATTATCTTTAACTGCTGCAGAATTTACCGATACTTTATCGGCTCCAGATAATAATAATGTTCGTATGTGTTCTATTTTACTTACACCGCCACCAACTGTTAATGGCATAAAACATACTTCTGCAGTTTTTCTCACAATGTCATAGATCGTATCTCTGTTCTCATGGCTTGCGGTGATATCTAAAAAACATACCTCATCGGCACCCTGTTCATCATATATTTTAGCAACTTCAACTGGATCTCCGGCATCTCTTAGATTTACAAAATTTGTGCCTTTCACAACTCGCCCATTATTGACATCCAAGCATGGTATTATTCTCGACTTTAACAATTATTAACCCTCACTATTGATAATTTTAAGTGCTTCTGTAGGATCTATTTTTTTTTCGTAGAGAGCCTTGCCAATTATTGCTCCCTTGAAAATTGAATTATCATTTTTTTTTAATTTTTTAATGTCTTCAATAGACTTTAAACCCCCACTTAGTATCACCGATATATTAGTTGCCATGGCTAATTTTTTAGAACCCTTAAAATTCAATCCCTCAAGCATCCCATCCCTATTTATATCTGTGTGAAGTATCGAGTCAATTTCAGTGTTATCATACTCCTTAATTAGATCAAAAATATTGACCCCTGTTTGCTTCTTCCATCCCTCTATACATATAAAATCATCTTTGCTATCAAGCGCTAAAACAATTTTTTGAGGATATTTATTTGCGACTTCTTTTACCAAACTAATGTTTGTAATGCTAATTGTGCCGAGAACTATTTTTTTGGCTCCAAGTGATAGCCAATAATCAATCATCTCAATTGTTCTGATCCCACCACCGAGTTGAACCTTTAATTTTGTTTTTTTTATTATTTCTTCAATAATAGGTTTGTTTTTACTTTGTCCATTGACAGCGGCATCAAGATCAACAATATGTACCCACTCAAAACCTATTTCTTGGAATTTTTTTGCTTGTGAAAGTGGATTACTATTATAAATCTTAGAGTCCTGTATATCTCCTAATCGGAGCCTGACACATTCACCGTTCTTAATATCAATAGCTGGAAATAGGATCATTAAGGACTCCAATTTATAAAATTATTAATAAATTCCAAACCTATTTTCTGACTTTTCTCAGGATGAAATTGACATCCAATGATATTATCTTTGCCAATAACTGCGGTAATTTCACTGCCGTATTCGCAGTAGCCCAATAAATTTTCCATTCTTTTTACTTGAAAATAATATGAATGTACAAAATATACAGTCGTTTCTTCCTGATCCTCTAATCCATTGAAAATACTGTGGGCTCTATTAAGTTTAATAGTATTCCAACCCATGTGGGGAATCTTAATTCCAGCTCTGGTAGGTATTCTATCAACTACCCCTGGGATCCAACCAAAACCTGGTGTCTTTTCACCCTCAAACCCCATATCAGCAAGTAATTGCATCCCAACACAAATCCCCAGAAAAGGAGCTCCTTCATCTAAAATTTTTTTTTCGAGGGTTGGGAAAAGACCGTCTATTTCAACCAGTCCAACTTTACAATCCTTGAATGAGCCAACCCCAGGCAGTACAATGCGGTCACATAGTTTTATATCATCAGCATTGTTTATGCGCATGATTTTTATCTCTTTTTTGAGATCTTTTGCAACGTTTTCAAAGGCTTTTGTTGCAGAATGGATATTACCTGATCCATAATCAATGATACCAATTATTTCCATACCTGTCACACAAAGCTATTAAAATATATTTAGTATTGCCTCTTCGTCACTGCTGCCAGTTCCGGATTTATTTTGACTAGAATTATCGTAAAGTATGACTTCATTTTCCTTATTATTTCTATATATATTGTAAGCACTAATTTGACTCTCAGAAGTCACAATCATCTCTAACTTATAATCTCTTAAGTTCAACAGCCATTCTCTTATAATATTTGATTGAAACCCGAAAAAAAGATGAATAAATATGATGCCAAATATTATTATTGACGATCCAAAATAAGCAGAAATACCGTATAATAGGAATAATATTGCGATGTAAAAAGGTATTAAAAAGAAATTCTTATTTAACATGAACCACAATGGTGGAAAAATTAACGCTGTATATGAAATTTTATCTCGATAAATCAAGATATGCTCGTTTTTATCGTCAAAACCCCTTTTTTTTGTATATATTTCAAATAACGCCATAATGAAAAATAAATTACAGAATCCCTTTTGTAGTTGGAATTGAACCTGATGCACGCGGATCAATTGCAATTGCTTCTCTTAAACATCTTGCAAGACCCTTGTAACAAGACTCTATGATGTGATGCGCGTTACTCCCTTGCAAATTTTCAATGTGTAATGTCATGTCGCTATTATGTGCAAAAGCGTAGAACCACTCCTTGAAAAGCTCAGAGTCCATCTCACCAATTTTTGGCGTGTTTAAATTGACTGCCCATCTCATGTATGGTCTGCCTGAAATATCTAATGAAATTTGAGTTAAAGCCTCATCCATTGGAATGATTATGTGCGAAAACCTTCTTATTCCCGCTTTGTCTCCTAGTGCCTGCTTTATTGCTGTTCCCATTACAATGCCAATATCTTCTGTAGTGTGATGCATATCAATGTGTAAGTCTCCTTCAGCTTTCAGCTCAATATCAAGTAAGCCGTGTCTTGCTACTTGCTCTAACATATGATCAAGAAATCCAATTCCTGTATTAATCTTTGATTTACCGGTACCGTCCAACAGTAATTTACAAGAAATACTCGTTTCTTTTGTTTTTCTCTCTATAAGAGCTTCTCTTTTCTTGTTATCACTCATTATTAATTTCCATTGGTTAAAATCTTGAATATATATATCACAATCGACATATATATTATAATAAACATATTATTAATATATGTTAAATGCGACAAAAGACGTTACGTGACTAAAATTATAGGGATTAAATGATCGAGCATAACGAAAAAAATATGGTTGGCACTACCATCATCATGGTACGAAAAGGTGATAGTGTTGTGATTGCAGGTGATGGCCAAGTTAGCCTCGGGCAAACAATAATCAAAAATAATGCAAAAAAAGTAAGGAGGCTTGGTCCAGGGCAAGAAGTTATTGCTGGATTCGCTGGCTCAACAGCAGATGCCCTCACTTTATTTGACAGATTAGAAGCAAAACTTGAGCAATACCCAACCCAACTGACAAGAGCTGCAGTTGAATTAGCAAAAGACTGGAGACTTGATAGATACCTTCGTAGATTAGAGGCAATGATGCTGGTCGCAGACAATGATTGTAGCTTCGTATTGACGGGCAATGGAGATGTACTTGAACCTGAAGACGGTGTAATTGCTATCGGATCAGGTGGGAATTACGCTTTGGCAGCCGCAAAAGCATTATTTAACACTGATATAAATGCACAAGAAATTGCGGAAAAATCTATGAAGATTGCATCAGAAATTTGTGTCTATACAAACGATAATTTGATTATTGAAAGCATCAAGATAAAGGAGTGACATGTCAGACTTTTCGCCACGAGAGATTGTATCTGAATTAGATAGATTTATTATTGGTCAGAATAAAGCAAAAAGAGCATGTGCAATAGCTCTACGAAACCAATGGCGGCGCCAACAATTAACAGGCCCACTAAAAGATGAGATATTACCCAAAAATATTCTCATGATAGGGCCAACAGGCGTTGGTAAAACAGAAATTTCACGTAGACTTGCAAAATTGGCTGATGCGCCATTTATAAAGGTTGAAGCTACAAAATTTACTGAGGTTGGTTATGTTGGGCGTGATGTTGAGCAAATTATACGTGATTTAGTTGAAACTGCCATCGCAATGATAAAAGAAAAAAAACGAAAAGAAGTTGAAGCTAAGGCGCACCTATTATCGGAGGAAAGAGTTATCAACGCCCTTGTAGGTGAGAATGCATCAGAGTCAACCAAAGAGTCATTTCGAAAAAAATTAAGAGATGGCGAATTAGATGATAAAGAAATAGATTTAAAAATAAAAGACTCAGCATCAAACATGACATCCTTTGAATTACCGGGGATGCCGGGTGCTCAAATGGGTATGTTAAATATTGGTGATATGCTTGGAAAAGCAATGGGTGATAAATATAAATCAAAAAAAATGCTGGTAAAAGATAGCTATGAAATTCTGCTGCAGGAAGAGTCTGATAATCTACTTGATCACGACACAATTATCCAAGAAGCACTAAAAAGTGTTCAGAATCATGGCATTGTCTTCATTGATGAGATAGACAAAATCTGCGCGCGTGAAAATCGGCAAGGCGCTGATGTAAGTCGTGAAGGAGTTCAAAGAGATTTACTTCCCTTAATTGAAGGAACATCAGTATCAACAAAACATGGTATCATAAAAACAGACCATATATTGTTTATTACTTCAGGTGCATTTCATCTTGCAAAACCATCCGATCTTCTTCCTGAACTACAGGGAAGATTGCCTATAAGGGTTGAACTTGGGGCATTGTCAAAAGAAGATTTTGTAAGCATATTAACAGATACAGAAGCAAGCTTGATTAAGCAATATATCGCACTTATGGATACGGAAGGTCTTAAATTAGAATTTTCAAAAGACGCAATAGAAAAAATTGCGGACATTGCAGTAAATGTGAATTCAAATGTTGAGAATATTGGAGCCAGAAGACTTCATACAGTTCTAGAGAGAGTACTCGATGATATAAGCTTCACAGCGCCTGATCTTGATGAAAAGAATATAAAAATTGATCAAGATTATGTGACAAATCATATAGAAGATCTCGCAAATAATGCGGATCTATCAAAGTTTATTTTATAATCAAGATTTCAAAAGTATATAGTAGGCGCCTTCCCCACCGTGCCTTGTGTTAGCATACTTATAACCGTTTATATCATCACGAATTTGTGGCAGCTTTAACCAATTTGGAAGATTTTGATTTAAAACACCGCGCTCATATCTTGTTCGGTATTCATCATTTGTATTACCTTTTGATAAGCCCTTACCGGTAATTATTAAAACAATGTTTAAATTATTTTTTTTTGCCATCCTCACAAAATTAACAGTAGCATTTTTTGCTTCTTCTTGAGTCATGCCATGCAAATCCAAGGTTGAGTCGATTTTGATTTGACCCCTTGACATTTTTTGTTCTAATCTTCGATGGATTCCGGTGAATTCCACTTTTTCATGAAAGTCATTGTTTGAAGTTATATTAGACAACTCTTCATTTATAACTTTTTTTTGTCTGGCCCTTTTTTTGATAGTACTTTGCTCATTGACATCCCTTGTAATTTTTTTGTTTTCGTCAATAACACTTTCTTCTTGATTTATAACTTTGGATCTACCAGATTTTTTTATTGGCTCAACCTTATCTAATATCTGGCTCCATAATTTCAAATCACTACTTGATATTTTCTTATTATTTTTTTTCATATTTTATCAAATATAATTATATCCCCCTTAGATTTCATATTTCCAGCATTTTCATCGTTTCCGAAAAAAATATCGCCCCTAAGTAACCCTTTTATCGCTGATCCTTTGTCTTGCGCAAACATTAATCTCTGGAATCGTTCAAACTTTTTTGAGCCCTCAATAGGAATTTTTGTATCCAGCCAGATAGGGGTGTTAGCATTGTAGATTGACATGTCAACGGCAAGTGATCTGAAAGGTGTTAACCTTATGCCAAGTTGACCCAATGGATAAACATTTATCTCATCCTTCAAGTCTTCTTTAAAAAAAATAAATGATTTGTTCATATATTTTTTAGATAAATTTTCTGGACTTGAGCTCATCCATTTTTTTATTGATCCCATGGAAATGTTGTTTTTTTTTATATAATTATTATCAGTTAAATATCTCCCTATTGATGTGTATTCATAATTATTCTTGCCATTAAATACAAATCTTCGCTCAATACCATTTTCAAATTTTAAGGTACCAGAACCTTGTATATGCATGAAATATAAACCAACGGGATCCGAGAGCCATGCTAATATTGGAAGATCCCAATATATTTTTTCTTCAAGTTCTCTCCTGGTTAAATTTATATACTCATCTGGTTTATTTTTTGGAGATCCATACAAAGGGTAAAGATATTCACCTTTTTTATCAGATGACGCATTTAGGGATGGTTCAAAGTAGCCTGTGTAAAGACTCTCCTCATTTTGTTTTCTTAAAACTCTATAAGGTTGATAATTCTTTTCAAAATATCTTCGTGCCATATTATTATTTAGCATTTTTTGATCTAATAATTCAAACTTCGTGCTCTTATTTAGAAGTGTAAATGCATCCAAATGATTATCATGTACCCAACCTTTTATATCTTCAAAAGAAACTTTTTGAAGTTGCTTTGTATTTATTTTGTCAATCATTATTTACGTTGGTTAATTAAGCCGACTTATTGATGTTACCATCCAATTCGGGTTTTTCGACTTTAAATTTTTGCTAAATGACCAAACTTCTTTTATCTTTGCACTATTTCTTTTTGTGGATTTTTCATCATCCTTAAACTCACTAAGGGTTGAGCTGGTCTCAGCACTGATAATACAAATTATACTCGCTATATTTTTCTCTATTTTTATATCATCAATCTGCAATTCGATTACTTTAATCATGCTGTATTCTAGTTTTTGTGCAGCTTCTTTTCTTGCGTCGATGGAATCCTTAAAATCCTCATAGAGTTCTTTTCCCAACAGTGAATTTAGAGTCTTGTGATCTTCTTCAGAGTGCCCAATCAAGATCATTTCGTATGCTTTAGTTGCGCCTTCCTTGAAATATTCAAGATTAAAACCATTCAATGATTTCTCAAGATACTTCAACTCACTGTGATAGCTGCTAATATTTTTTTCATCTTCATCAATCTTTAGTGGACTGTGAACATCATCCTCTTGGGCGGTTTCCGCAGCTTTACTTTTAGGCTCATCAAAGTCTATGACAACTGGTTTTTCAAGACCAGTTCTTCGGCCAAGCACAGAACGTAACATTATCAGTATAAATATTACAATTATAAGCAGTATTAAATTTATGATATCAAACATATTGGAATTAAAAGTTTTTATTTATCTATAATATATATGTATTACAAAAATAATTAAAAATATTTTATCAGATTTTTCAAATAATTGACCCAATGACACTATCTGCTATGATATTATTATCAAGTTAATTTGTTGCTATGAATGAAGAATTAAAAAGTGGGTTTAAATTTCTGAGCCAATATGTGAAGGATCTCTCTTTCGAGAACCCAAAAGTCCCAAGAAAACTTCCACATATGATGGCCAAGCCAGATATCAATGTCAGCGTTAATGTCAATGCGGCAACTTTAGATAAAGAAAATAGCATTTATGAGGTCGAAATAAGTACCAAGGCTACATCCACGATTGAGAACGAGCCATGTTTTATTATTGATTTGTCTTATGCATGCGTTGTTCAGCTTAATAATATTGAACAAAATAACAAATCATTTGTTATACTTGTCGAAATCCCAAGAATGCTCTTCCCATTTGTGAGAAGAATAATTGCTGATAGTGTTAGAGATGGTGGTTTCCCTCCACTTTATATAGAACCAATAGATTTTTTGAAACTTTTTGAAAAAAATATGCAGAAAGATTAATACTAGTCTTTTTCAGACCATAATGCCTTTTTTATAAAATTCTTAGTAAATTCATGGTGTTTATCAAGCTCTTTAGGCGTAAGCCGGTGCGATGGCCGTCTCTCACGTAGAACTCTACTGATATTATCATCTAGCAGACTTTCTGTAGGCTCATCTTCGTGTAATTGGAAATTGCTTTGTCGACCACCGATTAGTTCAATATAAACCTGTGCCAATAGTTCGCAGTCAGATTTTGCGTCATGTAGACCTCTTTTTTGTTCAGCTATATTATAACGCTTACATAACGCATCAAGGTTATTTGGCATACCTGGATGTTTTACTCTCGCAATAGCGAGAGTGTCGATAACTTTATCATCCGCAATTATTTTTTTGTTTTCAAGCGATAATTCATGATTTAGAAAACCAACATCAAAAGATGCATTATGCGCTAAAACAGGCGACTCACCGATAAATTCCAGAAAATTATCCGCAACTTCATCAAAAATCGGCTTTTCATTTAAAAAATCATTTGATATGCCATGCACCTTAAAAGCCCCTTCAGAAATTTCTTTTCCTTGTGGGTTCACGTACTCATGAAAATATTTATCTGTTGGTATATGGTTAATTAACTCCAAGCATGCAATCTCAATAATTTTATCGCCTTTCTTTGGGTCTAAACCAGTTGTCTCTATATCAACAACAATCTCTCTCATTTTAAATACTCGCCTGCTTATTTAACTCTCTCACGATTTTATCTACACTATCTCTAGTTCTCGCTTCGTTATGATTATGAATTATAAAATCTGATCTTTTAATCTTTTCATTGTCTGGTATTTGGTTTGCTTTTATTGCCAAATACTTTTCTTTGTTCATATTTTTTCTTGATAATGCCCTCTTTTCTTGAATGTCTTCAGATACATGAATAAGTATAACTTTATCAAACTCAAGGTCCAAGTTTTTTTCAAAAAGTAAAGGTACTTCGATAACCACAAATTTGGATTTTTTATTACGCTCTTGTTTTATAAAATTATCTCTTTCGATCTTAACAAGAGGATGAATATAATTTTCTAATTTTTCTAATTTTGTTCTATCTGCGAAAACAATATTCGCAATATCTTCGTTACTAAACTCTATATTGCTACCAAGTATCTCATTCTTTATAAAATTATTTAAGTCAGCATTATTCCTATAAATCTCTTTGACACATTCATCAGAGCTAAATACAGGTATATTGTATTCGGTCTTAAATATGCTTAAAACATATGATTTTCCAACAGCTATTGAACCCGTTAAGCCAATTTTGATCATTCAATATATCCTGCTTTTCTTAAAAATTTTGTAAGTTGTAAAATTGAAATACCTTGAATTGAAAACAGATCATCTCCTATACTCTCAAACAAATTAATCCCTTTTCCTTCAATTTCATAGCCCCCGAGTATATTGAACACGTTATCGCCAATCTCCTTTATGTAATTCATAATGTATTCATCACTAAGTTCCCTCATGTTCATATCTTGCACCGATACATAAGACCAGATAAGTTTTGACTCTATGACGCAAGTAGTAGCTGTAATGAGTTTATGATTTTCCCCACTTAAGTCCTTTAGTTGTTTGAAAGATTCCTCATAATTTACTGGTTTATTGAAAATTCTTTTTTTATAAAATAGTGTTTGATCACAGCCAATAACGAGATCTTTACTATAGCTATCAGAAATGTTTTTAGCTTTCTCGTATGAAAGATTTTTTACCAAATCTTGGGCATCTTTCAATGAGCATACCTTACCATTAAGGGCATTTTGAAATTGTGTTTCATCAAAATCTGATTTAATGGCCTTGAACCTTATACCAGTATTTTTGAGTAAATTTCTTCTTATTTCACTTTGAGTCGCTAATATTATATTGCACTTCATTATGCAGTATGCCTTCCCCTGAGTAATAACATTACCTCCGCTGCGGTCTCTTCAATCGATTTCCTGGTAACATCGATAACGGGCCAGTTATTTTTTTCAAATAACTTTTTTGCTTTTAGAATTTCTTCACTAACAAGCCTTTTATCTACATAGTTGCTATCATCTTTTGCATTTAGGGCCATGAGTCTATTTTTTCTAATCTGCACTATTCGCTCAGGTGTTGCTAATAGCCCTACAATCATTGGGTGTTTCACTGCGTCCAATTCGGGTGGTAAGGGAATGTTATTCACAAAAGGTATATTTGCCGTTTTTATGCCTCTATTTGCTAAATAAATACTTGTAGGAGTTTTTGATGTTCGGCTCACGCCGATAAGTATTACGTCTGCAGCATTTAAATCTCCAGAAATAATACCGTCATCATGAGCAAGTGTATAATTCATCGCATCAATTCTTTCAAAATATTCCGTATTTAACTGATGCTGTCCACCGACTATTGGGCTTCCTTTTATTCCATAAACAGACGTTAGTGACTGATGAATGGTGTCTAGTGGATCAATGAGTGGTATGCTTAGCTCGTCGCATAAAGACTGAAGTGTCTTCTTTAATTCTATATCATAAAGAGTGCACAAAATTATACCCGGCTTGTCTTTAATATCTTCATATACAGATTCAATTTGTTTTTTGCTCCTAACAAGAGAATGTATATGTTGTTCAAAGTTCAAGTTCTTATATTGAACAAGAACAGCTTTCGCTATTGTACTAAGTGTTTCACCGGTTGAGTCACTTACCAAGTGTATATTATAAGAAATTTTATTTTCAACAGGCACCGTTTATAAAAACTCCAGTAATGTGTATATCTTTAAAATACAGAAAAAATGCAGAATTTTATACATATTTCCCAGAATTTATTAACATTATAAATACAGTTGATAACTTAAAAAACTTTATCAACATCTATTTACTGTGTAATTTATGCACAAGGTATACACAAATTACTAACATCATTTGCAAAAAAATAATTCGTTAAAAACTGCTTCAAACAGAGATTATCGACATTTAAAGTTAGATATCCAAACTTTATTATTAAAATTGTATACTTACCCTGTTAATATTTAAAGTGTGGATAGTTTATGCATAAAAAATAATTACCAATGTCCACAAAGTAACAATAACAATAGCTTTTATATAATATGTTATGACTATTCTGTGTAAATTGAATGATGGGGATATGATATGGCCACCTCCGATATGGCTTATGAGGCAGGCAGGTCGCTACTTACCTGAGTACAACGTTGTTAGGAATAAGGCGGGTAGCTTTTTAGATTTATGTTACAAGCCAGGCTATGCTTC
>CETE01022783.1_pt1 | contig 11026 bp, 9 predicted proteins | sample 531241 | NCBI WGS metagenome assembly CETE01 (sample SAMEA2622336, study PRJEB7988) | marine metagenome | biome: marine biome (ENVO:00000447); feature: deep chlorophyll maximum layer (ENVO:xxxxxxxx); material: "saline water (ENVO:00002010), including plankton (ENVO:xxxxxxxx)" | depth 30 m
CGGTATATGGACTACGAATAAATGTTCGCCTTTATTATTATTTGCAAGAGATACAACTTCGTTCATTAAGTCCTTTGAAGAATTTTTTGGAAGCCTAATATTTACTTCGTTAAGTTTTAAGACTTTCTTTGCATGATTAATTGGAACAACCTCATCAACTATAATTTTTAAATCTGCAAAATCATTTTGTGAAGATGTGTGCCCAACAAGAAAAACAATGTTATTATCTTTAATTATGTCTTTATACTTATCGAACGCATCATGGAAAATTATTGCCTCTGCCTGTCCGCCTAAACAATCTAAATTAAAGAATGCCATTTGTTGATTTTTCTTATCATAATGTAGCTTGAAATTTGCTACAGCTCCTCCAATTTTTATCATTGTATTTTCTTTTACTATTTTCTTTTCAGTAAAATCGTAATTACTTAGGTCCTCAATTGTATCAGCATATTTTAAAAGCGGGTTTCCTGAAACATAAAGCCCTAATACCTCTTTTTCTTTAGATAGTTTTTCTTGATTTTCCCAGTCATCAATTATTGGAAGTTCTGGAACTCTTAATAATTCTTCCTCGTCTCCGAAAAGATTTATTTGATCTTTGTTTTCTTTTTTATGAACCTGTTGTCCATAATTTATTGCTAAATCAACAGATTCAAAGAGTTGTGCTCGATTAGAATTAATTTTATCAAAAGCTCCAGCTAAAATAAGACTTTCTAAAACTTTTTTGTTTACTAGCCTTTGGTCTACTCTTGAAATAAAATCAAAGATTGATTTAAAACTACCGTTCTTTTTTCTCTCCTTAATACACTCTTCTAAAGCTTTTACTCCAACATTCTTGATAGCATTTAAACCAAAAGATATCTCCTTATCGCTAAGAGGTTCGAAATTGATTCCGGATTTATTTACATCTGGCGCATTTACTTTTATACCAAGTTTTCTACAATCATTAATGAGAACAACTACTTTATTTGTATTATTCATTTCGCTGGTCAAATTTGCTGACATGAATTCTGCAGTATAATGAGTTTTAAGCCATCCTGTTTGATATGCTATGTATGAATATGCTACTGAGTGACTTTTATTAAATCCATATTGTGCAAACTTATCAATTAAATTAAAGATTTGTTCTGCCTTTGCTTTTGTTAATCCATTTTTAATAGCACCTTTAACAAATTTTTCTGCCATCTTATCCATTAAAGATCTAATTTTTTTACCAATAGCTCTTCTCATTTCATCCGCTTCTGATAATGTGAAACCGGCTATAATATTTGCAATTTGCATCACCTGCTCCTGATAAACAATAATACCATATGTTTCTTTTAATGCTTCTTCTAGAAGAGGGTGGACATATTCAACTTTTTCTTTACCATGTGACCTTTTAATGTATTTATCGATATTTTGCATTGGTCCTGGTCTATATAATGCATTCATAGCAATAAGACCGTCGATACTTTTTGGTTGAAGTTTCTTAAGAAATTCTCTCATTCCTGCAGATTCAAATTGAAAAATTCCTACTGTCAGACCTTTTGCAAAAAGTTTATAGACTTCTGGGTCTTCCATTGAAATTTTATCAATATCTATTTTTTTTCCAAAGCGTTCTTCAATTAAATCTATAGCTCTATCTATTACGGTTAGGTTTCTAAGTCCTAGAAAATCCATTTTTAATAAACCAACAGATTCTAATTCTTTCATATCATACTGCGTAGTAACATCGCCTTGGGAGGATCTATATAGAGGTACAAAGTCTGTTAAATCTCCAGGAGCGACGACAACACCAGCTGCATGGATGGACGCATGTCTTGTCATACCCTCTAAAACTTTAGCATTATCAATTAAATCTTTATAATTAGTTTGTGATATTGCTCTTAATTCTGAGCTTTGTTTCAATGCTTTGTCCAAAGTTACCTTTGGACCTTCAGGAATCATTTTGGCTATTTTATCAACTTCGGAATATGAATAGCTCATTACTCTTCCAACGTCTCTTATAACTGCCCTTGCATTCATTTTACCAAATGTAATGATTTGAGTAACAGAATCTTCTCCATAGATATTTTTTAGATAATCTATTACTTGACCTCTTCGCTCTACACAAAAATCTATATCAATATCTGGCATGCTAATTCTGTCAGGGTTCAAAAATCTTTCAAAAATCAAATCGTGCTTTAATGGGTTAATATTTGTTATATCAAGCGCATATGAAACGAGACTACCTGGGGCAGAACCTCTTCCTGGACCAACTGGTATTTTATTTTTCTTAGCGTACTGAACAAAATCTGCGGTTATTAAAAAGTAGCTTGCGAAGCCCATCTTTTTGATCACCGAAAGTTCATAATTAATTCTATCATTTATCTCATCGTTGATATCGTCAAATTTATTTCTTACTCCTGCATCACATAACTTTTTTAGATAGCTATCAATGTCCTTTGAGTCTTTTTCGCCTGGAATTGTATACCAAGGAAGGTGATACTCATCCATTGGAATTTCTAAGTCAATAGTATCAGTTAATGCTCTGGTGTTCTCTAAAGCTTCAGGAAATTGTTTAAATAAAGAGAACATTTCATCTTGCGATTTAAAATAAAATTCATTGCCATAATATTTCAAACGATTTTTGTCTGATAGCTGCTTTCCTGTACCAATACATATATGCACATCATGTGCTTTATGATGATCTTTTTTTGCATAATGTGCATCATTAGTAGCAATAAGAGGTAAATTCATTTCTTTAGCTAATTTTGTTGCAAGTTGGATGTTCTGTATCTCTTCCGGTATTCCATGATTTTGAAGTTCTATATAATATCTTCCTGGAAATATACTTGAATATTCTTCTGCTACTGTTTTTCCTGCTTCAATCCCATTATATATTAATGTCTCTGGGAGCAGGCCTTTTAAACAAGCGGAAAGGCAAATAATACCTTCGTTGTATTTTTTAAGAATCTCTGTGTCAACTCTTGGCTTATAATAGAACCCTTCGAGGAAACCGTGTGTTACAATTTTCATTAAGTTTTTATAGCCTGTATAATTTTGAGCTATTAAAACGAGATGGTTATATTTACCCATTCCACTTGATTTATCTTTTTCAAATCTACTTCCTTTAGCTACATAAACTTCACATCCAATTATTGGTTTAATATTTTTTTGTTTGGCTTTTTTGTAGAAAGACACTGCACCAAATAAATTCCCGTGTTCCGTAAGTGCCACAGAGTCCATGCCTAAATCTGTGATGGTTTCCAAAACAGATGGTATATTTTGTGCTCCATCTAGTAAACTATTATCAGAATGGTTATGGAGATGAATAAATTCGCTTTTCATACATCTAATATATTCTAATTACTCTATTATTTCCTTCAAAATCTTTGAAAATATCATAATTAATCGTACTGTTTTGGGATAAGATATCAAAAATCTTGCTTGCTACATTTGTTGAGGGTATTTCAAAAAAAATTGTTCCTCCATTTTTTACAATTGTATTAAAATTTTTTATTAAAAATAAATAAAATGACGTTCCATCTTCATGATCCGTTAATGCATCGATTGGATCATGATTTTTAACAGATCTCTCTAATTTTTCTATCTCATTTGCGGCTAAATAAGGAGGATTACATGTAATTATATCTACATTATGAAATATATATTCAAACATATTTTCATTTTTAAATTCTACATTACTAGTATTTAATTTTTTTGAATTGATTTTCGAAACAGTTATTGCATCATTAGAAATATCTAATCCTATAAACTGGTGGTTTGGATTTTTTTTGGCTAATGATAGAACGATACAACCACTACCTGTACAAAGGTCGACAATTTTAAGTTTTTTATTTTTTGTATTGATATAATTATGAACTTGATCTACTAATATTTCTGTTTCTGGTCTAGGTATAAATACTTTTTTTGGTGTGAAAAATTCTTCTTCATAAAAGAAAGTTTTTTCAATTATATGTTGAACGGGAAAATCTTGCTCAAGTTTATCAAAATTTTTATCAAGCTTAGATATTTGGCTTTTGGATAAATAGTTTCTATTAAAATATATCTCTTCTCTTGAAACTGATAGTTCATTCTGAATAATCATTTCAGATTTTTTTTTATACTCTGAAATTTTAAGTTTCTTGAGTGTCTTTTTCTTTTTCCTTAAATAATCTAATAAATCCACATTATTTAAACTTTTATTCAATTTGTGCGCTGTCCTCAGCTAACTTTAGCTGTTCAATTAAATGGTCAATTTCACCCTCAAGAGTAACTTGTAATTTGTGAGATGTATAATTTATCCTATGATCAGTGATTCTTCCTTGCGGAAAATTATATGTACGAATTTTGGCAGATCTATCTCCTGTGGAAACCAAAGATTTTCTCATTTCATCTCTATCTTTATTTAATTTTTCTTGTTCCAGTGAAAAGAGCCTAGCTCTTAAAACTTTCATTGCAGAAGCTTTATTTTTATGTTGTGAACTTTCATCTTGACAGGTAACAACTAAACCAGTAGGTATATGTGTCAATCTAATGGCAGATTCAGTTTTATTTACATGCTGTCCACCAGCACCACTGGCCCTATAAGTATCGACTTTAATTTCAGAGTCATTAATCTCAACTTCTGCTGTTTCTGCCTCTGGGAGAACTGCTACAGTCGCAGCAGAGGTGTGCACTCTACCACCTGATTCAGTTTTTGGTATCCTCTGAACCCGATGTACTCCGCCTTCATATTTAAATCTTCCGTATGCCTTAGGACCTTCAACACTAAAAGTAGCAGACTTGAGTCCTCCAACTCCAGTTTCGTGTATATCCATCATATTAATCTTAAGATTGTTATTCTCAGAATATCTGCTATACATCCTTAGAAGATCTGATGCAAACAAACCAGCTTCATCTCCACCAGTACCAGCTCTTATTTCAATAATTGCATTTTTATTATCATTAGGGTCATCTGAGATAAGAATTTTTGTTAATTTACTTTCAACATCTAATATTTTTTTTTCTAAATCTTCTGATTCTTCCTTTACTAATGCTTCGTACTCTTTCTCATCTTTAAGGTCTGATAGTTCTTGTAATTGTTTGTTTAATGAAATATAGGACTTACTTAATTCAAACATCTCTTCAATGTTACTTTTTTCTTTTGCTAAAGCTGTCATTTTTTCCTGATTTAAAACATTATCTGGATCAACCATTTGATCCATTATCTCTTCATGTTGAGATACAATACTCTTAGCCTTTGATAGGATATCCATGTGATAATTTAATTATTAAAATTTGTCGAGTTAGGAATCTTTTTTATTGTACTTGCGGTTAAATTTCTCAATTCTACCTGCAGTATCAACTAAAGTTCTTTGACCAGTATAATAAGGATGCGATTTATCTGATATTTCAATCTTGAATAGGGGATACTCTTTGCCGTCTTCCCATTTTACAGTTTTATCAGTTTTTACAGTAGATCTTGTTAGAAAAGAATAATTACAAGAACTATCTTCAAAAACTACAAGCCTATAATCTTCTGAATGTGTATTTTTTTTCATTTTAGTTTTTCTAAACTTTTTTTAATTCTATCTATACCATTTATGATGTTTTCTGTGTTTGTCGCGAAGGAGAACCTCAAATATTTTCCGTCTCCAAAACCATCGCCTGCAACAGTCACAACTTTTGCATCGCCGAGAATATAATCAGAAAGGTCGAAAGTGTCTTGTAAAATTTTTCCATCTTCATTTTTCATATTTAGGTAATACGAAAAGTCAGGAAACATATAAAATGCTCCACCAGGCATATCACACTTAACATTTGGTATGCTATTAAGCTCATCAAACATAATCTGTCTTCTTTTTCTGAATTTTTCTTTCATATGATTTACAGGAGATTGGTCTCCAAGTAAGGCTGCTATGGAAGCTTTTTGACCTATAGCGTTCGGACATGAAGTAGTTTGCCCTTGAATTTTTGACATTGCCTTCACAATTGTATTTTCTGCAGTTGTATAACCAATTCTCCATCCTGTCATAGCGTATGTTTTTGACATGCTTCTAATGGTAACTACTTCGGCAGCGACATCATTTAAACTATCAATAGATTTGAAATCACTATCATATACTAGTTCTTCATATGTTTCATCAGAAATAACTATCCAGTCATTATCTTTGGAAATTTTTAATGTTTCTTTAATTGCCTCGTCAGACCAAACTCCTCCTGTTGGATTGCTTGGAGAATTAATAATTATACCTTTTATTGATTTATCTATTTTATTTTTTAAATCTTCAAAATCAGGTTCAAATTGTTTTTCTGAAATTGTATTAACAAAAACAGGTTCAGCTCCAGCTATTCTGACAAACTCTGGAAAAGAAACCCAGTAGGGAGTAAAGATTATTACCTTATCTCCTTCATCAAAAATCGCTTGGCATAATACTGAAAGTGATTGTTTGCCGCCGTTAGATACAATAATATTATCGGTTCCGTATTTTATACCAGATAAATTTTCGACTTTTTTCTGAATTGCCTCTTTTAAATCTAGCATGCCTGATCCAGGGGTGTATTTTGTAAAACCATCATCCATTGCTTTTTTACCAGCTTCAATAATATGAGAAGGAGTATTAAAATCAGGCTCACCAACTCCAAAATTTATGACATCTTCACCTTTCTCTCTTAATTCAGCAGCACGCGACGTCATTTGAAGCGTAAAAGACGGTTTTATTTTCTTAACTAAGCTTGAAAATTGCTTTGTCATTTATTGACTCATGAGATCTAAGAACTCTTGATTAGTTTTTGTTCTTCGCATTCTATCTATCATAAATTGCATTGCTTGCTCAGTTGACATTTCTCCAAGCATTTTTCTTAATATCCACATTCGTGATAGGTGTTGATCTGATAATAGTAGTTCTTCTTTTCTAGTACCAGACTTTATGATGTTAAAAGCTGGGTAAATTCTACGATCACTTAGCTCTCTATCAAGTACTAACTCCATATTACCTGTGCCTTTAAACTCTTCAAAAATCACACCATCCATTTTACTACCTGTATCAATTAAGGCAGTTGCTATAATAGTTAAACTACCACCTTCTTCTGTGTTTCTTGCTGCTCCAAAAAACTTTTTTGGCTTTCTTAGCGCATTTGAATCGACACCACCGGATAAAATCTTACCACTATGTGGAATAACAGCATTGTGTGCACGCCCAAGCCTAGTTATACTATCCAATAATATTACTACGTCTTTACCGCACTCTACCAACCTTTGTGCTTTGGCTAAAGCCATATCTGATACTTGGACATGTCTTTCTGGACCTTCATCAAAAGTTGAAGCAATAACTTCTGCATCAACACTTCTTTTCATATCGGTAACCTCTTCTGGTCTTTCATCAATTAGTAAAATTAATAAAACAGTATTGGGGTGATTTCTTCTAATTGCGTTAGCAATTTTTGAAATTAAGATAGTTTTTCCAGTTTTTGGTTGAGCTACAATAAGTCCACGCTGTCCTTTACCAATTGGTGATACCATATCCATAATTCTCATAGACATATCACTTGTATTTGATAAGTTAAACTTTTCGTTTGGATGTAATGGTGTGTACTTATCAAATCTTCTTTGATCTTTAATTTTTTCAGGATGAACGCCATTAACCTCTGTAAGTTGAAGCAGTGCATGAAAGCGTTCTTTTGATTTTGGTGCTCTAGTTGAACCTTTAACAAAATGTCCTGTTTTTAACTTAAATCTTTTTATTTGCGACGGGCTAACATAAATATCTTCTGGTCCTGGTAAATAATTGTCATTTACGCTTCTTAAAAATCCATAACCATCCGGTAAAATTTCTAAAACTCCTGCCGCCATTTTTTCGCTAGCTCCAGGTTCTGGTTTTTTATTTTCTTTTTTATCAACTTTATTTTCTGATTTTTGATGAGCTGATATCGCATCAATTAAATCATCTTTCGACATAGATGATGATTTTTCTATTTTCATAGTTTTAGCAATTTCTTTTAAATCCGCTAATTTTTTTTCTTTTAATTCTGTCAAATTCATAATTCCTCGTTTTTTTGTGAAATATTATTGGGGGGGGAAACACACCTCGAAACACAAATTACACTATATCGTACCTTTGTCAAAGGAAAAATCAAAATAATTAAATACCTCTTTTGCAATGTAGTGACTACCAAAAATAACTTTTGGTCTTTTTGTTTTAATTTTATCTAAAGAAGATAAAGCATTAGTTAAGTTTTCATTAAAATCAAATCTTGATAAAACATTCATCTCTTCAATTTCTTGCTTGCTTAAAATATCTTTAGAATCAATTGATGAAATAGTCAAAGAATGGAATTCATTATTAAAAATCTTAACTGTATCATTTTTTATTTTATCATTTTTCATAACTACCAAACCGATAGGTTTACAACCATAAATTTTCTTTAAGTCGTCTGTTAAGATTCTAACTGCGGATGTATTATGTGCAACATCATAAAAAAAATCTTCTTTCATTATTTGCATTCTTCCTGGCCAATACCACTTATCTAAAGCAATTTGGATATTTTTTTCAGAAACATTTGTATTGGTTGTTTTGTATGTATCTATAGCAAGAATGGCATTCTGTGCTTGATAAGATCCGCTCTGTGGTAATTTATATTCATTATTACCAAATCTAAATTTCATTTCATTTTTTTTCTGATTAATGTTTTTTATATCTTTTTTAGACAAAAAAACAGTTTCAGTATTATTATTTTTAGAGAATTTTTTAATGACATCCTTAATTTTTTTTTGAGAATTTATTGTAATATTTGGTGTTTTCTCTTTAATAATACCACATTTTTCTGCTGTGATTTCTTCTACTGTTTCACCCAAAAGATGTGTATGGTCAAAATCTATCTCTGTAATAATTGTATGTTCCGGTTTAATGACGTTTGTCGAGTCAAGTCTCCCTCCTAAACCTGTTTCTATAATAGCAATATCAACTTTATTTTTTGAAAAATAATAAAACGCCATTGCGGTTGTTGCCTCAAAAAATGTAATAGAATTTTTTTCAATAAAAGATTTATACTTATTTGTGAAATTTATTATATCCTTATCTGATATAGGTTTTCCATTGATTCTTATTCTTTCATTGAATCTTAGTAAATGTGGAGAAGTATAAAGACCAACTTTTTTATTATTTACTTGAAAAAGCTTAGCTAATATTGAAGCCGTTGAACCTTTTCCGTTTGTACCTGCAATATGTATTGATCTAAAACTACTTTCGGGATTTTTGCATTCTTTTAAAATCGATTCAATATTCTTCAATCCGAGTTTTATGCCTCTATTATGAAGTGCATATAAATATTCTAATGTATCATTGATCATTGATTTAGGGTTTTTTCATATTTTTCAACTGCTCTAAAAATTGCTGTCGCCAAAGTTTCACGATATTGTGAGCTTCTTAATTTTTTCTCTTCTGATAAATTGGAAATAAACCCAAGCTCTACTAAAACATTTGGCATTGAGGCGCCCCACAACACATAGAATCCTGCCTGCTTAACACCTCTATTACGGCTTGTTACTCTCTTCCCAATTTCTTCTTGAACTAGCGCCGCAAACTGTTCACTTTTTGATGCAAATGCACTTTGAGCAATGGTAGCTTGGATTAAATCCTCATTTGTAAGCTTTTTACCTGAAAAACCTTCAAGCTCCAACACTGCATTTTCTCTTGTTGCAACTCTAACAGCAGCTTCATTTTTATTCGGTCCGATCAAGAAAGTTTCAAAACCGCTTGCTCTTCTATCTTGAGCAGCATTAGCGTGAATACTAATAAAAAGGCTTCCATTATTGTCATTTGCTATCTGTTTTCTTTCATCCAGCTTTAAAAAAATATCTTCATCTCTTGTAAGTACAGTCTTCACACTCATATTTCTGGATATTTTTTTTTCTAATCTTTTAGCTACATCCAAAGCTACATCTTTTTCTAAAGTTCCTCTATATCCAACGGCACCAGGATCTTTTCCACCATGCCCTGGGTCTATTATGATTGTTGAAAATTTCCATTTTCTCTTTTCATTAGCTAAATCAACTTTTTCTGCTTTTTGATTAAGGGTTTTTCTTGAAATGATAATTTCGCTTCCTTTAAGATTAAATTGGGATGCAGGATTGATAGAGTTAATTAGATCAAATAATGAAGTTGTTGAAATAAAGTAATTGCCATTTTGTATTATTACCTTCTTAGATAATTGATATGTTTTATCATCCAACAAAACAAAAGTTATACCGTTGGTCGCTTTAATTTTTTTACCATCGATATTAACAACTATTTTTTCTGTTTTTTCATTGACAAAATTTTTAAATCCTAAAACACTAGACAAACTATTTAATGATATTAATTCATTATTTTCTATGGTTTTAACATATCCAAGGATGGTCTCGTTTTGTATGATTTTTACATCTTGGGTATTGAATCCAAAAGTTGAGGATAGGAAAAATAAAGATGTTACAAAATGTCTTTTTATTTTAGAAAATTTCATCCGTTAAAATTATTATAAAATAATATAAAAGGGCTCATAAAATGAGCCCTTTTTCATTTAAGTCAATGTGAAATAATTTACTTTACTTCTTCATCCACATTGCAACAATCATTACTGCTACTAAACCAGCAACACCACCGTCTCCGATCATGCTCACTGCATTACCGATTCCTGCGATAACTCCAAAGATATCATCGTACAAGATACCAATAATTGTACCAGCTACAATCAAATTAATCAATAGACCTGTAGTCATGCCTAAGAAATCATTGATTTTTTTTATCACATTATTCATTGTGTTTCTCCTTCGAGCTTTTAGAGCTCCTCATAAGAGGAGCTCTATTAATTAGTAAATACTGATCTTTTACAGCCAAGATAGAAAGACTACTAAGACAAGTAGTCCTGTCAATCCGCCATTAAGAAAAGTATCTACAAAACCCATTATACCACCAAGTGCATCTACTGGGGTGTCAAAAAGAATTCCTGCAAATACAAAAAAGATAATTGCAGCCTTAATTACACCTGTTAGACCGTTTAACGCACCATTTAACATTGAATCCCATGAAGCCATGTTATTCCTCCTTGA
>CETE01019267.1_pt1 | contig 10991 bp, 9 predicted proteins | sample 531241 | NCBI WGS metagenome assembly CETE01 (sample SAMEA2622336, study PRJEB7988) | marine metagenome | biome: marine biome (ENVO:00000447); feature: deep chlorophyll maximum layer (ENVO:xxxxxxxx); material: "saline water (ENVO:00002010), including plankton (ENVO:xxxxxxxx)" | depth 30 m
TAGACAAATTTAATATTCATTTAGCATCTCACTTTGGGATGTGTTTCGGAGTGAGAGATGCCATCAAAGCGACACGCAAAACTTTTGATGATGAAAAGGTAACTGTTCTTGGGCAGTTAGTTCATAATCCTATAGTTGATGAAGAGTTAAAAGATAATGGGGTGCAACAAGCAGAACTCCATGAGCCAGTCAACCGAGTCAAGGGAACTGTAGTCATAACAGCTCATGGAGCGTCAAATAAAGATAAAGAGGCTTGGAAATCTGAGGACAGAAAGATAATTGATACTACTTGTCCATTGGTTTACAAGGCGCATCAAGCCTTGGAAGGGTTAGTTGATTCTGGATACTTTCCAGTGGTAATTGGAAAAAAAGAGCATGTAGAAGTTAGAGGGTTAATTGGAGATTTTCCTCAGGCTCTGGTAGTCGAAAGCGAAACTGATATTTCAAATATACCTAATGTTAAGAAAATCGGTATTGTTTCTCAAACAACTCAGAGAATTGATCGAGTTGAATTAATAGTTAATCGTATTCGATCTAGCAAAAGGAAATCTGATGTTAAGTTTATAGATACTGTATGTGCACCCACCAAAAACAGACAACTCTCCGCGAGAAATTTATCAGAAATCTGTGATCTGGTCATTGTTGTTGGAGGAGCCAATAGCAATAATACTATTCAACTTGTGAATACGATTAAAGAATTTGGTGTGCATACTATTCACATACAAAGATCATCTGATATTGATCCAGATTGGTTTGAAGGTTTTCATGATGTGGGGTTAACGGCTGGTACTTCGACCCTAAAAGAGACAGTCATGGAAGTTCATGAGAAATTAGAAAAGATTTCTCATGGTCATCATTTCAATGAATTAGAAAAGCTCGTTTGTTAAATTAATAGGTATTAAGAATTTTAAAATACGTAAAACCTCAGGTGCTTATTATATAAGAACTTCAATTATATCTCTTGTAATAGACTTATTAGGGAACGGAGTTGCTTTTTAGCCTCTAAAGTATTATTTTTCTAATATGAACCTAACTAAATTATACTCTCTCGCCATTTTACTGGTAGTACCTTTTAGTTCATTAGTGGCCCAAAATCAGCCGCTCACTCCAACTGAAAAGAAGCAGATGTTGGAAACGATTAATAAAATCAAAACAGGTGTAATAAAGGGGCGTACTGGAGTCAATAGTGCTGCTCTTGCCGCTTACCGAGGAGCGGCCTCGTCTAATATATCGGCCTACGAGTTCTACCTAAAGTGTTACAAGGAAATGAATTTTACGAGGAAGGGTGCAAAGGAATCAGAATATCGTGATTGGAAAGCTAAGAATAAAGATTATTTAAGTTCCAGAGAGCATGGTACGGCGAGAAGGTTACAGCTTCAATTTCTTATTCTCACGATAAGGGCAGCTAATCTCAAAGAAGAGGAGCGAGATAGTCTTATTCCAGAACTAATTACTTTGATGGACAATTGTATTTCTGCTTATCCATATATAGGTAAATCAAAAAGAATTTTAAGTTCCGGGGCCACGGGCTCGACGTTTGCACAAGTATACGACTTGCAGTCAACTCTTGTAGGTCTCAAAAATTGGCCAAGGTCGCCGATGGATGTCAGTGGTATTTATGAATCAACGATTATGCCTAGGTACCGTACAACGGAAACGGTTAAAGAGTTGATGCAGGCTTGGGATAAAAGAATGTCGCAGGAAATAAAGATTGTAGCTTCAGAAAACAGTAGTGAAGCGGAGGCCAATTTTAAAAATAAAACACTTCCTAAACTTAAATGGTTCAAATATATGGATTTATTGAGAGCAGGTCAGACCAGGGAGGCCTTAACATTAATGGTAACTCTTGTGAGGACCAATCCTGATCATGAAAATATAGATGAATGGCTAGACGATCTAGAAGGTTATATTTCGGGAAAGGTAGATCCAGGAACTTTTGAAGAGGCAGAAAGAAAAGAAAAGAGGCAGAAGTTGCTAATCAAAAATCGAAGTCCGCTAACCCTGCGGGCGGGCTTGGAAATACCAATATTGACGATGCTAGGAAGGCACTAGAGGGATTAAATTTAGGGGGTGGTAGAAATGGTGGTCGAAGAGGGATTCCTGAAAACGTTGATATAGATCAGATTAGGGAGCTCTTTAATCGCCGTTAAACAGTGGTTCTTTTGAGCAAATAATTGGATTTTGGCTCTACTTAATAATTAAAGGGCAACTTTATTGATTGATTTACGGAGTTATCTTGACTTTTAGTTAAGATATGTAAAATATCTGATCACCTAAGATTTTATCAAACTATGAAAAATTCTATTAGCTTAATTAGCCTAATTCTAATTTCCCTACTTGGCGTATCTTGTGTCGGAAGTAAAAAGACTGGAGTCAGTGTTTATCAAGATAAAGGTAAGGGGCAACCCTACAACGACCCCTATGCCTCGAGTGATTTTTATAATCAACCTGTAGGTGATCCATATGTTCCACCCACTGGAGGTGATTTTGGTATTGAGCCTCCTGCGCCTGTTAGTAATTACTCATCTCAACCAACGTATACAGCACCTTCATCCAAGAGTGTTCATACGGTTTCCAAAGGTGATACATTATACAGTATCTCTAGAAACTACGGCACCACGGTTGCAGCTCTTCAACAGGCAAATGGAATCAATGGAAGTCTCATCAGAATTGGTGAGAGAATCATGATTCCCTAGTCGCCATTCATAACTTATCATCGAGGCAGTTACTCCTATGGGTAGCTGCCTTTTTTATTTGGAGAAAACTGTTTTAAGGAAATTGATACTCTCAGTTGCAATCGTTTCAGGGTCTGGAGTGTAATCAAAGACCTCAACAGAGATATATTTATCATATTCAATGGAACGCAAAGCATCTACTATGGGCTCATATTTTACGTCCCCAGTTCCAGGTCCCCTAAGGTTTGGATCATTTGCATGGAAGTGAGCTATATAGTTATGACTATCTTTTATTATTTCGGGTATGGATTTAGTTTCATCACTCATTGCTTTGACGTCTAGATGAAGTTGACAAGCAGGGCTATCGACTAGCTTAATGAGGTCAATTGTCTCTTCAGCGCTATTAAGAAAATTAGTTTCTTTCTTTGCTAAAGGTTCCATGGCGATTGTAACACCGAGTTCTTGTGCTTTTTCTGATATATTGCTGAGGACATCTGCTGCCCTTTTCTTTGCTTCATTTCGATCCCAGTCAGGTGAAATATTTCGTTGTTGAGGGCTGCCCCAGACCATGACCTTACCTCCCATTGCCGCACAAATTTGTGCAAGATGCTTTCCGAAAATGATCGTGTCTTTACGAAGCAAATTGTCGTCGGTTGTTAAATGAAGCCATGAAGGTTTGACGAGTAACCAGTGTAATCCAACGACCTCTAGACCAGAGGATGCCGCATCTTTTCCAATTTCTGTAGCCTCTTTTTCTGAGATTTCTCGAGGATCATCTTTCAAAGTAAATGGTGCTATTTCAACACCCTGATAGCCGCTCATAGCAATGTGGTCACAGGTCGCTTTGAAATCCCATCCACCATAAGTTTCGTTACATAAAGCAAATTTCATGATTAATCAGACATCTTATCATCTCGCATGACTGTCAAGGATAGATGAGTGTTATTAGTATTTATTATTGATAGGGAGTCATGGTGCATGAGACTTCACCTGTATTTGAAAAATCAAGCATTGCATAGGCAGGTCCAAACTCCTGATACTTAGGATGATTTGGGTTCCACCAATTTCCGCAGAGGGCGCCATTGCAAAAGTACTTAATGTCAAGGTATTCAACAGAATCCTGTAGGTGGATATGACCACTGATGCATGCTCGGATATTGGGAAAATTTTTAAATAAATTTTTTATCCTTCGGGCATCCATATGCATCCATTCATGAGGAACAAGCCATCCATTTGGTTTTCCTTTTTCTTCATTCATTCCATCGAAGAAAGGACAGAAGCTTATTATTGGTATATGAGAAAGGAAGCAAATGTGTTTTTCTTTATTGATGCTTTTCAATTTATTTTCCAGCCATTTGAATTGTTGTTCATCAATTCTCGCAGTATAACCACTTCCTGATTTGAATGATGGGTACACACTATCCAGTACGATGAACTCCCAGTTTTCAATGCTGAATGAATAGAATCTTTCCTTAAGTTTTAACTCGTCCATTGCCCATTTTTTACCGTAATCGCCACCATTTTTTTGCCCTTCTTTCATCGCCCATCCCCAGACATCATGATTTCCTATGCAAGGGTAAAACGGTACCTTTACCTCAGTATCGATTACGTCATGCCACAATTTCCATTGTTCACGTGTATACTCTTTGGATGCACCTAATGCATCCATTATTGAATCGCCACCACTCAAGATTCCTACTGGTGGTTTTTTTTGAGTTTGAATATGCCTTAAGGCATTGGCCATTTTTTCAGGTGCCTGATTCTTTGGGTAAACGTGAGGATCCGTAATATGAGCCAATCTGAATCCTGAGAATTTCTTTACCGAATCTTGAAGCCGATCTCGGCGATCACGGTTCATGTACTTATGTCCAGAGGCACTAGAAATATGAGCAGTTGAAGCTAATGACAGCGAAGCGATAAATTTTTTTCGGTCCATTTGGAAATTTTTGCAATTTGAGAGAATATATAAAGATTTAATTCTCTTTTTTGGGAATTTTTTGATGCCAAAGAACTTTAAATGCCGAACCCGCTCCATCCTCTGAAATACTTGGATCTAATTTTGCTAATTTAGTGGTGTGAGAATTAATGAATTCAGATTGTTTAATGAATTCAATTTCTTCAACATTTTCTGATTTTATTCGTAGTCTAATATCCGTGAAATCCACATCTGCAGTAATGTCTTGAAGTCCTGGCCTGCTTAAAACTTCCTGAAGGCTTTCGTATCGTTGCTGGAAAAAATACGACCTAATGGTTCCTTCTGGGCGTCGGTGATACAATTGAGGAAATGTTTCACCATAATCAATTGTAAGCATATGGCCTTGTTCCCATGAAACGCTCCAATTACGAAACCATGAAATAAAATCGTCGTGTCGTTCAATGATCTGACCATCTTTAAAATCTTCATAACCAGCGATTGAAGATTCATCATTAAATTTATACTCTTTTCCCAGAGAAATATTCCAGGATTCGTTTTCCAGTTCAACCATTACACGATGCCATTTCTTTTCATTTTTATTCCATTTAATTAGCTCTGCCGGGAATGCATCTATCAGTTCGTTAGATAAAATCAATGCTCTTCCTGAGCAAGCGGCAAGGGCGTCCTCTATCCTTTGATGCCAAAATATGAACTTTCGATTTCCTAAATGGTTCTTCTGAATTTGAGATAATTTAGGTGATGTCTCAACGATATGATATCTCAAACCATATCTGCCCCAGAGTTTTAAATTTTTTAGAACTTTATTAGCGAGTGATCCATCACCAGCGCCAATTTCGATAATGTTACCTTTAATTATTTTGCTTTGTTTCCACCTATTCTTGATCCATGAGCATATAGACCTTGCTAATGTGTCATTGATAGTCGCTAACGTTGAGAAATCTCCGCTTCTCCCAACGGTTCTGATGTTTCTTGTGTAATAGCCATAATTTTCATCATAAAGAGCTATTTGCATAAAATCTCTGAATGATATTTTGCCTAAGACTTTTAAATTTTCTTCCAGTTTGTTCACTGAAGGGGACTCGATGTTTAATGGTTTTTGGCCAGAACTTCACAGCCTTTAATATCTAATTTTCCAGACGCTAATGATGGAATGGAATCAACCTTAATAATTTTTTTGGGGATCCATAAAGCGGCAACACCCAGATCTAGAAGTTTTTGTCTAAGAGATTTCACCGATTCATCACCCATTTCCTCAGTGCTTAACAGTACTAAGGCTTCACCTTTTGCTTCATCGGGAATGCCAATTACAGCTATCTTTTTCTCATCCTCCGAGTCATAACTGAGAGCCTTGTTGATATGGGATTCTACCGTTTCGTGAGGAACCATTTCTCCAGCGATCTTAGAAAATCGAGAGAGTCTTCCTTCGATGTAAAGGAAGCCATCCTCATCAACTCTACCGATGTCTCCAGTTCGAAACCAACCACCTTTGATAACTTCCTGAGTCTGACTCGGTAAATCTAGATACTCTTTAAAGATGTTTGGGCCACGAAGCCAAATCATACCACTCGAATTAATTGGCAAGGGAGAGTCATCATTTGGTTCTGTTATTCTTACTGCAATACCAGGTAGAAATTGACCGACTGAACCAAATCTTTCGCTTTTAATTAATTCAGATTTATTTTGAGCGGTTACGTTTGGGATATTGACGTTAGTTACTGGGGAGGTCTCGGTTAAACCATATCCCTCCATAACTTTCTTTTGAAATTTACTTTCAAAAGCTTCGGCTAATCTTTTGGGCAACTTCTCAGCACCAGTGACAACAAATTTAATGGTATCCAGCTTTTCAGGGTCAACTCTTCTCATGTATCCACGGAGGAATGTTGGTGTAGCAAGAAGTAAAGTTACTTTGTACTCTTCAATAAGCTCCGCTAATTTTGGTGGTTCTAGTGGACTTGGATAGGTGACAAGGTCTATCCCTTCAAGCATAGGGTACCATAAGGTGACTGTTGATCCAAAGCTGTGAAACAGCGGTAAGCACCCAAGGATTTTATCATCATGGTGTAGGTCAAGACGACTGCCAAATTGTGTCACATTTGAAAGTATATTTTTATGAGATAGGACAACGCCTTTCGGGTTTCCAGAGCTTCCACTAGTGAAAAGTAGTACAGCTTCACCATTACCGCCTTTAGTGGAGAGGCGAAGCATTGATGCTAACCATTTGGCAGAAAAGATCTTTAATGCGATTAACCAGAAAATAATTTTTGGCTTGAGGCCAGGTAATACTTTTTCAATAAGAAGAATTTTATTTTTCTCTGGCCAAGGAAAGTTGGGATATTTGTCTACAAATGCTTGTGCGGTAATAATTTGATCAAGTCCTGCCTGTTGAATTGACGATTTAATGGCATCTGATCCTGCGGTAAAGTTAAGGTTAACTGGAACTTTTCCTGAAATTAGGACTGCTAGATTGGCAACTAATCCACCTTTTCCGGGAGGCAATACAATGCCGACGCGATTAGAATTTGTGGCTTTATTTATAATTTTACTTAGGGCAGCGCCAGCACCAAAAACTTTTGTAAATTTTAATTCTGAGCCATCATTACCGTCAAATATGGAAGTATTGTTAGCATGTAATTTTAAACCTTTAAGTATTGAAAAGACTAGCGAATCTTCAAAGACAGTATGGCTGCTGAACGCCTTTTCCCCAGCTATTAGTAATGATTCTTGAAATGCTGCTAAGCTTAGGTTCTCTGACTTTATAGGTTCTCCATAGGAGTGAATCGTATTTTCGTTTTTTTCGATGGATAATTGCGTTTCTGATAGTCTCTCAATAAATAAAGGGATCACTGGTAATCCAAGGTCTAAAATATTTTTGACTTGGTTGGTTGGGAAATGAAAATTTGCACCCTTGAGAGCTTTATAATTGCCTGGAATATAGAGAATGATTTGGTCTTTAGAAACTTGGTTGTTAATCAGAGAATTGAGTTCATCGGTACTACCATTCTCAAAGTCATAAATTAAAACCTTATCATCATCTTCTTTTATATCTAAATTCTCTAAACTTTGATTTTTCTTATCAATGAGTAAAACAAGCTCCAACTCTTTTTGGTCTGCCGATAATTGAATTTGACCAATGTCTGACTTGGAGATTCGATTTGGTATTATTATATATGTTTCTTCTGATAATTTAGAAACATCTCCAAATTGTCTATAATTTGTCGATTTTGGTTCTTTTTTTAAGTTTGATGACATTTTAAAGATGGTTTTATTGGTCTTTAGAGCTTCAAATTGAGGGAATTATAAAGCATTTCATTGAACAAATTGCTATATTAGGATTAAGTGATCTTTACCCCAAGTATATTTGCGGATTTTCTATTAAATCATCTTATTTTACCCCATGAATAAAAAGGAAAAAGAAATCGCTTCGAAGGATATATCATCAAGTCCTAATGATCAGTCTATGACGAAGGAGCAGTACTGGAAGAAAAATATTTCATGTGTATTAATTTTGTTGGCTGTATGGTTTATCGTTTCGTACGGATGTGGAATTTTGTTTGTAGAAACATTGAATGAGATAAAAATTGGAGGTGCTGGGTTTGGGTTTTGGATGGCACAGCAAGGCTCCATTTATGTCTTTGTTGTTCTTATTTTTATTTATGTTCGCTTGATGAATCGCCTCGAAGGCGAATACGCAAGTGGTATTAAAAACAGTAATTCAACTCAAGACCTAGGAAAGGAGAAGTCATAATGGATGTTCAGACTTGGACCTATCTTATCGTAGGATTTACTTTTGCTCTCTACATAGGTATTGCTATTTGGAGTAAGGCTAAATCAACTAAAGAATTTTATGTGGCTGGAGGAAACATTAGTCCATTATCCAATGGTATGGCCACAGCTGCCGACTGGATGAGTGCTGCCTCATTTCTTTCGATGGCTGGAATCATAGCTTTTTCAGGTTATGGAGGGTCAGTTTTTTTGATGGGTTGGACTGGGGGTTATGTATTGCTGGCCTTTTTAGTTGCGCCTTACCTTCGAAAGTATGGAAAATTTACGGTGCCAGAATTCATCGGTGAGCGATTTTACTCGAAAACGGCACGACTGGTTGCAGTCCTTTGCCTTATTATTGTCTCTGTGACTTACGTTATAGGTCAGATGAAGGGAGTGGGGGTGGCTTTTTCCAGATTCTTAGAGACAGATTATAGTACTGGATTGTTCATTGGGATGGCAATTGTGTTTTTCTACGCAGTTCTTGGAGGAATGAAAGGAATCACTTATACTCAGATCGCTCAGTATGTTGTTCTGATTTTTGCATTTACCGTGCCTGCAATTTTCATTTCCTTGGAACTTACGGGTAATCCTATTCCTCAGTTGGGTCTGATTGGCGATTACAAAGACGGTACACCCTTGCTTCAGAAATTAGATACTGTTATTACTGAACTTGGATTTGATCAGTACACTCAGAGCGGAATGGGAAGCAAATTGAATATGTTTGCTTTTACTCTTTCTTTAATGATTGGCACCGCGGGTTTGCCGCATGTTATTATTAGATTCTTTACCGTTAAAAAAGTAAGTGATGCTAGGCTATCTGCAGGATGGGCATTGGTGTTTATCGCAATACTTTACACAACTGCTCCTGCTGTTGCAGCTATGGCTAGGTTGAATTTTGTTAAAACTGTTCAAGTTGACAAAGTTGGTGTGGATTCCGGAAATATTGAATACGCAAAACGACCTGAGTGGTTTAAGAATTGGGAGAAGACAGGCCTCTTGAAACATGAAGACAAAAATGGAGACGGCAGAATTCAATATTACAATGATAAAGATAGTGATTTATCTGAGCAGTTCTCAACTTATGGATGGAAGGGTAATGAAATGGTTACTGTGGACAAAGACATTATTGTTCTTGCGAATCCAGAGATAGCAGACTTACCCGACTGGGTTATTGCTTTAGTTGTTGCTGGTGGATTGGCAGCTGCTCTATCGACGGCAGCTGGTCTTCTGTTGGCTATTTCCTCATCCATTTCACACGATTTATTGAAAGGTATAATCATGCCAAATATTACTGACCGTCAGGAGTTAAATGCAGGCCGATTATCAATGATTGGAGCTATAGCGTTAGCTGGTTATCTTGGCCTTAATCCTCCAGATTTTGCGGCAGGGACTGTTGCCATGGCTTTCGGTTTGGCAGCTTCATCAATTTTTCCTGTTCTGATTATGGGAATTTTTATGAAAAAGATAAACCGCGAAGGTGCCATTGCTGGTATGGTTGCTGGTTTATTAGTTACGCTGCTATATGTATTTCAACATAAAGGAATCATGTTTATTCCTGGCACATCTTTTTTAGGAGATAGTGATGAGAACTGGTTCTTTGGTGTTGAACCCAAAGCTATCGGTGCATTTGGAGCCCTAGTTAATTTTGTGGTTGCTTATGTTGTGTCTAAGATGACAAAAGAGACTCCTAAAGAAGTTCAAGAATTAGTCGATGATATTAGACTTCCAAATGTAGAGGAAGTTTAATTGGCTTCTTTCATCTCTTCGAATTCCCTAACAGTGATAGGTATTCTTTTAGCGCATCGAGGGCATTCAATGGAAATTGATTCCTCCTCTCCAAAGACTTCTTCTTTTTTCGCGTTCATTAATGCGCGGAGGATTCTTTCTTTAGTGCATCCACAATGATAGTGGTAATATCTTTTCTCTAAAAGGCTAAGGTCTTCATCTTTGTCGAGTGTTTTAATTTTTGAATCAGATAATGATGATAACCATTCCTCATCACAATCAGGTTGAGCTGAAATAAAAACAAATTCCTCTTCAGAATAATTAAAGAAACGAGCCAACCTTTGCTCACTTTGAAGATAATAATTTTCAATTATTTTAAACATTGAATTATTTGGATCAAATTCAATGACGCTTCTTCTAGGTTCTTTGGGGAAGTTATTGATTTGTGCGATAAAAAGATTTTTTTGATCATCCCTAATATCCTCTGTAAATACTCTACCTATTAAATTCCTTTCATTGCTATTGCCTGTAACAAAAATATTGATGAGCGGGTCTGCGAAATGAATTGTCCAGGCACTGACTTCACCCCAAGGTCTGGACGCAAGATGCAGTGCGCATCCGGCAAGTGCATCCTTAAGCTTTTGATCATTTTCTTGTTCTAATTTGATTTGGTTTTCAAGAAGATGCAGATAATGATCCATATAAATTGGAGAAAAATTGGCACGAACGGCGAGGGCGTTCCTGTGTCTAACGAAGTAGCACCTTACTTCAACCATGCTATCCTCTGATAAATTGTTTTCTGTCATTATTTAAGAACTTATATTCGGCTCTTTTCTATTATACTATTTTCTATATAATACTTTTAATAAACTTTTACCAAATTGATTTTT
>CETE01030656.1_pt1 | contig 10984 bp, 9 predicted proteins | sample 531241 | NCBI WGS metagenome assembly CETE01 (sample SAMEA2622336, study PRJEB7988) | marine metagenome | biome: marine biome (ENVO:00000447); feature: deep chlorophyll maximum layer (ENVO:xxxxxxxx); material: "saline water (ENVO:00002010), including plankton (ENVO:xxxxxxxx)" | depth 30 m
ATGGAGGATTTTGTCATGGGCACCATCCAATACCGCGGCCGGCAATATGACCTGAGCGCCATCCGCAACGGTGCGGACGGCAAGCACGTGCTGTTCTTGCTCGCCGATGCAGCCGATCCAATGGAATTTGAGTGCGGAGTGGACGAATACGGACCGCGCCGGGACGTAATGCCCATGGGGATGCAGCCGCCTTCGTCGACGTCCAATCAACTCACCGATTGCGTCGAAGTGGCCATCGACATCGACTTCCACACGTACGGCACATTCGGCAACGACTGCTACCCAGCGGTGGAATGGGCCCTCGCCATCCTGGCCGGGGTGAACACCATTTACACGGAAAGCGTCGATGCGCTCATCAACGTGCAGGCCTCGTACATCCACGTGTGGGAAACCACCGATCCATACGACGGCATCACGAACGATGCCAACTCCATGCTGGACACCTTCCGCCTGGAATGGCAGAACAACAGCAACCTGGCCGGAATCCAGCGTGACCTGGTGCACCTGCTCACCCGCCGAGAAAACACCGGAACGGGCGGCATCGCCTACCTCGACGTGGTGTGCTTCCCCGCCTATGCAGCCGGCTTCAGTTCCTACCTCCAAGCTGGGAACACCTACGACCTGAACAACTATGCCTGGAACTTGAACGTGGTGGGCCACGAACTTGGTCACAACTTCGGTTCAAACCACACGCACTGGTGCGGTTGGTCCAACGGGCCGATTGACAATTGCTATGACGTTGAGGGCTCGTGTACCAACAACCCCCAAGCCCAGGTCGGTACGATGATGAGCTACTGCCACGCTGTGGCCGGCGGCTCGGTAAACCTCGAATTCCACCCCACCGTGGTAGCGGAGGCCTTCGTACCCACCATCACCTCAGACGGCAGCTGCTTCACCACCTGCGTCGAAATGACGACCAGTTGCCAGTACTTCGGTTGCACCGACTCTGCCGCCTGCAACTACGACCCCAATGCAGTGGAGGACGACGGCACGTGCGCCTACGAAATCGACGGATGTGGCGTATGCGGTGGCGATGATTCCACGTGCTCAGGATGCACGGATTCCGCGGCATGCAACTACGATCCGGATGCCACCATCGATGACGGCGGGTGCTTCTACCCCCCCGCTGGCAGCACGTGCGATTGCGAATACACTGCAGGTTTCACGGTCAACCTTGCCGCTGGCGAGACAGCCGAACAAACCCTCGAAGCGTCGGGCTACGTCACCGGTCTCGATGTCACCCTCGACTTCATCGACACGCCCGTGGACAATTCCTGGGCCAACGAGATGATGGTCGGCCTGACAGCGCCCGACGGCACGTGCCTTCAGTACGGCGGGTACAACCTGACGCTGGGGTGTCCCAGTGCAGGGTTGTGGCCAGCCGATTGGAACACAAGCGCTGCGGGCACCTACACCGCGACGGCCGTTTTCACCGAACCCATCTCGGGCGTGGGCGAATGGACCATCACCATCTTGAATTCTTGGGCCTCTTCCGACGGCGCATCATACGATACGGACATCACGTTCATTGGTCTTTGTGAGGGCCTTCCCGCCACGCCGGGCTGCATGGATTCGACGGCGTGCAATTACAACCCAGATGCCACCGTGGACGACGAGTCCTGTGAATTCACGAGCTGCGCCGGATGCACCGACGACACGGCGTGCAATTTTGATGCGACGGCGACCTTGGATGACGGTTCGTGCGAATATGCGAGCTGCGGGTGCCCGGGCGATCTCGATGGCGATGGCCAAGTTTCCGTTGCGGACGTGCTGCTCTTCTTGAGCGACTTTGGCTGCATGGATGCCCCATGTGTGGGCGACGCCAACGGGGATGGCATCAACAATGTTGATGACCTGCTCCTCATGCTTGCGCACTTCGGTGACGTTTGCGAATAGCGAAAATTCCCGATGTAGACACACAAAAAAGCCGCCCCGAGAGGAGCGGCTTGAGAGGTCATGTGGCATCCAAAAAACTAACCCTTACTTCATGGAAACGTACAACCTGCTATTAAAACTGCAGGAGGATTAAAAATGTTTCGAAGGGGGTAAAAAAAATTGAGCTGCACCTCCTCAGGTGCACTCCGTACCGGCCTCAGGGGGCTTGGCGGGCTTCTTGGAGTCGTTTCACCAAAATCCCGGCGTCGGCATTTTCACCATGCATCGACCAGCACAACGTGCCGAGGGTCGTGTCCGTCATCTTCACATCCACCACATCGCGTCCAGCGGCGCATCCCGCCTTCACAAACACCAGGCCTTCCGCCCCCACCAAACGCCCCGCCTCGACCAACGCGCTGGCATCAAACGTCACCTCCATGGACGTGCGCTGCTCCTTCAACACGTCGTCCACGTTGCTGCGGTCGACTACGGCGTATTGCTCCAACAACGCCGTGGCGATTTCGGCGGCCCAGGTCTCGCTCGATTTGCGGTGACAATCCACGCCGCCTTCATCGATGACCGCGACCGTCTGAATGGGCCGGGCATTGGCTTCCACCTCCACCGTCACGCGCACGGTGCCTTTGCGGGTGAGGTCCTCGATGAGCTTGTGCACAATTTCGTTTTTGCACGCGGATGAAATGCGCGGCTGATCGAACCGCAGGCTCGCCAACAGCTCCCCGCTGCTGAGGTCATTGAGCGAGGCGTAGACTTCGGAACAGGTTTCTCCGCACGTCAGCGAATAGCGATACACATAATTGAACGTAAAGCCATACGCGACCGGCGGCCCCCACGCTTCCGTTTCTTCAGCAAGGACCGGCGGAGCCGAGTCCGGAGCAATGGCGATGCGGTTGCCCGGCAACATCATGAGCGCGCCTTGGCGAATGGCCTCTTCCATGCCGGCCGTGATGTAAAAATTGAACCCCTTGCCCACGCCGCTTTTCCGCGCGAGCTTCTTCATTTGGCGCACCTTCATGGGCAACGCGCTGGGGTCAACCTTGCGGATGTTGTCCAGCATTTGGTACAGCTCGATCGCCGTGTTAGCGTGCCCGGGCGATTGGGACGCAGGCGCCATGAGTTTTTGGGCTTGGGCCACGGATGTCACCTTGAAGCCGGCGCGCTGAAGTTCACCGGCGAACAGCTGGGTCATGCCGATGCGGTCCGGCCCGAGGTCCATCGCCACAAAATCCGGCATCGCAAACGGTCGCTTGATCTCCACGTCGTACGTAGGAGTCAGCACTTGAGCCTGCATGACCGACCCAACGCCTGCCGCGAGGCAAAGCACGCTGAGGAAGCAGCGCATCGAAACGATCGTGAGGAAAGCGGAACGGAACATCGGCGGCAAATTACCGCCAACCCCCTTAAATTCGGCTGACAAATCCTGTGAAAATGACCCGCTTCTTCCTCCCACTGTGTGCCCTGCTCTTCTTGAGCGCTTGTGACTTTTGCGAAACGAAAGGCACCGTCACCTTTGACAACACCGAGCGCCTCTGGTGCAACTGCGAGGTGACCTGGCCCAACGGAGACGTCTACGTGATCAACGCCGGTGAAGCCCGCACATACGAATTCATCCGCGGGTCCTATGACTTCGACGCTTACTGCGGCAACGGCGCTTGGGGCAACGACCTCTGCGGATTTGAAGAAGGCATCATCACCCGGTCCTACGACATCGATTGCGAAGAGGAGCACGTGATGAACCTCAACTTTTAAGCAAGCCATCACCGCGCCTCGAAGGTTATTGATTTAATATTTCAACATTTATTAAATTATTCATACATTTGCTGGGTGAACGCGACTACACCTGACATCACCCGCGACCAAATGGAACACGCCGCCAAGGTGCTGAAGGCCATTGCGCATCCCGTCAAACTGGAGATCCTCAAAATCCTGGCCGACGCAGAGCCCATGGATGTGACCACCCTCTGTGGGCATGTGGGCATGGACTGCCAGATTTCCATGATGAGCCACCACTTGGCCAAAATGAAGGACAACGGCGTACTCACTTCGCAGAAACACGGCAAGCAGGTGTTCTACTCCATTGCAAATCGCAACCTGCTCAACATCTTCAACTGCATCGAAAACTGCGGCGACGCCTGATCCCTGGCCCATGGAAATCATTGGTTACTTCCTGGCAATCGCCATCGGCGTTTCCCTTGGCCTCATCGGCGGAGGCGGCTCCATCCTCGCGGTGCCGGTATTGGCTTACCTATTTGGGATGGATGAAAAAGTCGCCACGGCCTACTCCCTCTTCATCGTCGGAACGGCTGCCCTCGTGGGCGGCTTGCGGCAGCACCGCAATGGCAACGTCGACTGGCGCACGGCGGCCGTTTTTGGCCTCCCGGCCATCGCCGGGGTATGGGCCGTGCGGCATTACGTCGTACCGGCGTTGCCCGATGTGCTGTTTACCGCGGGCGGCCTCGAATTCACCCGGCGCATGGGCATGTTCGGTTTGTTCGCCGTGTTGATGGTGTGGGCGGCGTGGTCCATGCTCTCGAGCGTGGAACACAAAAGCGGGTCCGGCGATGTGAATTACAACTACCCCTTGATTCTGGCCGAAGGCCTCGTCGTCGGCGCGTTGACCGGCTTAGTGGGGGCGGGCGGCGGATTCCTGATCATTCCCGCCCTCGTCATTTTGGCCGACCTCGAAATCAAGCGCGCCATCGGCACCTCGCTGATGATCATCGCCCTCAAATCGCTGCTCGGGTTCTTCCTCGGCGACGCGATGACCACAGCGATTGACTGGCTGTTTTTGGCGCAGTTTACCGGGTTGGCTGTCGTTGGTATTTTTGCCGGCGTCTACCTCGGCCGTTTCATTGACGGCAAACGCCTCAAAAAAGGTTTTGGCTACTTCATCATGGCCATGGCCGTCTTCATATTCACCATGGAATTCATCATCTAAACGCGATCATGAACGTCGAACAGATTTACACCGGCTGCCTGGCACAAGGCGCTTACTACATCCACAGCAACGGCGAGGGCGTCATCATCGACCCCTTGCGTGAAGTGCAGCCCTACATCGACCGCGCGGCGGCCGACGGGGTCAACATCAAGTACGTCCTCGAAACGCATTTTCACGCCGACTTCGTGAGCGGGCACGTCACGCTCGCTGAAAAGACCGGCGCCACCATCGTCTATGGCCCCAACGCGAGCACCACGTTTGACGCGCACATCGCCGAGGACGGGGAATTGCTGCAGGTCGGCAACGTCACCATCAAGGTCTTGCACACACCTGGCCACACAATGGAAAGCACCACGTACCTGCTCATCGACGAAAACGGCAAGGACCACGCCATCTTCACCGGCGACACCCTCTTCCTCGGAGACGTAGGTCGCCCCGACCTCGCGCAGAAAGCAGCGACGTTGACGCAAGAGGAATTGGCCAGCACGCTGTTCGACAGCCTCCGCAGCAAGATCATGCCCCTGGCGGAAGACGTGACGGTTTACCCCGGGCACGGCGCCGGGTCGGCGTGCGGCAAAAACATGATGAAGGAGACCGTGGACACCCTCGGCAACCAGAAAGCCATGAACTACGCTCTGCGCGCAGACATGACCCGCGAAGAGTTCATCTCCGAAGTCACCGATGGATTGCTCCCGCCGCCTGCTTACTTCCCGCTCAACGTCAAGCTGAACAAGGAAGGCTACGAACCCATTGACAACGTGTTGAGCCGCGGATTGGGGGCCTTGTCGCCCGATGCGTTTGAGGCCGTAGCGAACGAGACCGAAGCCCTCGTGCTCGACGTGCGAAGCCCGCAGGAATTTGCCGCCGCGCACATCCCCAGCAGCATCTTCATCGGCATCGACGGCAATTTTGCGCCCTGGGTGGGTGAGCTGATCGTCGACGTCACCACCAACATCATTTTGGTCGCGCCCGAAGGCCGTGAAGAAGAGGTGGTCACGCGCCTCTCCCGCGTGGGCTTTGACAAGACGCATGGGTATCTGAAAGGCGGCATGGACGCTTGGGTCGCAGCCGGCAAAGAGATCGACACCGTGAAGTCCGTTCCGGCGAACGATATGGCCAGCAATTATGAGGCCTTTGCCGACCGCATTTTCGATGTCCGGAAGCCCGGGGAATACCTGTCTGAGCATGTGCTGAATGCGCATCACACACCGTTGAGTAGCCTCAACGACCACCTGGCTGAATTCCCACAGGACGGCGAATTCTACGTGCACTGCGCGGGCGGTTACCGTTCCATCGTGGCCGCTTCCATCCTGAAGGCACGCGGCATCCACAACATGATCGACGTGCAGGGCGGCTACGGCGCGATCAAGGAAACGAACGCTCCGAAGTCGGACTACGTCTGCCCTTCTACACTCTAGTTTCCCACAGCGTCACTGATGGTGAGCTGCCCACGAATGGCGTCGAGCGCAGCATCTAAGCTATGTTCGTCGATGCCCGGCAAATGGGTGAACGACTGGCTCGGGTGCTCGATGGCCGGGGTGAGATACTGGTATTCTACCGTGGGGATGCGCGACCGAATCCACGCCAGCATGGCGTTGAGTTCACATTGAAAATCAGCGATAAGGAGCCCCTCGGAAGGTTGACCCAAAGCCGCCTGACGGAGGGCTTCGACCACGCGGTCGAGCGCCACAAACGGCCGGACCTGATTGCCGCTGCCGTACAAGGAAATGCGCCCGCCGGTCAAGGCTTCAAAGGCAATCCGGTGCACCAACGTGTCGAATCGGCACGTGCGGTTGTAGCCAAAAATGTGCGCCGCCCGCAGGAGCGCAAACGAAATGCCGGACGACGCAGCGGACTTTGAAGCAACAAAAAACGCCCGGCCTCTTAGAGACCGGGCGTTTCGCTTTTACTTGTCGGGGCGGCAGGATTCGAACCTGCGATCTCCTGGTCCCAAACCAGGCGCCGTAACCGGACTAGGCCACGCCCCGAGCGCTGTAAGCGGGGGCAAAGATAGTTGAAATTAATCTGTGTGCAACCTCAACTCGGATAGTATTTCGCTTTGAGTCGGAAGGCGACGCGCACGAGTAAAATCAAGGCCGGCACCTCCACCAAAGGCCCAATCACTCCGGCAAATGCCTCACCGGAGTTCAACCCGAATACCGCAATGGCCACGGCAATGGCAAGTTCAAAATTGTTGCCCGCCGCTGTGAATGCGATGGCGGCGTTTTGATGGTAGGTAGCTCCCATGGCCTTGCTGACGAAGAACCCAATCAGGAACATCGCTGCGAAATAGATTAACAAGGGAATAGCAATGGTGACGACGTCCAAGGGGATTTGGACGATCAACTCGCCTTTCAATGAGAACATGACCACAATGGTGAAGAGCAAGGCCACCAGTGTCATGGGAGAAATGGCCGGGATGAATTTGGTCGCATACCACTGTTCGCCAAATGCCTTGGTCAACCCCATTCGGCTCAACGCACCCGCCAGAAACGGAATGCCCAAATAAATCGCCACACTCTCCGCGATGGTACCGATGGAAACGTCCACAATCGCACCATCGAATCCAAAATAGGGAGGCAATACAGTGATGAATAGCCAGGCGTAAAAGCTGTATGCGAACACTTGGAACAGGCTGTTAAGGGCAACGAGTCCAGCTCCGTACTCGCTGCTGCCATCTGCCAAATCATTCCACACCAAGACCATGGCGATGCAGCGTGCCAACCCAATCAAAATCAACCCCACCATGTAATCCGGGTGAGCCTGCAAAAAGATCAAGGCGAGCGCAAACATCAGCACCGGCCCCACAATCCAATTCAACACCAACGAAACCGACAACACGCGCACATTGCGAAATACCGCGGGAAGCAGCTTGTAATTGGCCTTGGCCAACGGCGGGTACATCATCAAAATCAATCCCACGGCAATGGGCACATTCGTGCTTCCGTACGTCAATGCATCAATGGACTCCGGCAAGGCGGGCAGGAAGTAGCCCAACCCCACTCCCAACGCCATCGCCATGAAAATCCAAAGGGTCAGGTAGCGATCGAGAAAACTCAAGGTTTTAGGTGCATTCGTCATGAGGGAAGCTTGATTTGCGAGAAAACATACAGCATTTCTGAAGCGATTTGATCGGAGCGTTCGTCGTAGCGGACGCCCTCCTCCGGCGTATCATCGAACGCTTTGGGATCTTCGTAGCGGACAGCGAGCCGCACCTCGGCATCAGGAATAAACGGACAGTGCTCATCAGCATGGGCACAAGTCATCACAGCCGCAAACGGCCCACCTGCATTGGCAGGGTCATCGAATACTTTGGAAAAGGCGCTCACACCTTCCCCCTCGGTCGAATGCCGCACCACATACACTGGATTAAGACCGGTGCCGTGTTCTACTTTAAAGCCGCTCCGTACGGTTGAAGCCACCGCGCGTTCGTTGAAAGCTGTGACCTCCACCCCTCCAGACAAACACACCACCGGCACCCCGAAATAATCCGCAGCCGTATGTGCCCAGATCTGCGAAAACTGACTCCTTCTTGAATTGTGGGTGCAAATAAAATTCAGCCGCACCGGTGCATTCGCGTCGACTTTGGCTTGGATGTAGTCGATCAATGGTTGAAGCACTTCCAACCTGGTCGCTGAGGGCGTTGCTGATTGCAGCGCGTGAATCCTTTCCAAAAGGGCAGGATACATGTAAGAATACTGAGTAGACATGGTGGTTCGAGGAAGAACAAAAGTCCTGAAAAATTTGACAGCTACCCTTGTCAGCTTGTTACCAATTCATGAACACTCGCGACAGGATTCCAGGTCCAATTTGACGCAAAAAAATGCCCAGAACGTTGGCTCTGAGCATTTTGCATCCCAATGGATGTTGATTGAGCGGAGAGACCGGGATTCGAACCCGGGCGACGGTTGCCCGCCGACAGATTAGCAATCTGCTCCGTTACCACTCCGGCACCTCTCCTGCTCCTATGCGGTGGTTTCCGCTGAAGCGGCGACAAAGTTACGATAAAGCCTTGTCAAAACAAGAAAAATGCGTATCTTCCAACTCTGAACAAAATTGACCAAACCCTTTAACCACAACCTCGATGAAAAAAGTTCTGATTCTCAGCGTATTTGCATTTTTCGCATTCGCTGCCAGCGCTCAATCTGACGCTTCAACTTCAAGCAAGTCCACCACTTCTCAGGTAGCTTCAACCAAGTCAGGAGCCGATGCGACCACCAAAAACGTGGCACTCGGAGGTTCAGCAACTTCTGCGAAAACAAAAGCCGACGCCAAGACCCGCTCTAAGGACGCGAAGTCTGATGCGAAAGACGGCAAGTCTTCTTGCTGCGCTGGCAAGTCAGCCTCAAGCTGTTCCAAGGACGGCAAAGGAGGCGACAAAAAATCTTCTTGCTGCTCAGGTAAGTCAGCTGAAAGCTGCTCCAAGGGCAAAAAGGAGGGTGAAACTCCAAAGAAGGACTAACCCCTTGTTGAACGCGCAGTAGCGGGTTCAATCAACACCAATCATCGCCGCGCCGAAAGGCGCAAAATCTTGCCAAAGACTTGAACAAAGGCCACCTTCACGGGTGGCCTTTTCTTTTGCCTATGATGGAAACCGTCAGAAGGTGAACCGCTCCTCAGCCAGGTCAGCGATGTAGTCGCCGATGGCGAGTGCGGCCGTCGCGGCTGGAGAGGGTGCGTTCAAAACGTGAATGTTGCGATCCGTGTACGAAATGCGGAAATCATCGCGCGTATCGCCGTCCTGTGAAAGCAGCAGCGCCCGAACGCCCGATCGCCCGGGACGGAGGTCGTCCATGGTCAGGTCCGGGATCATGCGCTGCAACGTCTTCAGGAAAAGACGCTTCGAAAACGCCCGACGGTACTCGTTGATGCCGAAGGCCATGTTCTGGAAAAAGAGTTTCCACGTTCCGCCGTAACCCAATGCTTCCATCGTGTCCTTCAGGTCGAAATCGGTTTTGCCATAGCCCTCGCGCTTGAAGGTGAAAACAGCATTCGGGCCGCACTCGATTTCCCCATCGGTCATGCGCGTGAAGTGCACGCCCAAGAATGGGAAGTCCGGATTGGGAACGGGATAAATAAGGTTGCGCACCTTGTGCTTGGCCTGATCGGTCAATTCGTAGTAGTCGCCGCGGAAGCCCACGACGCGTTCCTTGAGGTCCACGCCGTCCTTGCGCGCGAGGCGGTCAGCTTGCAGCCCCCCACACACCACCACGTGCTTGGCGCGGTAGCCCTCCGCCGACTTGTTGGTGCGGACCACCGTCTCGTCGCCATCGCGTTCAAACGACGTGACTTCCTCGCCCAAGCGGAGCGCACTCTTGGGTTGCTGGCCCAACGCCAGGTCCACCATCTTTTTCGTCGCCGCTCGGTAATCGATGATGCCCGTGCACGGCACCCACAAGGCGTCGATGCCTTTGCAATGCGGCTCGATTTCGCGCAGCTGGTCGGCATTAATCCGTTCGAGGCCTTCGATTTCATTTTGCTGGCCGATGCCAAGGATCTTCTCGAGCATCGGGAGCTCGCTGTCCTCCACTGCTACCACCACCTTGCCGCAGACGTCGTGCGGAATGTTGTGTTCTTGAGCGAAGCGAACCAAGGCGCGTCGGCCTTCGACACAGTTCTTGGCTTTCAACGAGCCGGGCGGGTAATACAAGCCCGAGTGGATCACGCCAGAGTTGTTGCCTGTCTGGTGATCCGCAAGCCCGGCTTCCTTCTCAATCAGGAGCATGGTCCGGTCCGGATACCGCAGCTGCAATTGATACAGCGTCGCCGCTCCTACAATGCCACCACCCACAATGACAACGTCATACCCGTCGCCTGCTTGTTTCGCTTCATTCATCGGCGCAAAAATACAAAACGCTCTATCTTGCTCACATGAGTACGCCCGCTGTGAGTCATCCCAAAAAGGTTAAAACGGCATGGGCCATGTACGACTGGGCCAACAGCGTGTACTCCTTGGTCATCACCACGGCCATTTTCCCGATTTTCTACAACGCCCTCACCTCCGAGCGCAACGAAGCGGGCGAAATCGTCAACGACGTGGTGACGTTTTTTGGGGCCGAGCTCATCAATACCCAACTCTACAGCTACGTCCTCGCGGCCAGCTTCGTCGTGGTGATCATCGCCTCACCCCTCCTCAGCGGGATGGCGGATGTG
>CETE01038112.1_pt1 | contig 10957 bp, 7 predicted proteins | sample 531241 | NCBI WGS metagenome assembly CETE01 (sample SAMEA2622336, study PRJEB7988) | marine metagenome | biome: marine biome (ENVO:00000447); feature: deep chlorophyll maximum layer (ENVO:xxxxxxxx); material: "saline water (ENVO:00002010), including plankton (ENVO:xxxxxxxx)" | depth 30 m
AAGAATATCAATCTTAGCGGGGTTGTTTTTGACAAGGGCGTTGACTTCAAATTCAATAATGGTATTTCAAAAATTATTCAGACAGGACAACGGGCATTATTAGTTGAAAATTCTGAAGCTTTTATTTTGCGTTATGGAGATGGTCTACCTCTGTTGGGCGAATTTGAAAGTAATTCAAATTTATCAAACGGTGGTGAAAGAATGTTATTATTGGACAGTCAAGGTTCAGTTATTCGCGATTTTGAATATGATGATGACTCACCTTGGCCCGAAGCAGCAGATGGTGACGGTTACGCCTTGATTTTAAGAAACCCACAATCTAATCCTGATCATAAATTACCGGAAAACTGGGAAGCAAGCTCTTCGATAGGCGGTGATCCTGGTGAAGTTGGCAGCAGTTTAAGCTTTGAAGATTGGCGAGTTACAAATTTCTCTGAATCGGAACTTAATAATTCATCTCTGTCAGGCCCAACTGGCAATCCTGATAATGATACATTGACAAACTTGGAGGAGTTTTTATCAGGCAGTAATCCTAAATTATTTAATTCTTCCGATACTCTCTTAAATATTCAAATTGAAGAAAGCAATAATGCTGAAAGACAACAAACCGCTATAATAAAAATCAGAATAAATAGCGACGCAAGAAGATCACTCAATTGGAAAATTCTAATGTCAGAAGATGGTGCCAATTGGTCAGACGCCTCGTCTAAAATTGAATACTTTAAAACTGATGAGCTAGAGAACCAAATTCTCATTCTAAACTACCGTATAAAAGACAATGTCCCAAATGAACGTCTTTTGTTTAAAGTCGAAACGAGTCTCTAGAAAATTTAGGCAATAATATCAAAGATGGGTTCTCCACTAGAAATCATCAGAGGCCTATCCTGAGTATCATAAATATGAAGTTTAGGGTCAATCCCTAGGAGATAATAAATAGTTGCGGTTAAATCTTCTGGAGTCACTGCATTTTCCTCTGGTTGTGAAGCATGCTTATCTGATTTACCGTAAACAAATCCTTTTTTAACACCTCCCCCAGCAAGTAAAACACTGTAGCACTGAGGCCAATGATCACGGCTAGCATTTTTATTGATTTTCGGTGTCCTGCCAAACTCACCCATCCAAATCACCAAAGTTTCGTCGAGCATCCCTCTTTGATCCAAATCTTCAATGAGAGTTGGTAGAGTTTGATCGGTTATAGGTAAATGATAAGCCTCGACAATAGGATACATTCTTGTGTTATCAAAGCCGTGCGTATCCCAACCCCCATCGGTTTTACTCCTCCCACCGATCACATTAGAAAAATAACATGTAGTAAATTTTACACCTGCCTCGGCTAGCCTTCGAGACAATAAACAGCCTTGTCCATAGGTTGTTCTCCCGTATTTTTCTCTCAACCATTGAGGCTCTTTTGAAACATCAAACGCATTTCTAACTTTTGATGAATTCAACATATCAATAGCATTTTTATAATAGTCATCCAAACCACGTGCTTTTTCTGAGAACTCAAGCATTCTAGATTGTTTGTCTATAATAGCCTGAAGCCCTCTCCGAGATTGAATTCTGTCTAGGCTAAGATTGTTAGGAAGACTTAGTTCGGGAAGATTAAAATTTTCTTTATTTGGGTCCTTAGGAATAAAAAGAGGATCAAATTTTTTACCTAAAAAGCTGGCATGCTGACCGGGCGTTCTAGAGCCATCTGATATGACATGAGGATATGAGACGAAGGTTGGCATTCCTTTATCAGTATTGTCTGCAAACTTGCTTACAACAGAACCATAAGCCGGATACAAATCAGGAAGATCGCGCAATCTTTGGTCATCGCTCGGGGGAGCATGACCAGTTAAGGCGTAATAACCAGCAGAGTTATGATTTTTCATCTTGTGATGAACCGATCGCACTACAGTACATTTATCCATCAACTTTGCCATTCGAGGTAAATGCTCACAGATTTCGATTTCTGGACAGGACGTTCTTATCTGTGAATGGGGAGATCTATACTCCTTCGGAGCATTTGGCTTCATATCAAGAATGTCTATTTGACTAGGACCTCCCCATTGAAAGAGAAAAATCACAGATTGTGCCTTCGCCATAACTCTTGATTTTGAATCACTAAGATCCTTTGCTCTAAGATAATTAGGCATACTCAAGCCAAGCATACTAGCACCTCCAAGTCTCAACAGACTTCTCCGGGAAATCGACGACTTCTTTAAGCTCTCACAGTGAAATTGTTTCATCTTCTCAACAAAAACTCTTTTGCATTTAACAGGCTCCATGCAACATCTTCAAGGGCAGAACGCCTATTGGATGACATGTTTAGGTAACTCAGAAAAGCTGACCATTCTTCATCAACTGGTGGTCGCGTAAGAATGGACCAATAAAGCTCATCAATGATTTCAAGGTCGTCCTTTCCATTCTTCAGAAGTTGGCCAATTTTATTTTCTTGATGAGAAAGAATTGTGTTGAGTGTTTTACCCGCAGTTAGCTCAAAAACCTGCGCGAGTGTCGTTTCGTTACTTCTTTCTGCATCAGAATTAGTCAACCTTGCGGGCTTACCGAAGATTTTGAGAAACTTATCATTTTCATGTGGGTTTTTGGATAAATGAACAGAATCAACACCTGGCATTGTAATCGCGTACTTGCTTTTTAATGAATCTGAGAACTCACCCTCAATCGACATTGATTTATGAGCAGCATCAATGATTACCTCTGCGGGATAACGCATGACTTTAGCCCTGGCAAACGTCAAGTCTGTGCCAATATTTAAAACCAATCCAGGGTCCGATGATAGCTGGTAGGTTATAGAATTTGTAATGAGTCTTATTAAATGTTTTTGGTCGAAGCCACTTTCAATTAACTCCTTGGAAAGAAAATGCAAAAGCTCAGGATTTGAGGCCGGATTCGTTTCACGCACATCATCAATAGGATCAACAAGCGGCTGACCTACTAGATTAGACCATATTCGATTGGCTTGAACTTTAGCAAATCTCGGATGAGAAGTAATCCAATCGGCCACCTCTTCAAGTCTGTTATCAAATGACTTAATAGGTCCTGATGATGGATCCAAGAATCCAGGTTCAGGAGGTTTTTTGGTTCTTGGGTCTTTAAGAAATTTATTTTGAAATTTATCTGCTGAAACCAACTTTATGACCTGTTCACCAACAAATCTGTGTTTATCGAAACCGTCTTTTCTTTTATTCTCAATAATCTCATAATCGATAGCATCAAATATAGCCGCAAAGCGGTAATAATCGTCTTGCCGAACATTTTCAAATGGATGGTCATGGCACTTCGCACAATTAATTCTAGTACCAATAAAAACTTGAGCAACCGCCTCGGCCCGATTTACTGGAGCTCTTAAGGCACGATAAAAATTTGCTGGTGGATTGTTATACGTACTTCCAGTTGCACAGAGAATGTCTTTGGTGAATTGATCTAATGGCTTTCCACTGCCAATCATTTCTTTTAACCATCCATATATTTTTTCTACCCCTTTTGAATCAAGGGTCTTCTCTTCAACGCGCAGTAAATCCGCCCATTTGAGAGCCCAGAAGCTCGCGTACTCTTCTGATTTTAAAAGTTCTTCTATTAGTATTGATCGTTTGTCTTTTCTTTTATCAGATAAAAAAGAGCGGGCTGTGTCTGAAGATGGTAGCGAACCGGTAATATCCAAACTCACGCGCCTCAAAAAAGTAAGATCGTCAGAAACAGCAGAGGGATTTTGGTTAAATAATTTAAGCTTAGAAAAAACATAATGATCAATTTCATTTTTTGGAGAAGGACCCTTCCATTTATAATTGTCGTTGGCCTTGATCAATGCCGCGCGCATTGATGCACGTCCACCCATGTATCTTACAAAAACGGTCGTCTCGCCTGGTTGACTAAACTCTAGTTCACCACCAGCGCTAACTTCTGCACCTAGGTTAGCACTCTCATAAACTGCCCATTGTGAAACGTCTTTTTCTTCACCATTTGAAAATTTTGCTTTCACCTGAAGATTAATTTTTTTGTTTGGTGCCGAAAGAAGCACAGAGGAAGGGATGATTCTAATGGACTCCAATTGAGGAGCAGAATCGACATCATTCTTGGCCCCTAATTTTAGCCAATCATGAAGAATTCGATATTCTTCCGATTCAAGATCAAACCGTTTATCTCCTTCATGATTTTCGAGCAGCGTTGGCTTACGGAGTAATTTACTAACCTCTGGATTACTAGGATTGGCTCGTTTTTCGGAGGATAGAATATTTTTATGATCTAGAGTAGGATTCTCTCCCCAGAGGGATAGCTTAAACCCTCCTTTACCGTTTTGGTTCCCATGACAACCTCCACCATTGCATCCTGCCTTTGAGAGAACCGGCATAACATCACGCGTAAAACTCACCTCCCCTTTAACTATGGAGAGAAAGCCCAAAAAGGTGAATAATAAAAAAATGGAAAAACTATAAATCAATACAACCTAAAATTGAACTAACTCTTCGAGAGTCTCAAGCATTATTGGTTCTTCTTGCCATGTAGACATGAGGGATTCCGGCTTCATCAAAAATTGGACCCTCAGACTTATAGCCTAAGTATTCATAAAAACTTTGCACAGCTAACTGAGAATGAAGAAATGTTTGATTCATTCCTAATGATTCAGAATGAAAAATCAGACTATTCATGATCTTAGCACCCACACCAGAACGACGCCATTTTTCAAGCACTGCAACTCTGCCAACTCGGCCCTCTAATGAAAGCCTTGCACAACCCACCGGATCTCCAGAGCAATTTTCGGCAAGAAAATGTATGCATTGTGCATCCTTTCCATCCATAACAATTTCATGGCTAACCCCCTGTTCTAATGTGAAAACGTTATATCGAACACTTTGAATGAGAAAGGCATCATCAGCCCAGATAGCATCGCGTACTCGACAATCTAAATTCATAGAATGCTTAACTTGAAATAAAACCGAAGATTCATCAAGATTTGAATAAATCGATAGTCAGCATGATTCAATTTAGTAAAAATTATATCATATTATCATTTTTTCACCTCATGACTTTTACTCTGAGCGCAGGAAAGTTAATAATTAGTGATCGTGGGGCCGGCAGCATTAAAATAACTAACTTTGATGGAAGCTCATCCGAAGTTTTAATACCTTCTGCAGGGACAAACGTTAGAGGAATTGCAACCGATCTATCAATGGGCATCATTTTCTATGCAGACAATGGCTCCGATATTATCTACAAAACAAAAATTGATGGATCGGAGAGAACAGCCATCATTCAATCTGGGCTTGGATTCCCTGCCGATATCACAGTTGATAGATTCTCAAAAAAAATCTACTGGTGTGATAGAAATAATGATCGAATCGAATGCTCTGACTACAATGGAAACAACCGCCGGACCATAATAAATACTAATGATCCTTATTATCTAGATCTGGATCTGGTTAATAAGAAAATCTATTGGGGAGACTTCTCTGGAGGTAATATATTTAGAGTAAGCTTGGAAAATACTAATGCTATAGAACAAGTCGTATCTGGATTAATAAGAACTAGAGGAGTGAAAGTAGATCCTTATGGTGGGTTCTATTATTGGTGTGATAGAGAAAGCCATAAAGTACAAAGAAAACCAATTATTGGTGGACAGATTGAAGATTTATATACCGGACTGGACACCCCTCACGGGATGACATTGGACATTAGGTCTGGTAAAGTATATTGGGTTGATACAGGAACCAATTCGATTGGCGGCAAAGGTGCAAAAGCAGTCAGCAGAGGTGACATGGATGGGTCGGGACCACAGGAAATATTAGCCAGCATGAATCAGCCTTGGGATCTGACTCTTGATACTCGAGTTTCGAACTATGAACAATGGACTCAGAGAAGGTTTAACAAGCAATCCAATAATTCGATCAAAGGTTTTAATGCTGATCCTGATAAAGATAATAAAATCAATATATTAGAATATTTCTCAGGAACGAACCCTTTAAAATCTGACTCTCTCAACTTATTAAGTATTAATAATAATGAACAAGGTGCTCGATTGACCTATCCCATTAATTCACAACCGGTCAGTGACATTATATTTGATATCGAATACTCATTTAATCTCGAGGAATGGACAAAACTTGAAAGTATCTCTCAAAAACCAAATATTTATCATAATTCTGGACCAGTCTTAATGCATCATGAAATTAGGACAGAAGAAATGCTGAATCGGAATCATTTTAGAATAAAAATCAAACCGAAGTAATGAACATTCGAAGGGCTACAAACAATGATAGCAATGAAATTATATCGCTTATTGCCTCAATATATAATGAGTATGGAGAAATTATGTATACAGAAGGTGCGGATAGAGATCTTTTAGATATCCGTGGAAATTATCACGCCAAAGGGGGAGATTTTATTGTCATGGTTAATGAGGTTGACGAAATAATAGGTAGCCATGCAACACTACCTATAAATACTAAGGATGGGGTTCTTACCTATCGAAGATTGTATTTAAAAAAGAATTACAGAGGAGAAGGTACAGGAAAGAAATTGATGGATTGGGCTGTAAAATGGTCCATTGAAAATCAATTTAATCGAGTGGAATTTTGGTCAGATGTTCGTTTCAAAAGGGCTCATGATTTCTTTGAAAAGTACGGATTTGTGAAGTCGGGAGAAATTAGAGAAATGAATGATGGCGCACTTCCCTATTCGGAGTTTTTCTTTTATATGATGCTTCTTTAGACAGACCTTTTATTTGCAAGAAGTAAAACATAAACAATAGTTTCCAAGTGAAGATTAGGTCAGTTTTATTTTTGCTACTTGGATTAGGCGTCTTTTCTCATTTCTCAGCGGCTGGTCGTAACGCGGGTGATAGTTTGCCGAACATTGTTTTCTTTCTTGCTGACGATATAGGATGGGCAGATCCAGGTAGATACCATGAAAATTATTCTGGAAATAAGGCAGAAGTCCCTACCCCAAACCTTGATAAACTTTGTGATCAGGGAATGATGTTTCTTGATGCCCAACTCCCAGCTGCACTTTGCGCTCCTAACAGGTTTTCAATTATGACAGGTAATTATACTCAAAGGTCAAGGCCTTGGGGAACTTGGAACAGAACTGCGTCTTCAGCTTTCCATTTTGGTAATACCAGTAATGATAGAATTGATAATCCTCATGAAACTATTGGAACAGCTTTACAGAAGAAGGGATATAAAACTGCTTACTTTGGCAAAATGCACTTTGGAGGTGATTTCTTCGATGAGGATGGAAATATACTTAGAGATCAACCAAACGATCAACTCGGTCAGATTGATTTCACCAAACGTTTCCGTAATGGATTAATAGATCATGGTTTTGATTATACTTTTGTAACTCCAGATGGAATCCAAGGTCCTCTTTATGCTTATTTTGAAAACGATCAATACATACCCATTAGCACATTCGCTGATGATGTTGATGGAGTGGATGTTTCAGGTAATTCAGTGCTGAAAGAATTTACTAAGGGTGAAAGAGTCGGTAATGGTGAAATGATCCAAGTTGGATATGGGGACTCTGAATTTGATACGAGTGAGCACGGACCTATTCTTGCTCATTATGCTCAGCAATTTATGGAAGAACATGTAAACAATGATACAGACGCTCCTTTTTTATTATATTATGCCACACCCGCGATACATGTACCATTAACGCCTTCTGTCGAAGGCATTGAAGCTCTGGGACAGAGCCAGATAGGACCAAGAGCTGACTTCGTTTATGACCTTGATGCCCAACTTGGGCTGCTGTTAAAGAAGTTAAAAGAGTTAGGAATTGAAAATAACACTCTTGTAATTTTTACCAGCGATAACGGAGGTGCTGTCAGTGGTGGACAAGCTCAAATAGCGGCTGGTCAGGATCCTAACGGTCCATTACGTGGAAAAAAAATGTCAATATATGAGGGCGGGCACAGAGTTCCAATGATTTGGAAGTGGGGTGATGGAACCGGCAAGGGATCTGTTATTCCTCCTAACACCAAATGTGAACACCTTGTTTCGGTAATGGACTGGGTTGCAAGCGTTATCGATCTAGCGGGTGGAGAGATAGCTTATGATCAACATTATGATTCCATAAGTATACTTCCGCTTCTTTTCTCAGAAGAACCTGATGATTTACCTGCACCAAGAAATTTTCATTTCTATAGCATAGGTGATTATCGGGGAGTTAGAATGGATGATGATCAAGGAAAATGGTTTTATAAAAGAGTCAACGTTGATGGGGTACTGGAACTATACGAAATTATTAACGACCTGGAACAAACAACAAACCTTGTTGATGGTTATGCTTCAATTTCAGATATTCCAGATAACCACCCCCACAAAGAAAGAATTCAATTAATGGAGAATTGGTTTAATGCACACAAAGCAACAACCAGCCCAAGAACGGCAGAGGCATATGATTATAGCATTAAAAATGATGAGGAAAATGGCATGAGAATCATTAGCACCAACTTTACTGAATATACCGGAGACGCACAAAGAATAGATAACGGCGAAGCCTTTGGCATTTCAGATTTAGAAAGCATTACCGACGCTTGGATTAATCTTCACAAAATAGATCAAGTGGATAATTTAACGAACAACCTGAAAGAGAAAACAACTGTTAGCATATCGCTGAAACACCCTAATAACTGGGGGACAGGAAATGCAGCTTTTAATAATACCCCATTGAGGGCTGGCATTGATGATTTTAAAACCACGGTTCCAGAAACATCAGTGACTTTCTCTGGATTAAATGCAACTTTCCCAAAAGGATACACGGCCATCGTCTATTTAGGAGGTTACCTAAAAAACACAGGAGCCTCAATAACTGACGGTAAAATCAAATATTATTATCAAACTTCATCGGCTCCAGTCGCTCCTGTAGATTTTATTCAAACGACAACAACTACTGACAACGGAGAAGGCTCAGCGCCAGAAGCACATTATGCTGTATTCGGCACAACCACATCACCTCTATTAAGCGACTCCGTTACATTCACAATAGAAACATTATACGGCGGTGGAACTTTTATTGGTGGGATCCAAATTACTGGTGAGTCGATTGCAGGCGGGCCACTCAAAACACCGATACCTGTGCCATTAGATGAACCAATGATTAAAATGAAGTACAATACTGAGTCCTTAAAAATCAGCAAACTCAACACTTCAGCCACTTACGAATTGCAAAAATCAAATCAACTCTTAGATGAATGGTCGACTCTTGAAATAATCGAATCTCCCGAGAAAAATGAAATTATTATTAATGATATCTTGTTGAATGATTCAGCTTTTTACAGAGTGTTATATCCTATAAAAGCTTTGAAAATGAGTCTCTCTGAATAACAAGAGAAGAATTTCAATTCTAGATATCCGCAAAGATGCATCATTTCATTTATATAACGGTCCTATTTACAATTTACTCTTTTCCGATTTCACATGCAGAAGATTGGCCTCAATATCTAGGCCCTTCGAGAAACACCGTTTGGAATGAGAAAGAGGTAGAATTAAATTTTGACAAACATCCCCCTAAACTTCTCTGGTCCAAACCAATAGGAGGAGGGTACTCAGGACCTTCGGTCTCAGATAATAAGGTGTTTGTAATGGACAGAAAAGCAGAACCATATAAACCAAAAAAGATTAAACCTGGAACTAATTTAAACTTTGTTAAAGCCAAGATTCAGGGAACAGAAAGAGTTCTCTGCTTAGATTCGCGAACCGGTGAGATTAAATGGTCTCATAGTTATAAATCTGAATATAGCTCTGTTTTTATTTACGCCATAGGACCCAGAACAACACCACTTGTGCACGATGGTTTTGTTTTCACTCTAGGAGCTGAAGGCCAACTCAACACTTATAAAGCAGACACCGGAAAATTAATTTGGAGTAAAAATTTTATCAATGACTTTGGGATAGAAAATCCTGAATGGGGAACAGCCTGTCATCCCATCATACATAATACTACATTGATCTGCACTGTAGGAGGCAGTGGACAAACCTTGGTTGCCTTTGATTATAAAACAGGCAAAGAAGAATGGAGAAATATAGATTCAAAAAAATCCGGCTACGGAACTCCAGTCATTGAAACGATCAATGGCACCAAACAATTAATTGTCTGGAATGGGGAAACGGTTAACGGGGTTAATCCTGATAATGGCAAATTGTACTGGTCAGTGGATTTTAAACCTGAATATGGAATGGCCATAGGAGCCCCTAGGGTATGGAACGACCTGGTATTCGTGATGGGATTCAACGGAAAATCAGGTGCCATCAAAATATCTAAAGACTCAAGATCTGCCTCACTTCTCTGGGGACTTGATAGAAGATTAGGTGTTGCAGGGACGTTTAATACCGCTCACCTCGATGATGGGTACATTTACTCAGGAGGGCAAAGAGGTCTTTTTAGATGTATTGACATCAATAATGGAAAAAGAATTTGGGAAACCCCAACCCCACTTTTAAAAGAGGATGGATCCGGTCGTGGAGCCTGGCCCAGCGCATTTACCGTATATCACAAGCCCACTAATCATACTGTAATTTTTAATGACCATGGAGAAATGATAAGCGCTAACCTAACTCCAAAGGGATATGAAGAAATCTCAAGAGTAAAGGTCATAGAACCGACTCATTATGTCGGAGGCAGAATGTTGGTTTGGTCGCATCCCGCCTTATCAAATGGAAAACTTTATTGTCGCAACGATAAAGAAATTCTATGCTATGATTTAAGAGGTCATAAAAAATAATGATATGAAACTAGTTATTTATCACGACGTAAAAAAAATTTTACTATTACTTGGAATCATTTGTTTACCATCACTCAATTCTCTCGCTTCTGAAAGTCAACCACATGTAACCGTTTATGGCACAGCAACTACTTCGGTGGCCATCGATGAAATGAACTGGAGAATAAGAATTAGTAATAAAGAAGCAACGCTAGAAGAAGTCGCTAAAGTTCACAATTCGACGGTTCAAAG
>CETE01125134.1_pt1 | contig 10903 bp, 12 predicted proteins | sample 531241 | NCBI WGS metagenome assembly CETE01 (sample SAMEA2622336, study PRJEB7988) | marine metagenome | biome: marine biome (ENVO:00000447); feature: deep chlorophyll maximum layer (ENVO:xxxxxxxx); material: "saline water (ENVO:00002010), including plankton (ENVO:xxxxxxxx)" | depth 30 m
TGAGTCAAATTTACTTTGATAAGTATTTAACTATAAATTAATTTTATTTTTTTTTGTATTAAAATTAATTTAATAAATAATTTAATGGGATTAAATCAAAGTATCCATAAATTAAATTTTGAAGCTATGCAAAATATTATAAATAATAATTACAACAAAGGTAAGTTTTTAATAATTAACACACTTGATTCAAATAATCAAAATTGTTTGATAAAAAATACATTAACACCACCTAGAGAAATAGAAGAAATATCTAGATTTTTAAGAGAAGATAAAAATATTAATATAGTAATTTATGGAGAAAATAGTATAGATAGTAAAGTATTAGAAAAATATAATCAATTGTATAAATTAGGTTTTGTAAATTTATATGTTTATATAGGAGGATTATTTGAATGGTTATTACTGCAAGATATATATGGAGATGATGAGTTTCCAACTACATCAAAAATAGTTGATATTTTAAAATATAAAGGAAAATCAATAATATAATATATAAAATATAATATATAATATATAATGGAAATAAATTATATCTTATTAGATTTGGAAATAATAAAACAAGTTAAGAAGGATGATAAATTGGGTTTAATAATTTTACCTGGTAAAAAAAAATTATTTGTGGATTCAAACAGTAAGTTGTCTTCCCTTACAAGATGGTATAATGGTCATAATAGAGAAGATACAATAATATATTTAGAAGAATTAGCAGAACAAATTGAAAAATTTAGTAACTTTATAAAAAATGGTAACCTTAATAATTTGGGAAATGTATTAAAGAAAGGTATAAAGGATTCCTTAAATGGTATAGAAAATTTAAAAAAAACTTATAGCACAGATTCAATAACTGTTGCCAAATTAGTATTAATTGTTAATAAATTAACTAATGTAACATTAAAACTAGAAAATATGGAAGAAATAACAAATGCTATTTTTACAAGAGAAGAAGAAACTTATGAATAATTATATTTTATTAAATAATATAAAATTATTTTATTAATAAAAATTATGATGTTACTGTTATTAGAGGGTTTTAAAAATCTAATAATATTATACATTTATGATAAATCTTTATGTTATATATTTGGAACAAAAGCTAGATGGTATCAATTACATTGTTTTATAAATTTATTAATTACAATAGAAACATTACCAACAGTGTTAGATATATTAATTGAACCTAAAAATGGTTACAAATTATTAGATAAAGATGTAACAAATAATATGGTAATAGCAATGCATATTTATCATGTATTTATCTCATATAAAATGGGGTTATATGATTGGATGCATCATATAATATTTGTAGCATTTGGAGTATTACCAGGTATGTTATATATTAATTCTAACCAATTGTATATTCATAAAATAGCTTGTAGTGGTATACCTGGTGTAATTGAATATGGAAGTTTAACTTTATATAAAAATGATAAATTATCAAAAATTAATCAAAAATTTATTAATACAATTATGTATATTTATTTCAGATTACCTCTTTGTATTTTAGGGGCAACTATGAATTATTTAGCATATAAAAATGGTTTAATAAAAGACCCATTATGGATCACAGTATATGTTAATTTTTTATTATATTTAAATGGAGTAGTATTTACATATTTAACTTTTGATAGTTATAGTAGAACAAAATATTTAAAGATGAACTAGGAAAATAAAGAATAATATAATTTAAAAAAAATATCAAATTATATTATTTTTTTATTTTTTTATTTTTTTTTGTTTTTTTTTGTGTGTTTGTTTGTCTTGTTTTTTACTACGCTTACTCCCACCAGTTTCTACTACTTTATCAGATCTAGAACTGCCCAAAGGACTTTTTTGTTTAGGTTGTATTTGTTTAGGATCTATTCCTACCCCTGCACCAGTGTCACCTGGGTAAAGTTCACCTTCTTGTTTAACTAACGGTGGACTTATGAGTGACTTTGGTGTTGGTAATATTTGTTCTGTTTTTTGAATACCTCTAAAGTTTGAACCTCTTTGAGCTTGAGTTATAGGTTCTTTAAATATTTTATCTCTTTGGTTAATATTAAGTTTACGTGAAGTTTGACGTGTAGAAGGTGGTGACCGGAGTGCGCTTTGTCTGTTCTTAAGATCACCGATAGACAAACTAGGAAAATAATGATTGGCTAATTTATCATCACTATCATCATCATCATCATCATCATCAAAAACAAGAGCATTAACTTTAGCATGTTTTTTATCTGTTGTTCCAGTAATTTCATTTGTTACGTTTGATAATTTAGAAACAAATGTTTGTGGTTTAGATTTAGGTATTAATTCTTTAGTGATTAGTCTTAATCTTTCTATTTCTTGTTCGCTTGATTCTGGTCTTGTTAAAGAATTAAATACAAGACTACAAGTCAAGATTGCCCTGAATATAACAGATGAACCAAATACAATTTCTGATAATCTAATATCAGAGTTATTAAAAAAACAATAACTTCTAAATAAATTTAATAAATTGTTTTTTACTTTTAATAAATCAAAACATGTCTCTCTTAAACATAAAGAATAATTTAAATAACCTTTTGTATTAAACATATATTGTGAAGCCTTTTCAATTAAAGAACTTGATAGATTGTGACAGGCTAAACAGTGTCTCATTATAAAAATATTTAAAATTGAACATTTATCTTCACTTACAACTTCTTGTCTTGTAATATTAGTTTCTGTAGGTTCATTTGCATTAGTTTGCTTACGTTTAGGGTCAATATTATATTGATATCTGTATCTTCTAATAGTAATATTAAGAAACAATTTATTTTTTTTATCATATTGAATATGTATCATATCTAAGTTATCAAATGCAATATTAGGATTTTGTTCATGCATATCAGTGTATAAATCAGGTGCGCCAAAATCTTCTCCATTATATTTTTGTTCCATTTGTAATAATTCTATCATTAAATTAGTCATAAATCCTGAATGACTAACAATAAAAATTCCTTTTTTGTCAAAATTTTTTTCTATATAATCTTTTAAAACTTTAATAAATTCGGAGACATTAGTAGGAGGTGAAATTACAGAATCATCATCTTGAATAGTTACATTATCTGTATCAAAACTAAAATGTTCACCAAAAGCTGTTTTAAAAGCATTCATAGATATAGAATCAAGAAGAGGTTTATTAACTAAATCAAATCTATCTGCTAAATTTTCTGATACCAATTTATTTTGTTTAATTTCTTCATTACAATAAGGAAATAATACTAATTTCATAGGTTTAGTTAGTTGAAAATAAGGATAGTTTAATAATTTATCAAGTAATGAATTTTCATCAACTTTATCACAAGATATTTTCATATCTTCTATAACACTAGAGTAACCAGGGTCACTATTACTAAATGATTTCATATCTGGTCTAGCAAAAGTAGAACCTGAAATTTGAATAGGATGTTTATCTCTTCCACCAATAAATTTTCTTTTATATTTTTTGGATTTATATTTTCTTATTTTTCTTTGTTTGTTTTTTGTTTTCATTATATATACATAAATATATATAAAATTTATGGGAAATTAATTATATTTAGATAATAGTATATGTTTTTCTACAAGAAGATAATATACATTCTCTTAAGCTTAAATCATATTAACACTTGTGTGGGATTAAATATAGCAGTAAATAGACGAACATTTTTAAAGACTGGTTTACTAGCATCAAATAATTTATACTTAGAAGATGAAAACCGAGAGCTAAATACTACAAAATTAGCAAGTTCAAAAAATAGTATATACTTAACAGGTCAATTGACAGATGATTCATGTTGGGCAATAACTCAATCATTAATAAATTATAAAAGTCAATTATTGCATTCATACAATAGATTTAATAATATAAATTTATATATACAAAGCCCAGGAGGTTCATTATTACCCACGTTGGCAGTAGTAGATGAGATAAAAACATTAGATATACCAGTTCATACATATATAAGAGGTTATGCAGCATCAGCATCAACATTATTATCAGTTGTAGGTGAAAAAAGATATATGTATAGTCATTCAGTAATGATGATACATGGTATAAAATTGAATGGACAAAAAAGCGATTCTTTATTAGATGTAAAAGATTTAAATTCTAATGTAGATTTATTTATGCAAATAATTAAAAATATTTATTTGGAAAATACAAAAATATCTGAAGAACAACTAGATAAATTTTTTTATAGAGATAAATGGATTTCTGCAAATGAAGCATTAAGTTATGGTTTAATAGATGAAATAATTTAAAATTAAATAGATTAAAAATAATTAAAAATTAAATAGATTAAAAATAATTAAAAATTAAATAGATTAAAAATAATTAAATAATAAATTGTATATAATGAATAACAATTTAGATAGACAGATAAATGAAGAAAAACTAAAATTAAATCGTGTAAAATATATTAGAGATAGATTAGAGGAGCAATATGAAGTTACTCCAACAAATAGTATATTGAATGAATTAATTAAATACAATAAAATAATAGTAGAAATAAAAAATTATTTATCTCATATTTCAAGGTCTTATAGAAGAGATAATTTAGATTTTGAACCAAATGCAGTATATATGATATTTTAAATTATTTCCAATTAATAATTTGTTGATTGTTTTGTTTTAATATATTATTAATTTTGGAAAATGGTTTTGATTGGAAAAAAGGTGGAAAAGTTTTAAAATTTTTACATACGGATAAAGGAGATGGATGAGATGAAACAATAAGATAATGTTTATTAGTATCAATAGATTTAAGTTTATCGTAAGCAAATGCACCCCAAGCAACAAATATAATAGGATTAGATAATTTATTTAATTCATCAATAATTAAACTAGTAAATTCGGACCATAATTTCATATGACAAGAAGGTTTTCCTTCAACAACGGTTAGAGAAGAATTTAAAAGAAGAATACCTTGTTTTGCCCAAGATTCAAGTGTATAATCTATTAAATCTATTTCGGTATCAGATTTTAATTCGGCGCTAATATTTCTAAGTGTTGGTGGAGGTTTAGAAAAACTTCCAAAACAAAGTCCAGTTGCTTTATTTGGTGTATGATATGGGTCTTGACCTAAAATAACTATTTTAGTTTCATAAATTTCAAAATATTGAAAACATTTAAATATATTTTCTTGTTTAGGGAATATGGAAAGGTTAGATTCTGCGTATTCTAATTTTAGGGATATTATTTTATTTAAAATTTCAGAAACATTAGATTTTTTAAAAATAGGAATCCAAGATTCTTTAATACTATCCATTATTAAATATAAATAATAAAAATTAAAAATCATAAATCAATTTTAAAATATTTATATATATAAAAATGGTTGATAGCGAAGTGCTTGAAGAAAAAGTTGAGCAATCAGAATTAAATAATTCAGATGTAAATTCAGATAGCCCATTACTATCTGGTGGTAAAAAATCGCGTAAAAAAAGCAAAAAAAATAAAGGCAGTAAAAAAAGAAAAGTAAAGAAAACAAAAAGAAGAAGAAAACAAAGAGGCGGGGTTGGTTCTATAATAGAACAAGAAGAACAGCAACAAGTTGTAGAAGAAAAACAACAAGAAGGTGGTAAAAGAAAAAAAGGAAAAAAAGGAACAAAGAAAAAAGGAAAAGCAGGTAAATGGATAATGCATGTAAAAGCATTTGCTAAATCTCACAATATTAAATTTCCTGACGCGTTAAAACATCCTGATTGTAAGAAATCATACAAAACAATGTAAATAATATTATATTTTAAATTAAAAAATATAATATTTAAAGATAAGAAAAATTTTTTAGATTAATATAAATTTATCTTCTTTTTTTAGTTTTTCTTTTTTTTTTACCATCTTTTTTTGATTCTTCTACACCTTTTTTTTGTTTTCGCTTTCTTTTTCTTTTGGTAGTTCTTATTCTTTTATTTTTACCAAGACCTGATATATGTTTTTGTTGTAGTGTTTGAAGTTTCGTTCTTGTATCAATAAGTGTATCAATATCTTTATAAATTTTATCTCTTTCTTCAGTTGTTAAATTTTTTCTAGTTTTGTTGCTTAAAATATCTAATTCTTCGTCTAATTTTTCAAACTGGAACTTTAATTTATTATCATAATTAATTTGAAAACCTTTAGTTGATTTTGGAATATTTTTTTTTAAAGCTATAATTTTATTATTTACTTTTCTAATTATATCAACAATATAAAGTTGTTCTGACATAGTTAAATTATCTTTGTGGTTATAAAGTTGATATTTTAAATTATTTCTATAGTTATTTAATTCATGTATAAGTAAATTATAATCTTTTAGTGATAAACCACGAGACATATATATATATATCTAAATACTTTTAATTTTTCTGGTAGAATATTTATTTTTTAAACGATTAATAGAGAGAGTTTTAGCTTTTTTATTAGGATAAGGTTTAACAATAGATGTATATTTAAGGTGAGCACATCTTTTGTAAAGCATATATTCTTGAATTAGAGATTGTTTAATTTCTTTAAGACGTAATTTAAGTTTGTTTAAATCTGCATTATTCATATCTTTATATTGATTAAGTTTATATAATTTATCTTCTAATTTATTTATTTTGCTAATAAGGTTTTGTAAATTAGTGTTCATTATATCAATTTCTTTCTTAAATTTCTCATTACATTCTTTTTTCTCTTTTCTAGATAAGTTACTACATTCATTTTTAGAGTATTTTTTGAATGATGTAAATTCAGATTTAGATTTTTTTATTTCACTTTTCATAGTAGAAATTTTTTGTTTTAATATAATTATTTGTTGTTGAATCGATTCATCAAGTTTTGAAAGTTCTTTCTTTAAAAATATAGCATCTCTCAAATTATCATCTACAAAGCTCATTAATACTGGAACATTAATCATAATGGGCTGAGCAAATTGGGTAGGGTCTTTTTCCCTGTTTAAGTAACTAATGTAACCAGATAATTTGTTGGCTAAATTTTTAGCACCATTTTGACTTAAAATATTTTCAGATGTCATATATTCTTTTTTAAATTCATGTTTATCAGTAGTGATTTTTTCAGATTCATTAGGCATAAATAGATTCATTAATTTAAATAATTCAAGAGGACTATTTGTAAATGGAGTAGCAGTCATAATTAATAATTTACAAGAATCATCACCAGATTTTTTATAACTATTCATAATTAATTTTTCCATAACATCAGTATCAGGTCTTTCTGTATGTTTGAGGTCACCTCCATATAACTTATGGGCTTCATCAATGATGATTAATGTCTTTTTAAGTAAATCAGTAGTGCCATTTCTCTCTTTCAACATATCATAAATCTTATTTTTTCCAGCTAATAAATTACTAAATTGTTTATATGACATAGGTTCGAGCCAGCTTTGAGTTAATAATTTTTTGCGTTGATTAATTTTTTCAGGTAAAACAAGTCCATTTTTAACTTCGTGTAAAATAATAGAATGACAAATTTGGTCGAAAATATTTTTCCATACATCACTTTTTAATGTACTTCTAGTAACCCATAATATACTATATCCAGCTTTCTCAAAACTAGTAGAAGCAATTGATACACCAGAACAAGTTTTTCCAGTACCAACAGAATGCCATAATAGTAATCCTTTATATGGAGATTCTGGACAAAAATAACTAGTAATAAATTTTTGCGTTGGATTAAGGTCAACATCATAAGTAGATTTAGGTTTATCTCCGGTTTTAGGTATACATTTATTTTCAACAACAAGTGGTTCCCATTTATATTCTTTAGTATTGTAATTAGACTTAATAAAATCTCTCATTCTAACAAAACTTAATTTATTTTTTGGTATGATTGAAGAAGATGATGTATTTTTGCCTGAATATTCGAGAACATCATATTCAGTATATTGAATAGCTATTTCTTCAGGTGTTTGTTCTTCTGTTTCTAAATCAATATCATCTAGTTCTTTTTTTATGTTATCAACTTTTTTCTTTTTTTCAACAATTTCAGGCACGTATGAGTATCTGTTTGCCCATTCTTTATTAAGTTGAGCACAATAAATGTCCGCATTAGGATGTTTACTCATATAATCACAAAAGTATTGACGTTGATTAGTTTTGGGCACATCTTTTCTAGGATGACTATATTTGTAATAAACTTGTTTAAGAAAATCAAGACCAATAGGAATATCTTTAGTGTTTTTTTTCCCACATTTACCTTTACAATTAATAAGTTCAATATTATAATATTTAGATTTTTTATTAACTTTTTTAAAAACATTTTTAGCACCACCTTTAAGATAAAAATCTTTTTCCATAAATTCATAATTAAGATCATCAACATTATGTAAATTTTTAGTTAATTCATAATCAACGGCTAATGAAGGCGCAAGTTCAAATAGTTGTTTTGATAAATTATTCATTGCTTTATCAAATTCACTATAAAGCATAGTTGCATCATTAAATTTTTCAACGTTTTTAAATATTAATATATCAGAATCAGTTTCATCTTGTTTTGGTGTGATTATATTATTAGTAATAAAATTACCAGAACTAATAGAATCTTGTGTGATAGTAGGAACAGTTAAGTAATAATTATATACATACAAAGGCCAACCAATGCCAGGTTGAAAGTCGAGTCCTTTTTGACCGCAAGTTCTAGTAGCACGGCCGACAGTTTGTTTAAGGTCAGCAATAGTCATAGATGGTTCAAAAATATGAACGTATTTTACGTCAAATAAGTCAATACCCTCTTTGAAGCCGCTATCAAATATGATAAATCTCAATTTTTGTCCGTGTATATTAGATGGTCGCTCGTTAAATAATTTGAGTAGTTCTTTTTTTATTTTTTCATTAAAAGTTGCGCCATAAATAGAGTTAGAACATAATAATCCAAAGTTTTTATTACTTTTGTGTGCATCAATATATAATTTAACTCGTTGTTGATTGGGAACTTTACGTGATTTGATAACATTATTAAAACCATTGGAAGAAAAAACAGATGATATTATTTTAGCACCATATCCACCTTCTTTTACATCAGAGAATATGAAATGTTTAAATTTTTTGCCATGATTTTTTTGATCGAGTTCATCTAATTTATTAATATTATTTAACATCTGAACTATTTTAGGAGATGCATCAATAATTTCTTTATTAAGTTGTGTAGGATTAAAACTCGCCTTATCAAATTTATGATACATACTAATTTTACCAAAATTGGCTGTTTTACGCATACAATTAAATATTTTGGTTCTATTTTTTTTACTAACGTTTATATTTTTAAATGAAGATTTATTTTTGCTACTATAACAATATTTTTCATCTTGGTAACATTCTAATATTTTATTAAATTCATCCGTAGGAATATTACCTCCTTTATCGGGATGATTTTTTAATATAAATTTTCTTGCCTCTGACTTATTATTAATCTCATATTTACACATAACACTATTACAAGATACCATAATATTATATATAACTAAATATTATTAAAAAAAATTGATAAAATTAAAAAGATAACTAGTAATATATAAATAAATGATTAAAAATTTTGAAAATCCAGTTAGATGTAAATGTAGAAATATATTAAATAAAAGGATATGTTTAAGGAAATGTAGAATATTATATCTTTTAGAAAATAAGTTATATTGTAATAATCACTATCAATATTATATGAATGTTTATGTAATAAAGTTACAATCATTATGGAGAGGATTTAAACAGCGAAGAATTATAAATATTATATATAAAAGATTACCATTAGATTTACAATATAAAATATTATATTTTGTAAAAAGAGATACATATCAAAAAAGATATATAAAAAAAATAAAAGATATAGTTGAAAAAAGAATAAATAGTATTCCATCTAATTTAATCTTTAATCCTCGTGGTAATATAGCAAATAACTATATAATATATAATAATGATTATATATTGCATGTGTGTCGTTTGTATAATAAATATTACAAACTAATAGATATACATCCATATAAACCACGTATGATAGAATTAGTAAAAAAGTTAGAAAATCTAGTAAATGGAATGGCATTTATAAGAAATTTAGATGCTACACCAGATGAAGAAAAAATAAAAAAATTATATAATACATATGTATTACTAGAATGGTTAATTAGACCAAATCGTTTGTAAATTTAACTTTTCATAAAATTAAATACTTTTTCCATAAGATTATCATAATATATGTTTTCAATAAATACACTAGTATTAGTTTCTTCATTACCATTAATAACTAATAAATCGCTTTTTTCAATAATATCATCTGAATAGAGCCATATATCATGGTAATAATGACAATTTTGTAAATATGATAATGAAATATATTCTCCGGTTCTAGCGCGATTTTTAACTCTTAGATTGCTGATTTCAGGTGTAGTTCTAATATAAACAAATTTCATTTTTTTAACACAATCAGAGAATTCATCAAACCATTTATTATATATTTGATATTCAATTTCATTAATTATTTTGTCTGTATATAACATTTTAGCAAAAACATTTTTATCAGTAAATATAGATCTTTCAGTAAATATAATATCATAATCTTTTGAAAGTGCTTCTTTAAATAATGAAAGACGACTAATATATGCCATCATTTGAAATGCGAATCCATATTTTTCATTATTGTCATAAAATTTTTCAATAACATTTTTTCCATCTTGTGAATCAACAATGGATTCCCAAATATTTACTGGTTCTTCTAGAAAGCAGATTTTATAATCATGGTTTTTGGTATTACAAAACTTCTCAAAATTTTTTTTTAAATATCTAATAATACATGATTTACCAGAACCAATATTACCATCAAATGATATTATGATTGGTTGTTTAGTTTTACTCATATTTATAAGTAAATAAATAATAATAAAAAATACATTTAAAAATCAATTTAAAAATAAATAAATAAAATAAATAAAATAAATAAAATAAATAAAATAAA
>CETE01103042.1_pt1 | contig 10899 bp, 1 predicted proteins | sample 531241 | NCBI WGS metagenome assembly CETE01 (sample SAMEA2622336, study PRJEB7988) | marine metagenome | biome: marine biome (ENVO:00000447); feature: deep chlorophyll maximum layer (ENVO:xxxxxxxx); material: "saline water (ENVO:00002010), including plankton (ENVO:xxxxxxxx)" | depth 30 m
ATTTCAGATACTGTTTCATTTAAATCATCAGCTACTTTTACTACTTTGGCTATATCTGCTGCAACTGTATTTACGTTATTAATATTAGTTGCGACTGTATTTACGTTTGCTATAGAACCACCAACAGCATTAACATTGCTAATTGCCCCTGCAACTGTATTTGTATTAGTAAGATCTGATCCGACAATTGTTACTTCTAACCAAGTAGTATTACCAAGGTCATAGACCCTCATTCTATTTACTGTCGTATTAAAATATAACGCTCCGTCTATTAGTGCATTGCCGTCATTATCAACTGTTGGATTATTTGCTTTAGCACCTAAATATCTATCATCAAAAGAATCTAATGCTGCTTCGGCTGCTGTTTGTGCAGTTTCCGCAGCAGTCTTAGCTGTCTCTGCTGCTGTCTTAGCAGTTTGTGCGTCATTCTTGTGTGTGTTTGCAGTTGATGCAGAGCTTGCAGCATTTGTTTCAGATGTTGCTGCTGCATTTTTAGAAGTTAATGCTGCTGCTGCAGAATTGGCTGCTGCTGTAGCCTGTGTCGTTGCGATGTTTGCTTGTGTTGTTGCTGTTGCTGCGTCTACAATTAAATCCCAATTTGCAGAATTAGTATTAGTTGTTAATGGTTGAGAACCAGATGATGTATGTGCTGTATTACAAAAGAAAATATTCCCTGTCGATGTATCTTTTACAAGATCTCTTACAGCATATGCGGTACTGGCAGCCCAGTTTCCACGGTATGTTCCCAGTTCTTTTAATACTTCAAACTCACCTAGATTATCAAAACCTAAAACTCTGTTTTTACGAGCGTTAGCATTTTCTGTAATTTCTAAACTACCAATAGTATTGGTTAATGAAAATTTAATAGATCTATCTAATTCGTCTTGTTGTTGCTGGTGCAACACTATTGCTTTATCTAATGCATCGTTAATAACTTCTGGAAAAAATCCACCTTGGTTTGTAAGATCTGTTCCTTGTAATGGCTCTACAGCAGATGTAATAACAATTTGAAATCCACTTGCTAAGTTTTGATTATTTCCACCTGATTTTAAAGTTATACTTCCACCGGGATTTCCGTTTTGGTCTGAGTTTAAAGTAACTATATAATCATTGTTTGCACCAAGAGTTAACGTAGTTTCTATACTTGTACTAACTTCTAATTTTTTTACAACTACATCTGCATCTGTAAAAACTTTAAAAGCAAAAGGATATGTAGCAGTATTACCATTACCAACTAGGTTATTAGTTTTTCGTGTAGTCGAATTTATCGTCATTAACTAGACTTTTTCACTATCTTATTCAGATTACCAACTATTCTTTGCTTTACGGTCACACCTTTAATCTCTGCCTTCACCTTTTTGACCAGACACTAAACCTCTAATTAAATCAATTGGCCCTCTTGGAATCCATCTGCCATTTTTGTAATCATGTAATAAACCAATAGCTTTAGCAAACGGATATGTAGGTACTTGACCTATTAAACCCATAAGAGTTATAACGCTTCTTACTTCATTACCTTTTACTTCTTTATTAGGGTCAGCTAAATTTATAAAAAATCTTGTTGTTCCTTGCACAGTAGAATTTATCAATGATATTGATGGACTAATAGTTATACGATCATTGTATGGTTTGTCATCAAATAAATTAAAAGGCAACATTAAAAATGTACTGCCTGTAGGAATAAAAGCTGACGTATAACGTGCATTTGAAAAAAATATAAATTCTAAAATATCATCTAAATATCCATCTTCGTCTTCATCTATTAGACCACCACTAAAAGCTTCTTGTATACCTTCAGAAACAATAGCAGGTAAAAATGAACCAAACAAGAATGCATAAAATATTTGACCACTAAATCTACTATTTTTAAATCCGAGTTCTTTAACTACTTTTTTATATCGTGTTGCGTTTAAATTAGCCTGTGAATTAAAATAACTTGTAAATTGAACAATAGCTTTAATAAGAGGAGTATCTATTTGATAAGCAGCTACATCCTCTGGTAATAAACTATCTTGTGTTTTACGCACGTTTGCATCTGCTTGTGCTATAGCTTCAACTTGTATTTCTTGTGGTGTCATAGTTTTTGGTGCATTAGCTGTTACTTGATTCCATGTTGCTATCCAAACTAAACTATCTACATAATTTTGAAATGCTTGTTGTAAAAAATATCCGTGCCTTCTTGTCCAATTTTTTATTTGTCCATATTTATTTGGATTTATAATTAAATCATTCAAAGTATTTTGTATATCAAACATTTGATTTATTTGACGATCTGCCATAAAAGGTGACATTTCTGCTACTTCATTTAAAGTTTCTATTGGATTGCGTGTATATCTTTTAAATGCATCTGTCATATATTTTTTTTCTACATTTAACATAGCAGGTAATACACCAGTAACCTGTTGTGTAGCGTTTTTTAAACTTGCAAACATAAAATTTAAACTTGTATTTTTTGTAAAATATTCAATTAAATTTCCAATTCCCATCCCATCTTTTTTAATAGATGTTCTTTGTGTTGCTGCATTTTCTAACCAAGGCATAAGCATATTCTTATATGCAAATCTATCAATACGATTTAATTCGGATTTAAATTCTTTATCATTAAATAATTTTAATAAGTCTGTAACAGCAGGTTGTACATAAGCAAAACGTAATGCATCATCTAAATGTTTTGCTTGATCAAATAAACTAATAGATAATGGTCTGTTTACTTCTGTTCTTGCTTTTGTAAATCCTCTAGGCACAGCAGGTACAGAATATCGCATTTCTTCTTTAACTTCTTCTAAAGTTAAATTCAAATTTAAATCTTCATTTAAAATATAATCAGGCTTTGCAGGTACATAACCCCCTTCAAATGTTCCAAATCTGTTAACAATAGGAGTTGTACCTATTTCTTTAAAGTAATATCCAAAAACATCTCTATGTGATTGTTGTATTAAAGGTAATAATTCTTTGTTTAAATCAAATACTTTTTGTATAAATTCATAATCTTTTTTTGTTAAATAACCTTCGTCTTGCATACGTTTTTCAAATGCATCCCATTTAGTGCTATCTAATGAACCATCTTCTCTTAAACTTCCCCAACCTCTACCTACTAACAATTTTGTTTTGTTGCTTAAATTTCCTGTATGCAACAATGCTCCTAGCAGTTCAACTTTACCTCTACCTGTTCTGTCACCGAATAAATAAGGTTCATCAAATTCATAAGCATTAATTTTATCTGATCCAAAATCTAATTCTTTTAATAGGTCTAAATAACGTCCTGTATATTTTGGCCTTTCTGATCGCCATTTTGTAAGTGGATCTTTAAGTGTTCGCCATATGTATCTTGTAAATGGCCCTGCTACATCTCCCTCTTTTGTTGTAAACACACCGCCACCTAATAAGCCATCACCTCTTAAAATTCTTGGACTTGCAGCACTACCGTCTAATCTGTCTGCCCAATGTTCTACACGATTACCTTTTGCTTTTTGTCCTTCTAAAAATAATATTGTTTTTTGTATTAAACCTGCTTCTTTTCCTTTACCTGCATCTATAGAAAGTCTGTCATCTTGTTCTCTCATAAGTGGCAATAATTCATCTTTTATAGCTTGTAGTTCTACTAATTTTTCACCAATTTTAAATTGTCGATCTCGTCTAGATTGATACCACAATGAATCCATAATTTCAGTTAACGTATTAAAATCTCGATACGTTAAGTCTGATATATCTCTACCGGGTAATAGTTTTGCTTCAGTTATTATTGGTTCTAATTGATTATATAAATCTGGTGCATAATTTTTAAGTTTATCTACAAAAGTTGCACCTGCTTCTAATTCTGGGCCTAACCCAAACCTTGATAATATTTCTTGACCTGCGTTAACAAATTCAACTGTTCTAGATTTTTTTTCACCAACTTTTTTATCAGTATCTTTAAAAAACTTTTTAAAATCTTTTTCAGCTTTATTAAATTGTTTTTGTATTATTGCAGCTTCACGAGCAAGTTGGTTATGCAATAACTCTGCTTTTTTTGCTTGTATAACTTTTAAATTATCACCTTCTCGCATAGCTTTTTCTGCATCTTTAACTGCTCTTTTACTTGCACGAGCGTATTCTGTTGGCCTAATGTCACCAACTTTTCTGTCAGCTAATATATCTCTGGCAACTTGTCTAGCAGCAGCTACTTGAAAACGTACTGGTTGCATAGTCTTAGTTAAAAATTTAAATTCAATAGCTAAAAATCTAGCTCTTGCTTCGTTATGCAATGCTTCTTGTATTTGTAATTCACGTTGTTCTGGGTCTGTTAAATTACTAAACTCGTCTAACATACGTTGTTCTGTACGTTCCTTTATAACAGTTTTTATAGGTTCTAAATCTACTAAACCATTAACCATATCTATTGCTGTATCAAAACCAAACATTTCTGCAACCATTTGTACTGGTATACCGTTCTTACCAACCATTCCGTTTTTGCCTGTACCTAATTTTTTTATTTCAGATGCCATGTCATAAAACGGCATAAGGTTTTTTAAACTATCAATATCTATTTTGCTAGTTTCTGCTGTTTTAAATTGATCATTTTTTTTATTATTCCATTCACCAGTTTTTAAAAACTTTTGTAATTTATACAATGGTTCATTTTCTGCTTTTACAGTTTCTTCTGCCATTACTCTTTTACGAGTTTCTTTTGTTTCTCTGTTTTGTAATCTTTCTATTAACTTACCTTTTCTACTAAGCCATTTAAGTTGACCCATACTTGCTTTAGTTAATGAATCTATAGCAGCATCCTGTGTTTCTTGTATAGCTTTTGTGTATTCGTTCCATGTGGCATCATCCATACCACTTTGTTCTTGTGTTTCAAACATTGGTTTCATTGCGTATATTTGTTGCGATTGCAATATTGCATCTTCACTAGCTATCATGCGATCCATTACAGCCCTTACTTCATCAGTTAAAACTGGTAAATCTACACCATTTTCTTCTTTATAGGTTTTACTTAAATCATCAACAATAGATCTATAAAGGTTGCGTACATAATCTCCAAATTTTATAAATATTTCTTGCAACTTAACACTCGGTGCTGCTTTTTTTTCTGTTAAATAAATTTCATAATTATATGCAAATGCTTCGTGATATTTTCTTTTTTGATCTAATGATAATTTGTTCCATGCATCTACATTTTCTACACCCCAAAAATCTAATAACGCATTAAAATCATTTTGTATGTCTGGTGTTGCTTGTCCTGTTAAAACTAAATCTTCCATAACAGTTAACATAAAATGTGCTGTTTCATGAAAAAACGTAGATATATCAGCTTCTTTATTTAAAAATGCAGTTAATGTTTTAGGATTAAAACCACCTCTTGCATCATCAAAACCACTAGGTACTTGTTGTTGAGAAAATTCACTACTTAGTTTTTTTAAATATGCTTTTGTTCTTCTTAATTTAGTTTTTTCAATAATTCTCTCTCTTGCAGCAGCAGCTTCTTCTGGTGTCGCTGCCGGTGTTGAAAATAAATCTTTAGCTTTATCTCTTAATTGTTTATCAACTTCATTTGGACTTTTATCTCCATACTCTCCCATGTATGGTTCACCTAATTCAACAACTCCATCTATAGCCCTTTTATTTATTTGATCTTGTGTCGGTGCAAAATCTGGAACATTTGGATTTTCATCTATTTTTACTGAAATAGACTCTCTAGCTTTTCTATTGTTGAGTCTGAAATCTCTTCGTCCGTCTGGGAATTCATCATCGACACTAAGTCGAGCAGGGTCGAGTCTGATTGCAATTGAGGTATCACCATAGCCAAGATCTGCTGTATCTCTAGTGGTAAAGAAGGGATCACTTCTTGTAGTGTATTCGAGTCGATTGGACTCTCTGATTGCGTCTGCTGATTGTTTGTCGGTGTGGTGGTAGATAGTAACTGTTCCGTCTTCGTTGAGGGGGAGTCCTGTTGCTTCGTCTGTTTCAATATTATCTCGTTGTACAACTCTTCCTGTTCCTTCTCCAGATTCACTTCTTCTTGTGCTGATAATGGCCTGACGTTTGAGTTCATTGTCTACCTCCTGTAATGTAGTTTGTATGTCAGCATCTGACACACCAAGTTGTTGTGCCAAATTAACAGCAGCATTAGCGTAATCAGGTGCTTCGTTATCTTGATAACCTGTAGTTTGCTCTGTTTGATTAAGTTTTGCAGAATCATACAACCGTTTTTCTGGATACCAAACTAACGCTTGTAGATCTGCCATTGTAAGCGATTTTTCGTTTTGTTGCAATAAGTTTAACGCTTGATTAAATACTTTTCTAATTTGTCTTCTTTCTACTGGCCCAGTAGGTGCTTCTTTTTGACCGTCAATAAATTTAGCCAAACTATTACCGCCTTTACGCAATTCATCTCCTATACCTATTCTTTCTATGTTTTTCTTAGGTGTACCTAAAACAGATGTTATAAGGTTTGCGTTAGCTGTATTTTCAATAGTTGCTATTTGTGCCATTGCTTTTCTGTTAGCAGGTTTCATACTTGCTTTTTGTATCGCTACAGCTACCTCATCTAAATTGCTAAGTTTTATTTTTATACCAATTATTTTTTCAAAAGCTTTTTTGTCTTTTAAACTTAAACCTTTAATTAATTTTTTTAATTGTTCACGTTTTGTCTTGGCTTGTTTTTTATAGTCAGTTATTAATGTACCTGTCATTCGACCCCATGTACGCATTAACCATCTATCCATAGTTAATTGTTCAAATTGACCATATAAATTTGCAAAAAATCCATTACCAATTTTTGGCCCCATTACCGCAGCACCATAAACCATTTCGGTTTTGTTTTCTCCTGACACAGTACTACCAGTAAAAGCTTCTACCTCTTTTACGGTGTGCATAGTTTTCATAAATTGTTCAAATTCTTCAAACCCCTTTTCTTCCATTAATCTATTAAACAATTTCATGTTGTTATTAATTGCAGCACTTGCATCACCTATGCCTATATCAACTGGCATTACACCATTTTGTGCATAATATGCATATGCTTGTTCTGCTAATTCAAAATTTTTATCTACTTTTAAACCATTAGATGTATTAGCTAATGCCCAAATAAAAGCAAATCTTGCTTGTGCATCTGTAGCTATTTCTGGATGCACTTTAGACAATACAGCTAATGCTTTAGTAACTTTTTCGTTATACCAACCAACTGCATTTGGATTAGTTTTTAATGCAAACTCTGCATCTGCAAGTAAATTTTGTACAAGATGTTTTTCGGTTTCAACAGAAAAATCAGATAAATTAACTTTTGCTTGTTTAGCAGCATCATTAATACGTTGTTGTAATGCTAATTTAAAATCACGATTAGTTGCATATTGAGTTTTACCGGCAAATTCAAAACTATTTTCTAATTTGCCAAGTTCTAATATTTCAGCAGGTATTGGTTTACCTTTACTTTGTACTGCTCTTTGTGTAAATATTTCACCTTCACTTTCTAACTCTTCAATTTTATTAATTAATTCTAAATTTTTTATTTCCCATTGCCTACGTTTTGCATACGCCTCTGTCATTTTTGTTCTTGTCATTCCTTTGTTAACTGCTAATGGATCAAATGAAGTAACTTCTGTTTCTGTCCCTGCAATAAATCTTTCGTCTTCTGGCACTTCTGGCGGTATATTTTGTTGATGTTCTTCGTATTGTTTTTTTACCTTATCAAGTTCTTGTTTTACATCTTTTAAATTTTGTTGTTCAAGTACTTGTGTTTGTTCTGGCCCTACTACTTTATATGGATATTTTTCTACAAATTCATCAGGTGTTATTCCTAACCTATCCGATTGTGTTATTACATAACTTTGATAAAAAGTAGCTGCATTAGTTGCGTCTTTAGGTCTAAATTTACCAGTATCTAATAACATTTTTTCAAAATTGTTTTTTATTTTGCCAACACTTTCTGTAAATTTATTATTTTTATTCTCTGTTTTTTCTGTTATTTGTTTTGCTTCTTGGTATAACTTTTCACGATTAGCTTCAAAATAAGTACGTTCTGTTTTACTAAAATCATCTTTATCCCAACGTATATGTTGTTTTAAAAATCCGTCAAATTCTGTGTTTGCAAGTTTTGCTGCGTATTCACCTGTAGGTATAACAATATCCTGTCCAACTAACGCACCTGATTTATTTAATTCTTTTATTTGGTTTGCTATAGCAGGTGACACTTGTTCTATGTCTTGCATAGTAATGCCTTGTTGTTTCATTACTTCAACAACAGTTTGTGCATCTACATAGGCAAATGGTTTACCTTTTTCATTACCTAAATCTTGTGTTAAATTTTGATATTCTGTAGCACTTCTTTTTTTTAAAACACTTTCTGATGCATTTTTTGAAAGTTCATTTAAAAATACTTCATTTTCTTTTGCTTTTTTTACTTTTTGTAAATCACCTATAAATATTGGCCCACTTCCTGCCAAGCCAACTAAAGCCATACCTTGCATACTTCTTATAAAAGTAGTTGTTAATCTATCTGCTATTTCTGCTCGACCAGTTTCAGTTGAAATTTTTAATTCTAAATCTGTATCGCTTAATGCTACTGCTAAATCACGACCTAAAACATTAGTAGCTTCTTGTGCTACTTCAGTTAATGATTCTGCCAACATATTATTTAAAAAATAATTCTTAGCAAAATTTGTAATTGTAGTTTGTACAGTAGGCTTTGTTAATTTTTTTGTTAGTTGCTTTGTTGTTTCTTTTATTAATGCCTTTTTTATAGGTTGTGCAACTGCACCTAAACCAATAAATTCAAAACCTGCATTTACTAAACCAACACCTGTAGCAATATTTCTTGAAGTTTGACTATCTAAGTCTTCTTCTAATAAATCGAGATACATTGAACCGCCTTCTATGGCGTAACTATCAAATGCCATTGAACCTAAAAATCCAACAATAAACCCACCTTTAGCTGTAAATATAGAACCCGGCCCTGTAGCAGCACCTGCTACACCACTAGCAGCACCTGTATATAACCCAATTTGTAATGCGTCTGGTAATGTTTTTGAGTATTGTCCAATTATAGAAAACCCTTCTTCAAATATTCCAGTACCATCTTTTTCTATTTCTTCTAATCTTTTATTAATTTCTACTAATTCTTTATCTAATTCTTCGTCTGTATTGCCATACAATTTCATCGTACCTATTTTTCCTCTTCTTACATTTAATCTGCCTTTTTCCCAACCTTGTGCTGCATTTTCCGGAATGCTTTTAAAGTCATCAAATAATTTTTCTAAACCTTGTAAATCACTTATATTGTCATAAGCAATAGCTGCAAACGTAGGATCAGTAAGTTTTAAATGTAATACAGGACTATATTTTGCAAGTTCTAAATCTTCTAATCGTTTTTGTCTATTTCTTTCTCGCATTAATTTTATTGCTTCATCGCTATCTAAAGCAAAACTTTTATCAAGCCCTATTTCTTCTGCAAGTCTTAACCCTTCACCTACCATCTCAGGGTCTTTTTTCATTACAGCTTGCAAATTAGCTTTAACTATATTGTTTCTACTTTCTTCATCACGTTTTGTTATTTCAGAATATGGGTTGTAATCAGGTTCACTACTAGTGCCAATGTTTTGACTAGGAGCTAATTCTATTATATTCTTTTTTTCTTCGTCATCTTTTGCAAATTGTTGGTAAATATTAGTCATGTTGTTAACCTTCCATTAATCCGTTATTTGTTTCTTCTGTTTCACGTATTTTTTGTGTAGTCTCAGGTATAGAATCAGTTTTAGGTTTACCTGCTTTTACCCAATACTCTGCAATTTTGTATTGAGTTACAGGTATTTTTGCTTTTCTTAATTCCTTTATAATTTCTTTTTCTTGAACATCTGGTATATCTTTCATAAAAATACGTTTACCGCCTACTTTGACAAATATCTTTTTCATTTGATTTGTATTTATTGCACTTATTGGTACTGGTCTACGACCGTAACCTAAACCTTTAGTAAATACTCTGTCTGCTAAAAGTCCTTGCAACAATGCTTCTTTTTGTTGCTCATTAGGTTTAGCACCATATTCTTTTTCGTATTCCAATATTTTATTTCTTAATGCATATTTTATATCTAAATAATCATTACCTAATATTTGTTCATCACCTTTATTTTTTAATAAATCTGTCTTAGTTTCAATTTTAAATTGCTGTAAATTTTTATCAAACATTGTAGTGTTAATAGTGTAAGAACCAGAACCGCTACCACTACCGCTTTTGGCATTGTTTACATCTGTTGCTAATTCAAAATATTTTTTTTCTGTCATTAAATGCCTTAACGATTCTAAACTTTGATATTTTGGATCAGTATCGTCAGTTATATTAATTTCTCCTTTTTCTATATCAAGTAAAGTATCTATATCATCTGTTTTAGCAAATCCTTTTTTAAGATTTTCTTTGTCATCTACTTTTAGTTGTTCCCAAATTTCTGGTTTAATATCTTTCCAACCACCGGGTTTTGCATATGCTAATTCTTCCGCAGGGCCTAGTATTTCTGTTTTATAATTTTCTTCTGCAAACTCTGTAAGTTCAGTATGTTTAGCTTTTAAATTAGCTTCTACATATTCCAACACCTTTTTATCTTTTATATTTTCTCTAGCAAATACAAGAGCATCTTCTAAATTAAATACACCATCTTCTCCTACACGCATTGATGGTTGCTGTGTGTCTTTATATGTGTAATCTATTTTTGATACAACAGTATCTAAGTCTTTAGAATATAAATCTAGTTCATTACCTTCGCCATATTTTTTAGCTAATTCTTCTTTACTTAAACTTACAACTTTTTCCATTAATTTTGCATTTACTTCTGCTGCATAAGCAGAATCAGTTTTTATTTTTTCTTTGTCTATAACAAAACCATCTTCTTTTAATAATGTATTTGCTTTTGTAAATACACTATCTGCCTT
>CETE01104292.1_pt1 | contig 10893 bp, 6 predicted proteins | sample 531241 | NCBI WGS metagenome assembly CETE01 (sample SAMEA2622336, study PRJEB7988) | marine metagenome | biome: marine biome (ENVO:00000447); feature: deep chlorophyll maximum layer (ENVO:xxxxxxxx); material: "saline water (ENVO:00002010), including plankton (ENVO:xxxxxxxx)" | depth 30 m
GGCAAAGGGATGGGGTTGTCTACGTGGAGTTCAACAACCAGCAGGGGCTCTACCTCGACGGATACAAGGGCCTGCGGCTCAAGGCCACAGATCACTCGGTTGACTTTGAGATTTACGACACCATCAAGGATGAGCCGGAGGCCCGGAACCTCGCGGGTAGCAGCGACGAATTCAAGCGCCTGCAACAACGCATGAAGGATGAGGTGCTCCGGCTCCGGATGCCGAACAGGCATGCCAAGAAGGTCTATGACGGCGAATTCGTTCCCGAACTGGATCTCGATGCGGGAACCCTGCGCAAGGGGGTTCGCGTCCAGTCGTATCTGGGAAAATGGAACTGGGTACCCGACTTCGCCGGAATGACCGCCAAGGCTTCTTCTTTGACGGAGACCATCAACCTCGGTCCCCTTCCCGCGCAGGATGATGCGGGGCTGTTATTCTCCGGCTACCTGCGGATCCCGGAAGCGGGAGACTGGACCTTTGAGGGGGAGGCCACGGGCGGGCTCATCTTCAAGATCCACAACAAGCTGGTGATCGATGGGGACTATCAATATGAGGGGGGGTTAATCAGTGGAACGGTGAGACTGGCCAAGGGTCTTCATCCCTATCGTCTGTACTACCGAACTTCGTCTGGCGAGCCGGAGCTTAATTTCAGTTGGCAGGGACCGAATACCGAGTTGGAGGCTCTTCCCGCTACCGCTTTGCTCGTAGAAGATTTCCAATAGAGTCCTTAAGGACCGGGTGATCCGGCGTGGGTTGTCTCTCGGTCTACTGAACTCGAAAAGGGTGGGGTCGCCTGATCCGGTTGATCTTGTGGCTTGCAGAATTTTGGAATCCCCGGTCGAATAGCGCGATGAGTCATTCCTGCAGCTTTTCCTTTCCGGTCTCTACCGGAAGGAGCCCGGCCGGGCGGTTGCAGAAACGTCATTTCCGGTCAGCAACTTGGGCCATCTTAGTGCTCTCTTTAGCCATCGCGTCTCCGGTAAGGGCCCTGGAAACCTCAGCCAGCGTGGCACATTTTTCTCAGGGCGTGGGGTCCTTGCTCGAGCAACATTGCCATAGTTGTCACGGGCGGGAAAAAACCAAGGGGAAGGTGGACCTGACAGCCTACAGGTCATGGGAAGATCTGGAGAAGAACCCGGAGCTCATCGAAAATTTAATCGAGGTAGTTGGGAAAAATGAAATGCCTCCTGAGGACTCGAAGCAGCCCACTGCGACCCAGCGTGAAGCGATGTTACTGGGTTTGGAAAAGGCTTTCAAAAGCGCCATGGCCCATCGCCAATCGGTCACGCCGGTGCGTCTTCGGAGAATGAACCGTTACGAATATGGCAATGCGGTCAGGGACCTCTTTGATCTCAAGTCATGGGTCTACTCGATCAATGATCGTATCATTCGAGATCACAATAATTACTTCAGGCCTGAGACCGGGAAGATGCCGAAGGTTGCGAGAGTGGGTAATAGGATCATGGGGTTACAGCAGTTGTTGGAGAATCGGTTGCTGGGGGTAATGGCTTTTCCCAAGGATCCGCCTGCGGAGAACGGATTCAATAACAGGGGGGATCACCTCAGCATGACCCCCGTGCTGATGGAGGCCTTCCTCGAGCTTAGCCGCTCGGTAGTGAATGCTGATAATTTTGATAAAAACTGCCAAACCTGGAATGACCTGTTTCAAGATCCCTCCAAGGATCCCCTGCACATGGGGTTTGGCTCCATTATGGTCGATGAGTCTGTGGTGACCAGCAGCACCGGGTTGACACTCAGTGCGTGGATCCAGCCTTCGAAGACGACCGAGAAGTGGCAGACCATTGTGCGACGCGAGGATTCGTGGAAACGCCAGTTGCTGGCCATGGGTGGCACAGATGGAACTTGGGGCATCTGGATGGGAGCGGGTATCGGGGGGAGCTATGTCGAATTCGGTGCTTCGGTGGAGCCAAAGGTTCTTCGTGACGGAAAATGGCACCACGTTGCTGGTAGCTTCAATGGCAGTCAGATGACAATCTACCTCGACGGCAAGCAGGTTGGGGCCAAGAAGGTTACGGGAAGTCTTTATGCGAAGAGTCTGAAACCGATGGATATCGGCTCCTCCGGGGACGAGCCTTTTCATGGAGATCTCAATGACGTGCGGGTCTTCCGCTCGGGCTTGGGGAAGTCCGAGATCGAGAGGATCGCGGCAGGTGACCAGAATGTAGCCCTCAAGGAGTTGGTTGGCAGCTGGAAGCGCCCCGAGGAGGTCAGGGTCGAAAGGAAGCAACCCGTCGAAAAAATCGCCCATGAGCGTATCCGAAAGTTTCTTCTCAGAGCCTTCAGATCTCCCCCGGATGCGGCCACCCTGCGACTTTACACGAGGTATTTTGACCGAAAATACGAGGCGACCGGCGACTTCACCATGAGTATGAAGGATGTCGTTTCGGGAGCTCTGGCATCTCCCCGCTTCATCATGGTGCATGACGAGGCGAATCGCTCCTCGCCCAATTACGATGCGTATAATCTGGCGACCCGTCTGTCTTTTTTCCTTTGGAGTTCGATCCCTGATGACGAGTTGCTGGCACTGGCAGGAGAGGGCAAGCTGGAAGACCCGGAGATCCTCGCGGCTCAGATTGATCGCATGTTAAACGATCGTCGGGTGAAAAACTTCTGCGATAGCTTTGCCCCTCAATGGCTCAAGATTAACAATCTGGTTTCGGCCTCTCCTGACTTCACAGCCCATCGGGAGTACTATTTCGGAGGCGACGATAAGATTTCCTACAAGAGGGGAATGCATATGATGCTGGAACCACTTCTGAATTTTGAAACCGTCTTTGTAGAAAACAGGCCCATCATGGAGCTGATCGACTCGGATTTTACCTATCGTAGTCACCTGTTGAGCGAATGGTATGAGGGCAGGGCGGCCACTTACCCGATCAACGTGAACCTCCGTGATATTGAATTCACTCGGACGCCGGTCAGTGATCGAAGATATGGTGGAGTGATTACTACCGGGGCGGTGATGGTAATGACCTCGGGGCCATTCCGATCATTGCCCATCACACGGGGCTCCTGGGTCTCCTCGGTCATCTTTAATGATCCGCCCGAGCCCCCACCAGATGATATCCCGGACTTGGAAGCGGATGATTCCACTTTGGAAAAAGAAGGGTTGACCGTGAGGCAGAAGTTAAAGCAGCACAGTGAAGACTCCCAGTGTGCAGGCTGTCACAACAAGATTGATCCTCTCGGGTTTGCCCTCGAAAACTACGATTTGCTGGGTCGTTGGCGAGATAACTACCGAACTGGCTTGAAAGTGGACGCCAGTGGCACATTATTCGGCAAACATGATTTCGAGGATGTGGTCGGCTTTAAGGATGCGGTGCTCGCTGAGAGGGACCGGTTCGCCAAGGCTTTTGTCAAACACCTGCTTTCCTTTGGTCTTGGGCGTGAGATGACGTTGGCAGACCGGATGGCTGTGGACGAAATTGCAAGAGCCGGCAGCGAGGATGACTATAGATTAAGAAACCTTATCAAGCACACGGTGCTTCACCCAATATTCAGCCAAAGGAGACAACGATGAAACAGATGGATAGACGGAAGTTCTTGTTCGGAACAGGTGGGAGTATGATGGCTCTGCCGTGGCTGGAGTTGCATGCAGAGGAGCCTTCAACCCGGAAGCTCAAAGAGCCTTCCCTCCGGTTCGCCTCCTTCTATTCGCCCATGGGATTTGTGAGGGATCATTTCTTTCCGGGCGAAGATAACGACGATTTCCTTTCGATGCCCACCTTGAGGCCGCTCCAGAGCGTCGCGGATAAAGTGACGCTGATCACGGGACTCTATCGTGTGAACGTGAGAGGGATTGACGTGCATAATCAATGTAGTTCCTGCTACCTGTCCTCGGCCAATCCGTATGGTGAACTCAAGTCGCCCTATCCGATGGACCGGACTCTCGATCACCTGATTGCCGACAAGGTCAGTCATCGCACGCCCATCCGTTCCCTCGAATTGAACTGTAACACCTTCAAGGATCTCAGAGAGTCGATCTATCTGGATAACATTTCATGGTACGGTCCAGAGCATGTGGCAACTTCCATGAAGGATCCACGGAAGGTCTATCGACGGTTGTTCAAGACAGGAAAATCGGAAAAGGATATCACGGATCTAATTCTGGAGGATGCTGCGAATTTTGAGAGAGCGCTGGGACGTGAGGATAAGGACAAGATGGATGAGTACTTCACGTCCGTCAGGGAGGTAGAAAAGCAGATCGAAAAGCTCACCAAGCACTACGAGATGTATGAGCGTATCGATATGAAAGAACCCGATGAAGTGCCAATGACACGGGGAGAGTATATTCGGATGATGGGCAAGTTACTTGTTCTCGCCTTTCAGGGAGACCTCACTCACGTCGCTACTTTCATGCTAGCTCCGGAACGGTGGGGGACGCCGCAGCGGTTTCATGAACTGAATTTCACAAAGTCGCATCATGGACTTACGCACTCTCAGGGAAGAGACGATGTGAAGAGGGCTCTCGTTCAGGTAGACCGGTTCTACGTTGAGCTCTTCGCTGAGGTTCTGGAGCAACTGGACGCCATTCAGGAGGGCGAGGGAACTCTGCTCGATCATTCAATGATCACTCTCGGCTCAGGACTTGGAGACGGAAAGGACCACACCATGGATGAGCTGCCGATAATCGTTGCAGGCTCCGCGAACGGAAAAATTAAAACCGGTCGTGTTCTCAACTGCGCGGAGAAAACCCCGCTTGCCAACCTATGGCTTTCGCAGGCGCAGCTCATGGGAACCGGCATGCAGCAATTTGCTGACAGCACCGGTCCGCTGAAGGGTCTCCTTGCCTGATCGTCTCAGTCTACCCGGACCTGATCTGGACAAAGAGGCTTTCTTTAATTTTCCCCCTCTTCGAGAGCTTTGCGCTCGGCCTCAAGCTCAGCTTCGAATTCGGCTTCTTCTCTGGCTTTGCGCTCCTCCTCGGCGGCCTTCTCGGCCGCTTCCTTTTCAGCCTTTTCGGCAGCCGCTTCAGCAGCCTCCTGGGCGTCTATCTCCGCGTTTCGCTTCTCCGCTTTGGCCGCCTCGCGGGCCATACGCTTGTCCAATTTCTTCTGCTCGCGCTCTCGGCGCCGGTGGTCTTTGCTGGGAGTGAAGGCCATGGTAAGATCCCTGTTAGTCGGTTATCCTCGGGTGGATTTAACTCTATGAAAAATCTGGCCCGTAAGCCGATCACAAATCGTTTTAATTGTGAATGAGTATGCGCGGCCTCCTGCGCGGATTTGCACGCCGATTCTAAGGGTAAAGCGCCAAGATGCCCGCAGAAATGAATGTAACTCGTTTATTATCAGCAATAAAAGGATTTTCTGATCTTGGGGCTTTTCGGGTGCGCCTTGTCTCCTTTTATGAGAGTAAAGTGCGCGAGGATCTTAGCCCATCATGATGAATCGACAGAGAACCGCTTGTTGGATCGTGGCCCTCGTGGCTTGGCATCCGACAGGTATTCGCGCTGCAGATGGTGGGGTTTTTGCGGAAGTGGTTCGGCCCGTTTTCCAGCAAAGCTGTGTCAAGTGCCACGGCGAGGATGGGAAGGTGAAGGGTGGGTTCGATTTGCGCACGATCGAGGGAGGCTCGGACTTGGTTTCTGATCTTGAACGTCTTGAGATGATCATTGACGTCCTAGATGCAAATGAGATGCCGCCGGAGAAGGAACCGGAAATCGACCCCGGAATGCGTGAACAGCTCATATTGGAACTACGCAAGCTGCTTCATGCAGGGGCGAGGGCGGAGAAGGGGTATGCGCCAACGCCCATTCGCAGGATGAATCGTTTCCAATATAACAATGCAGTTGTGGACCTGCTGCAGCTGAAGGTTGTTGTCTTTCCTCTCCCGGAGAAAATGATGAGGGACCGCTCCGGGTATTTCCGGCCGGAATCGGGCAAGATGCCTGATAAGCTGGTAGTAAGCAGCCGTCAGCTGGGCAAATCCGCCCTGATTGAGCCCCGGCTGGCGGGGGTGGGCCCCTTTCCGCAGGACCTGCGCGCGGAGCATGGCTTTGATAACCGTGGTGACCACCTGACGCTTTCCCCCATGCTGATGGAGGCCTTTTTCAAACTGAGCCGTCGCATCGTGCAGAGCTCGAACTTTGATAAGCGGACGGTGGGTATCTGGCAGGATTTCTTTGTTCCGCCGGACGAGAAAAAGGGACTGGAGAGCGAGTTGCGCCAGCGATTGCAGGTGTTCCTGGGAAGGGCCTTTCGCCGACCCGTCGAAAAGGATCTTCTTGAGAGCTACGTCGGGCACGTGTTGGGGCAGCTCAAGTCCGGCAAGGAATTTTCCGGAGTGATGAAAGAAGCTGTCTCGGCGGTGCTGGCTTCACCACAGTTTCTCTATCTCTACGACAAGCCTTCCGGGAGTGGTGAAACTGAGTTGCTGGACGGCTATGAACTGGCCTCCCGACTTTCGTTCTTTCTGTGGGGAAGTATCCCGGATGATGAGCTTCTGGAACTGGCGCGCAGTGGCAAGCTTGTCGATCCAGAGGTGCTGATCGGGGAGGTCAGGCGGATGCTGCTCGACCGGAAACTCAAGCGCTTCTGCGACAGTTTTCCGGCCCAGTGGCTCCAGCTTGAACGAATCATTTCTTCGCTTCCTGACGAAACGATCTACCGGGACTTCTATTATGCTCCTCCCAATTACCGGACCAGTATGGACATGATGATGGAACCTCTTCTGTTGTTTGAGACGGTTCTGGTTGAGAATCGCTCGATTCTTGAGTTCATCGATTCAGATTATACCTACCGAACGCCCCGCCTTCGCAAGTGGTATGGGGAACCAACCAAGGAGAGGCTGGGAGGACCGATTACCCTGAATTTCAAACGTCAACCGGTCTCCGATAAGCGGCAAGGGGGGGTGATCACCAACGCGGCGGTAATGACGATGACCTCCGGTCCGGAAGAGACCAAGCCCATCACGCGCGGGGCCTGGATTGCCGGGGTGATCTTTAACGATCCACCTGAGCCTCCGCCCGCGGATGTGCCGGCGCTGGAAGAGCGTGACAATGCAGAGGATCTTACCGTGCGGGAGCGCTTTGCAGCTCATCGGGAGCGTGCTGATTGCGCAGGCTGCCACGCACAGCTGGATCCCCTTGGTTTCGCTTTTGAGAATTTTGATCCGGTCGGGCGCTGGCGTGAGAAATACCAGAACGAACGGGAGATAGATGCCTCGGGGACACTTTTCCGAAAGCACAGATTCAGTAACGTGGTGGAGTTCAAGCAGGCGCTCCTCAAGGAAAAGGACAGATTTATCCGGGGTTTTGCCGAACACCTTCTTTCCTTTGCCCTCGGGCGTGAGATTACTCCCGCGGATTCGCCGTCTCTCGATGAGTTGGTCGCGCGGACGATTGCGGATGATTACCGGATCAGGACCCTGATCGAGGGAGTGGTGCAAAGTGCCCCGTTCGTGAGCAGGTCGAAGGAGATTTCGCGAAAAACGTCCTCATCGTTGGAATCAAAACCTGCTATCGTGGATAAACAGTGAGACCTGCTTCAAGACGATCCTTCCTGCGCAGTGTGAGCGGAGCCACCCTGGCCCTGCCTTGGATGGAGAGCTTTGGGAGAGAGGCCGCTGTTCTGGAGCCTTCCCGGCGTATCGCATGGTTCTATGTGCCGATCGGGGTCGTCCGCCGCGGTTTCTTCCCCGGGGAAGCAGAAGCCGTTATCCCGAAGTTTACCGGTAGCCGCAAGGAGATGGCGGAGGGCGTCAGGCAGATCCCCGTCGGATCCCGTCCTCTTGAGTTGACGCCCACCATGAAGCCGCTTGAGCCGATGAGGGAGAAAGTCACCCTGATCACCGGGATGGATCGGACTTTTCAGCCGGGTACGGACGTGCACGCGCAGTGTGCCTCCTGCTTTCTCACCAGTGCCAGTGCGTTCGAGGTGACCCAGTCTCCCTATCCGCTCGACCGGAGTCTTGACCACATCATTGCCGATTCAGTCGGGGAGAATACTCCGTTCCGGACCCTCGAGTTCAGCTGCAACAGTCATAAGGACAACAAGGAGTCGATGTATTTCGACAATATTTCGTGGTACGGGACTGGGCATGTTGCGCCCTCCCTGCGTGATCCTCGAGAGGCCTACCGACGCCTGTTCGGGACCAAGGAGATCGCGGCCTACCGCAATATCACTGACCTGGTACTCGAGAACGCCCGTTCCCTGAGGCGTCAACTGGGCTACAGTGACCAGCAGAAGTTCAATGAGTATTTCGATTCGATCCGTACGATCGAGGAGCAGACAGAAAAACTCGAGAAGATGCGGGGAGAGTTGGCCAAGGCCGGAATTGAGGAACCCCCAGAGGCCCATTTACCGCGGGGGGAATACATCCGCCTGATGGGGGACCTGATGGTCGTGGCCTTGCAGACGGGTCTGACGAATGTGGCCACCTTCATGGTTGGCCCCGAGCGCTGGGACACCCCGTATCTGTTTGAGAGCCTCTTCGAAAAACCGCGTAGTCACCACGGAATGTCCCATAACCAGGGCAAATATATCGATGATCTGCTCAAAGTTGACCACTTTCACATGGAGCAGTTCGCCTATCTTCTGGAGAAGATGGATGCCATCAGAGAGGCCGATGGGACCTCCCTCCTCGACAACACGATTTTCACTTACGGTTCCGGCCTGGGGGATGGTGCCACACACCAGTATAGTGCTTTACCGATTATCGTGGCCGGCTCTGGCGGAGGCCGACTCACCACCGGCAAGCATATCAATCTCTCCGCAAACTCCGGGCACGTTCCGAAGAAGGCTGGTAAGTATCAAAAGGTGGAAGGCGGAACGCCTTTGGCCAATCTCTGGCTGACTCAGGCAAAAGCCATGGGCTTGAAGACGGAACGCTATGCCGACAGCACGGGCGCTCTGACCCAATTAATGACCTGAGGTTCTTTTTACGGAAACGACTTCCTGAAAATGCCGTGTCTCCAATTCCTCGGAATCACTGAAATTCCGCCGCACTTATGGTGCATGTTCGACCCTGAGGAAGAGGGTGGGCCGTGCCGCGGTCTGCAGGGTGAGAGATGCGGTGCCAAGCGCGTTAGTGCTGACGATGGCAGGACTGGTTTCCTCCGTTGTGAGAAATGCTGAATCACTCAAATCAGTTGTGCTTTTTATCACGAAGTTGGTGTTGGGTGCTCCAGTGAAAGCCACGGTCAGGACGCCGCCATCAAGAGTAAGGGAGTTGATGACAGGAGGAACCGGTTCAGTGACGGGCGGCTCGATAATCACTTTGCCGATCATCCCCCGGTGACCAGAGATTTCGCAGTAGTAGAAGACTTCTTTTCCTTCCATGCTGGCCGGAAAAGTGAATTGGCTAGAGTCATTCGGATTGACCCGGAAAAGCCAACCGGGGCTCCCGTTGCGCAGGACGCTGGACTGTCGGAAGGCGGTCCCCGCCTCTAGATTCCCCGAATAGGTTACCGCATTCGGAAAGGCGGTGTCGTTGTAGGCGAAAACAAGAGGGTGTCCGCCAGTGGTTCGATTGACGGTGTAAGTTACCCCCGATTCAAGAGCGATAACCGGATCGTTGAAGCCGTTGATTCGATAATGGGAAGCCCCCGAATTACCCATGTTGATGATCGAATCCCCGCCCACGAAAGAAATGGTCTCCGCGTGGCAGGGGATCAAGGGAGCCGTCAGAAGTAGGAGGAATAAATAGCGCACCCCCCATGATAAGGTGCGCAGGGCTCCGCGCAAGCAGTAGAGTGGGTCTTCTGAGCATCACCCGTGGCCCGCAGGCTTTTTTCCACGGATCCCAGGTTCCGTAGCGGTCTGTGGGGAGGATCCCTGAAAGATTCGACGAAAGGCCCATCGTAGGGTAAACCAGAACGAAACCACTGGGAAATCATGCTCAATCGCAGATCACTACTTAGGGGAATGGCCGCGGCAGCCGCTGGAGCCCCGCTTTTCCCCAGCCTCGCGCAGGCTGGTAGAGGCCCGGGAAACCCCAAAAGAGTGATCTTTTTCCTTCAAAACCAAGGCTTCGATCCGATGACCTGTATTCCATCGGGAATGAAAAACAGTGGTTCCTTGGCCAGAGCGAAATTGCCTGAGCCCATCGAGGCACTGGAGCCCTACAAGGAGCGTCTGCATATCATCAACGGGCTCCATGGATTGCATACGAGCCCTTCGCACAGCGCCTTTTTTGGTGCGCTTGGAGGATACCGGGGGAGTGACGGAGTGCCGCCAAGTGGCCCGACGATCGACCACACTCTCAGTGCAACGCTGCCCGAAACCCTTTTGCCCCATTTATGCATCGGGATGGATTCTCTCGGGAACATGAGATCGAAGCCCACCGTAGCGAATCTTTCTGCCAGCGGAGCAGGTCAGCCCATCTTCATGCACTCCAACCCTAACCACCTCTATGAGATGCTGTATGGCGGGATTTCTGAAGGTGAAATCCGCAAACAGCACGAGGCCCGTTCCGGTATGTTCAACCGGGTTGAACGACTCGCGGAGGCCGAGGTTATTGGCCTGCAAGACGTCAGCAAAGAGCGCTTCAAGCAGTATGTCGACGGATTTGGCGAGATCAATGGGCTGCGGGAACGTCTCGGGGAGGTGTCTTCGCGACTCAGGGATTTTGCTCCCGAAGTGGATGAGCGCTACACCAATCCGGAGTTCGAAACCGACTGGCATGATGTGCTTCTGGACCTGGGTATTTCAGCACTGAAGTCAGGCCTGACGAGTGTTCTTACCATTGGATCCGGGCGTGGTGAAATCTTTGGAGCTTGGAAGGGTCTCGGGGTGGAGCAGCAGGGGCACAACCTTGGGCACATGAAGCAGCCGAACAACCCAATCTGGGTCAAGATCCGCCAGTACAACAGCCGGATGCTGGTTCGATTGATGGAAGAGCTCGAGAGTGTTCCCGAGGGAAGTGGCACCATGA
>CETE01153750.1_pt1 | contig 10888 bp, 8 predicted proteins | sample 531241 | NCBI WGS metagenome assembly CETE01 (sample SAMEA2622336, study PRJEB7988) | marine metagenome | biome: marine biome (ENVO:00000447); feature: deep chlorophyll maximum layer (ENVO:xxxxxxxx); material: "saline water (ENVO:00002010), including plankton (ENVO:xxxxxxxx)" | depth 30 m
AGTCCGATGATATGTTGAGTAGCGATTGACTCACTTAGGAAAATAATAGACATAAATATCGCACTTATTGGCATTAGTAATGTCACTAACATTACGTTCGAGCCAATATTTTTTATTAACTTATAAAATATCAAATATGCTACTGCTGTTGAAAATATTGATAGTCCAAGCAGTGGAATAATGGACTCTATTTTTGATACTGCATTAAAGTCAACGCCCATATAAATTACAATTGGCATTAAAATTATCGATGAAATACACAACATCATTGTAGCCGATATCGCTGGATGAATTGAACTGTCAATTTGCTTACCAAATAGTACTGATATCGCATAAGAAATAGAAGCCAAAAGAATCGCAATTTGCCCATTTGTTGAATTATTTAAGTCATCAAAACTGAATCCCATAAGAATTGAGACACCGCAAATACCTACAACTACTCCAATAATGCGATTTAAGGTTGCTTTCTCACCTTTTGGCCAATAGTGTGCCAGTATTACTGTAAATAATGGCGTTGTTGCGTTAAGTATTGAGCTAACCGAGGCTGTTATTTGTGATTGTCCCCATGCAATTAGGTTGAATGGGATAACATTATTAAACAAGCTCATCATTAAAAAAATTATAAATAACCTCTTATTGATCTTAAAACTTAACTTTAATATCTTGCACACACTCAGCAGAAATATTGATGCCATAAACACCCTAAAAAACACAATCGTTAGAGGTGAGATTGTCAGAAGTGCAAACTCGATCCAAATATAGGAACCGCCCCATAAAAGGGATAGTATGATTAATCTTATCCAGTCAAAAAGACCCATTCTGCTTCCAAATTTTTCTTAATAGTGATATTTATCTATATATCAATAATTATGGTAAAGCGAGTTATATAATGAATGACTTTTCAAATAGGTTGCCAATTGAGCTATACTATTGGCCTACTTCAAATGGTTTTAAAATCTCTATTTTTTTGGAAGAGGCCAAATACCCATATAATTTAAATTATGTAAATATTTCTAAGGGGGAACAGTTTGAGCCATCATTTTTAAAAATATCACCAAATAATCGTATGCCAGCTATCATTGACCCTGATGGTCCAGATGGTAAGGAAATTTCGATTTTCGAGTCTGGGGCCATTTTACAGTATTTAGGCAGAAAGACTGAAATGTTTTATCCTTCCGATTATAGAAAACAGATTGAGGTTGACCAATGGTTGTTCTGGCAAGTTGGCAATTTAGGACCAATGGGTGGCCAAGCTCATCATTTTCGAAACTATTCTCAGACAAAACTTCAGTACGCAATTGATCGATATACAAATGAGGTTAATCGTTTGTTTGGTGTTTTGAATAAAAAATTGTCAGACGGAAGAGAATATATAGCTGAAGATTATACAATAGCTGATATGGCTTGTATTGGCTGGGTTAGGAATCCTGAAAGAAAGGGGCAGGATTTGGAGAATTTTCCACATTTAAAATTATGGTTCGAAAGAATGATGGCAAGGCCAGCTGTAATTAAAGGTATTAGTATTGGCGCAGATATTAATCATGATTTATCAAAAGATCTTGAAGCTCAAAAGATTTTATTTGGACAAAAGGCAAGGGATTGATAGGGTAGAATAATGGTAGATGTATTTTTATGCGATGGGGTTCGAACACCAATTGGCAGATATGCCGGATCACTATCATCTGTGAGAGCCGACGATCTTGCTGCAACCGTTTTAAGTGGCTTAATTAAAAAAAACCCAAATATCGATCCACTAGAAGTAGATGAGGTGATATTTGGATGCGCAAATCAGGCTGGCGAAGATAATAGAAATGTAGCCAGAATGGCAACTCTGCTGTCGGGCTTACCTGTCTCAGTTCCTGCCACTACTATTAACAGACTTTGTGGTTCAGGCCTTGATGCTGTCATTACTGCGTGCAGAGCTGTGACTACTGGAGAAATGAAATTAGTCATTGCGGGTGGTGTTGAGAATATGTCTCGGGCGCCTTTTGTGATGCCAAAATCTGAGAGTGCATTTTCACGCTCTAATAAAGTTGAGGATACAACAATTGGATGGCGCTTCATAAATAAGAAGATGTTTTCAATTTATGGAACAGATTCTATGCCAGAAACTGCTGAAAATATTGCAGAAAATTATAATATAAATCGAGAAGACCAGGACCTATTTGCATTTAATAGTCAAAGAAAGTATCAAGAGGCCAAGAAAAATGGTCGATTTAAATTGGAAATTATACCAGTCGAGGTGCCTCAAAAAAGAGGAGACCCATTAATTTTTGAAGAAGATGAGCACCCAAGAGAGACGAATTTGGATAAGATGGCTAAATTACCTGCGCCATTCAAAGAGAATGGAACAGTAACTGCAGGAAATGCATCTGGCGTCAATGATGGAGCGGGATGCTTGCTTATTGCTTCTGAGGATATGGTGAAGAAATACTCATTGAGGCCATTGGCAAGATATTGTGGGGGGGCGACTGCAGGGGTTGAGCCAAAGTACATGGGAATTGGACCGGTACTTTCAACGCAAAAAATACTCAAGTCACTCAATATCGAAATGGAACAGATTGGCCTTATTGAATTAAATGAAGCTTTTGCATCTCAATCTTTGGCATGTATGAGAGGGTTAGGGATTGCAGATGATAGTGAAATAGTAAATCCAAATGGTGGAGCAATTGCATTAGGGCATCCACTTGGGATGTCGGGTGCACGACTTGCCTTGACTTCGTCCATTGAAATACATTCAAAAAAAATAGAATATGGTCTTTGTACAATGTGCGTGGGTGTAGGACAGGGAATATCAATGATTATCGCAAGGGTGTGATTATTTATTCTCGAAATTTAAACGATCCATAATTTCTTCTTCGGACAGACTCAGGTCAACCTCCCTCATCGTCTTTGCAGATAGATCCATCGCTAAGGTTAACATTAAATTTTGATGCGCTACTTCTGCTTGTGTATGTGGGGTGTTTAGTTCCATACAAATTCTTTGAAGCCAAGAATAGGTCTCATCCTTTAAAGGTCCCCAAAGCTCATTATTGTATATGTCTCCGGGTGGAAAACTCGTCAGAAAGTCAACATGTCTGTCAATTTCATCCTCTCTCCCTTTAGGTCTATAAATTTTTCCTTGATCAAAGTCACTTACGATGATTACATCTCTGTGGGTATCTTCTATATCAAGAATACCATGCGTACCAACGAAACCCATTTGTAATCCGTAGCTAGCGCCCGGCCAAATTTTTGGCAGAGACCAGCATATATTCATACTAAATATTTTATCATTGAAGGTAAATAATCCAAAGGTTGCATCCTTAGTACCCATCTCACCAAGTATTTTGTCAGATGATCTTGCAAAGACAGATTGTGGCTGATCATTAATAAGCCATAATGACATATCCAAGCTATGTGTTCCGGATACGACCATTGGCGTTAGATATTTTCTATCCTGCGTTAATCTTAGCTCATTCATAGGACCCATTTTATTCATAAATGTTCTCGTAACAGCGCATGTTATATCGCCAATTTGGTTGCTTTCTATTTTCTCTTTAGCTGAAATAAATCTGCGGCGAAATCTTTGTGTGTAGCCCACACAAACATCAATATTTTTTTCGATTATTTTATCAATAAGGTATCTAGATTGTTTAGCGTCAAGAGTTAGGGGTTTTTCAATGAATATTTTTTTATTATTTTCGATTGCTATTAACGCTGGTTCAAAATGACTCCAAGTGGAAGTTGCTACTATTACGCAATCAACCTCTTCACGATTAATTAGCTCTTCATAATTAGTTGTGAGGTAATCTGCATTAATATCTTTTTTAAGTTCTTTTCCGACTTCTTCATTAATATCGCATAATCCAATCCAGGATACACCAGGGAATTCTGAGGCAATCTTACCTCTCATCCTCCCTACACGCCCGCATCCGATTATAGCTAAACCAATATTACTCATTTTTTCAAAAAAAAACCCGAAAGAGCGGACTCTTTCGGGCTTTATTAGACAAGTTAAGTTTGAATTATGGAACCATTTTGTCTGGGTTAGCAGCAGCCCATGCATCCATTAATTCTACAACTTCATATGTGTCCCAGTCACTCGCACGATCAATAAATCTGTGATCTACGAATGTTGCTGGATCAATGAAACCATCGATTTCACCTAGGCCAATGTATGGACCTTGGATTTGTGCCCAAATCCAGTTACGAGGCTCACCATATTTGTTTGTACGACGTAGTTGGTAAATGTAAACTGAACCGTTGATTAGGTTTGAACCAGTTTGCATGTTTTCAAATACTTCAGGTGTAGCAACAGCGCATACACTTATAACAAATTTAGTATCTAGAACACCCATGTGTTGTGCCATTGCCCAACCACGTAGGAATCCTGCAGTAGCTTCGTCTAGCTCATCCATACGTGAATCCCACATTGCGAATGAGTTACCAGGGTTAGCTGACACAGCCATTGGTGTAATGTTTCTAATTGCAACACCACCGGCTTGGATGTTAGCACGGTCAGATGAACCACCTGCGAAACCGTCAATTCTGCCTGATGTTAGAGCGTCAACCATAACTGGGCCAGCGTCACCAACAACAACTGTTTCGATTGAGTCACCTGGAAGACCAACTGAGTCAAGAGCGATCAGAGTTGTGATTTCATCACGGTCAGATGCAAGACCAATAACTGATCCTGGTAGATCGTTTAGACCTTTAATTGGACTGTCAGCTGGAACAACAATACCTTCAGATGCGAAGTTATAAGCTTCGTATACAACTGAACCAGGTTGTCCTGCGTTAGCCATTTGTAGTACTTGTGCAGAGTCAAGCATCACATATTCTGCATCACCTGTATCTAGGAATGCAACGTATGGGATAGTTGTTTCTGAGTTTAGTAGGTTTACTTCAACGCCATTAGTTTCGTAAGCACCTGTTAGACGACCAACGTGCTGCGCATAAATTGAGCAAGAACCGTTGTTAGCTGTAATAACATTTAAGTCTGTTAGTGCAGAAGCTGGAGTTGTTGAAACCATTGATAGTGCTAAACCACCGAAAGCAGCGCCAAGCACAAATTTAGTAGTGGATTTCATATCATATCCTCCCTTAAGGTTAATAATAAAACACTTACACTAGTGTAAACAATTGTACCTAGTACAAACGTCAAATAACTGTTATAGAACATCTGTAAAAATAATTCAAATTTTTTTTTAACTTTTTGTTAATTTTTTCTTTAACAAAAACTCATTCACTGTTGATAATGTTTGATTTTTTTACTATATATAACACAATTTAGACATATTTATGTTTATATTAATGAAAATTTGAATATTCGCATTGTAAACACACATTTTTGGAGTGAAAATTGAAGTCTGAACTACCATTATCCGATTATACAGTATTAGATCTTACTATTGCCAGAGCCGGGCCCACTGCCGCGAGAGTTCTCGCAGACTGGGGAGCAAACGTTATCCAAATCAATCCGCCAAATAAACCTGGTCAGAAAGGTGGAAGTGTAACAGGAAAAAGAGATGGTTTTGACTTTCAAAATCTACAAAGAAACAAGCGATCATTATCAATTGATTTAAAAAGTGACGATGGGCATGAACTTTTTCTTGAGTTAGCAAAAAAAAGTGATGTTATACTTGAAAACTTTCGGGCTGATGTGAAGCACCGTTTGAAGATTGATTATGACGCAATTAAAAAGGTCAACAACCAAATAGTTTATGGAAGCATTTCAGGATTTGGTCAGAATGGGCCATACAAAGAACGACCTGGTCTTGATCAAATCATACAAGGAATGTCAGGATTAATGTCAATCACTGGACTTCCTGGTAACGGACCCGTAAGAGTTGGCATACCAATAAATGATCTTTGTGCCGGGATGTTTCTAGCCCAAGGTGTGCTTTTAGCATTACTAAATCGTGAAAAAACAGGAAAGGGTCAGTGGGTGCATACATCATTACTTGAAGCTGGTATTTTCATGCTCGACTTTCAGGCATCACGATGGCTCCAAAATCAACAAATTGCGCAGCAGGCTGGGAATAACCACCCAACAGGGATACCTCAGGGCTGTTTTCAAACTTCAGATAAACTTATTAACCTAAGTGCTGTTGGGGACCGCCTCTTTGAGAGGTTTTGTAATGCTGTTGGAGCGGAGAATCTGTTGAGTGATAGTCGTTTTTGCGATGATGAATCCCGCTTGAAGAATAGAGATGAGTTAAACGAAATAATCTCAAAGATACTCATTGAAGAGACATCTGAATACTGGATTACTAAATTAAATAAAGTTGGTGTTCCGTGTGGCCCTGTAAATAATATTGCCCAGATGTTTGATGATGAACAAGTGAAACACCTTGATATGAAAAGAAAGGTAAAACATCACAGGTTAGGTGAATTAGATGTTGTAAGGCAGCCAGTTAATTTTTCTGAATATGAGCAACCGAAAGAATTGAAATATGCCGCACCCGACCTGGGTCAACACAATGAGGATATTCTCAGAGAATTTGGATTTGATGACAAATTTATTAAGGATTTGGTAGAAAAAAATGTGGTATAATATTCACGTCAAATTATTTTTAAAAAGCTAACGAATGAAATTAAATACAGAGAAAATCATCGCAAGGAAAGATGGCAAAATTGGATGGATGATCATCAATAATCCAGAAAAGAGAAATGCTATTTCTTTTTCTATGAGGGAGGCAATGACACAAGTATTTAATGAATATGATAAGGATCCTGAAGTCAGAGTTCTTATTTTACGAGGCTCTGGTGGCAAAGCTTTTATATCTGGTGCAGACATTTCCGAGTTTAAAGATATTAGAAGTAATTATGACGCAGAAGAAAAATATGCCAAGGCAACAGAAATCATGACAAAAGCCATGAACGCTTTCAAGAAACCAATACTTGCTATGATAGAAGGCTATTGCGTTGGTGGTGGTGTAGCTACAGCTATTGCATGCGACATGCGGATCGCCACAAAAGACACAAAATATGGAATTCCTGCCGCAAAATTAGGTTTGGCTTACGGTTTTGATAATTTAAGGCAGTTGGTTGAACTTGTTGGCCCATCAAATGCAAAAAGAATATTATTTACAGGTGATTTGATTGATGCAGATGACGCGCACCGAATTGGGTTAGTTGATGAGTTATGTGCATTAGATGAGCTTGAAGATAAGGTATTATCCATCGCTGATAAAATATCTGCAAACGCACCGCTAACGGTTTTAGCATCAAAAGAAACAGTCAAGCATGTACTCAGGCCCGAAATAAGGGATCATCAAAAGTTAAAGGAAATGGCAAAAATCTGCTTCGATAGTGATGATTACAGAGAAGGCAGAGAAGCTTTCATGGAAAAGAGAAAACCAGAATTTAAAGGACGCTAAAAAGGCATTTGATTAATGGAAAATCGCATCATTTTAGATAGTTTGTATAAAAGCTTTGGAGAGCTTCAGGCTGTGAATAATGTTTCAATGACTGTTGAAGTTGGGGAAATATTGGGTTTCATTGGCCCAAACGGTTCTGGCAAGTCCACAACCATGAAAATGGCAACGGGTTATCTTAAGGCCGACTCAGGTACTTCTACCATTTGCGGTGTGAATATGGAAATTAATCCGAAAGAGGCAAAAAAACTCATAGGATATTTACCAGAGGGCGCGCCGGCTTACGGTGAGATGACAACAATAGGATTTTTAAATTTTATTGCAGATATTAGAGGATATTATGGTAAGAAGAGAGCGATCCAAATTGATAAAGCTGTTGAGAGGGCAAGAATAAAACACGTACTACATCAACAAATTGATACTCTATCAAAAGGCTACAAACGGCGAGTAGGGCTGTCGCAAGCGATAATGCATGAGCCAAAAATTCTTATCCTGGATGAGCCAACAGATGGACTAGACCCCAATCAAAAGCATCATGTGCGTGAATTAATAACTGAAATATCAAAAACTACAGCAATTATTGTATCAACTCATATTCTTGAGGAAGTCGATGCAGTATGTTCCAGTGTTTTGCTCATTAATAAGGGTAACGTAGTATTAAATGGCTCTTCATCCGAACTCCGATCAAAGGTTGAGAGTAATAACTCAATTATGATTAAAATCGATCCAAAACATGGCGAGGATCTAAAAAGGCTTCTTTTAACAATCCCGAGCATAAGTAAGATTGATGTTTTAAATGAAACAGAGTCGAATGTTAACATAAATGTATACCCAAAAGAGAACAGGGTTATTTTAACAGAAGTAGCAAAAATTATAGCTGACCATAAGTTTCCGGTAAAAGACATATATCAAAATCACATAGCGCTAGACGAAGCTTTTCGAAAATTAACTGTGTAGGAAAAAATGTTAGGTAATATATACATAATCTTAAAAAGAGAGACGAAAGGGTATTTCTCAACCCCACTTGCTTATATATTTATATCGATCTTTTGTGGCTTAACAGCAGCCTTCACATTTTACCTTGGGGCTTTTCTTGAAAGGGGTCAGGCTGATTTATTCCCCTTTTTTGAAAGTCACCCCTGGTTATTAGTACTACTCGTTCCATCTATTTCCATGAGGCTATGGGCAGAAGAGAGGAAAACTGGATCAATTGAGTTATTGATGACCCTACCGATTACAACGTTTGAAGCTGTTATCGGAAAATATTTAGCTGCTTGGGTTATGATCGCTATAGCACTGGCGTTAACATTTCCAATGTGGATAACAGTCAATATTCTTGGAAACCCTGATAATGGAGTTGTGATGTCCAGCTATCTCGGGAGCTGGCTATTGGCTGGGCAGTTTTTAGCAATCGGGTCTGCGCTGTCCGCTATGACTAAAAATCAAGTAATTGCTTTTGTAATTAGTACAGCCGCTTGTTTCTTATTTGTAATGAGTGGGGTTGAAGCAGTAACTGGCGCAATTGAGGGTTTAGTTCCCAATTACGTAATCTCTATATTTAGCTCAATGAGCTCCCTAGACCACTTCTATGAGTTTGTGAAAGGGGTTATTGATCTTCGCAGTTTACTGTTCTACCTCACGTCAATAATTTTTTGGTTGTTGTTAAATATCATTATTATAAATATTAAGAAAGCTGCATAGGTTATTGTTATGAATAGAAAAAATAGTATAATATATACTTGGATAGGCGTTCTGAGTGCTGTCATAATTCTGATATCTGTCAATACATTAGTGAATAGCTATTTAAATTCCCAAAGGCTTGATTTGACCGAGGAGCGGATGTATACAATATCTTCTGGTACAATTGAAACGCTTCAATCGATACAAGAACCAATAAATATAAAATTTTATTTCACAAATCGACTAGGTGAGAACTATCCTCCTTTTAAACTATTTGCTGATCGAATAAAAACATTACTCAAAAGATATGAAGAAATATCTGATGGAAATCTCATAATATCCACATACAATCCTGAGCCTTTCACGGAAATTGAGGAGCAGGCTCTAGCAGATAATATCCGAGGTATTCCACTTAATGAACAAGGGGAATATGGATATTTTGGTATTCGTGCTTACAATTCTGCTGATGGTGTAGAAGTGATCCCTTTCATGGATATCGAGAGAGAAGAATTTCTGGAGTATGACTTAACCTCAAGAATATTCTCATTATCGAAGGAAAGTAAACCTAAGATCGGTTTTATCGCAGGTCTTGGGATAGATGGTGTGCTTGATAATCAGGGGGGTGCTGTGCCGCCATGGAAGATCATGGGGCAGATAAATGAATTTTTTGACGTTACCACATTACTCGATTACAACATGGACAGCAGAGAATTAAAATCCATACCAGATGATATTGATACACTTTTGGTGCTGCAGCCATTAAATCTCTCAGATCAGGCCCTCTATACAATAGATCAATTTGTTTTGGGAGGGGGGAATATTCTACTTGCACTTGACCCAAGCACTACTGTTGCGGCTGGCATTCAATACGATCAAAAAATGGATTACATATTAGAAAATTGGGGACTTAAAATCATGCCAGAGCTAGTCGCAGGCGATCTTAAACTCGCAAGACCAGCGCAAGTCGGTGATAGAGGCGAGCGGGTATACAATAATTATCTGGCATTAATTGGAGTCACGAGTGAATACATAAATCAGGACGATCCTATTGTGAGTGGACTTGATTTGATCAATATCACAACTGCTGGTGTGATTGAAAGATTGCCTGATCATAAGACAGAAATTACAGATATTTTTACAACCAGCGAGCAATCTACTCTAATTGGGAAAGAAGAGGTAAAAGATAATCCTGATTTGAATAAATTATTGAGAGAGTTTGAGGCTTCAAATAATAAATATAGCTTATCAGTTAGGGTTAAAGGGAATGCAGAGTCGGTAATTGAAAATCTTGAATTAGAAAATATCCCAACATATTCAGAAGCTCAACACATTCAAAATGGATCTGTGAATGCAATTATAGTTACGGATGTTGATTTTTTAGAGGATCAATTTTGGGTTAATGTAAAGGAATATTTTGGTGAGGATTTACTGACCCCGTTTGCAAACAATGCAACATTTATCGTGAATGCCCTAGAAAATTTAAGTGATTCATCAACTTTAGCTACCTTGCGTGCTCGAGGTGTAATGGATCGGCCATTTGTATTAATAAATGATCTGCAGCTGCAATCCGAGACCATTTTTCGGGACAAAGAACGATCGCTCGCGAACGAGATGGCAGCTCTTCAAAATCGTATGAGGGAGCTTGAGCAAAAAGCTGGTGGTTCCGTCATGTTGGGGCAATCCGACCTTGATGCTTTTAATGAATTCCGTGAAAAAGCACAAAACGTTCAAAAAGAATTAAGGGCAATAAAGTTAGAGCTTGCTCAAGAACTTGAAGCTTTAAATAATGCAATAAAAATATCCAATATGGCAGGGATACCAATGTTATTTCTTGCATTAGGTATTTT
>CETE01021782.1_pt1 | contig 10880 bp, 11 predicted proteins | sample 531241 | NCBI WGS metagenome assembly CETE01 (sample SAMEA2622336, study PRJEB7988) | marine metagenome | biome: marine biome (ENVO:00000447); feature: deep chlorophyll maximum layer (ENVO:xxxxxxxx); material: "saline water (ENVO:00002010), including plankton (ENVO:xxxxxxxx)" | depth 30 m
GCGGATCCGATCGAACCAGCTGAGACTAGAGTCGTTGCTACAACAGTGTTTGGAGCCCAAATATCGTATACGATTGTGGCGGTAGCTGCCCAATAACTAATTTTAAAAACTTTTAAGTTTTCTGGGGCTGACATCTTTTCGGATGTCAGCCCATTTATTTTAAAACGTTCACTTTTTATGCCTGAAGGTAGAAATAAAATTTCTGGTGGTTTTACTATTCTAGAACTATTGATCAGTGTTTCTATCATTGCGGTGCTAGCTGCAATGGTCCTAGCTTTAAGTGATACTATTAGAAGGCGCGCCGAACAAGCCGCTTGTGTAGGAAACATGAGAAGCCTCTTTGCGGCTCTTAGTGCTTACAACACCGATTATGGTCATTTTCCTCAAGCTCCCGAAAATAATGATGAACAAGCTTTTTGGGACTTTTGGTTTGAAACCTTCGAGGAGGAGTATGACATACCCAAGAAGACATGGATTTGCCCGACATATCGTAGAATGAATCCAGGTGTTGAAGAGGAAAATATGAAAGGCACTTACGTTCCTACTAGGTTCAGTAAAAGTAGTGCCCTTGCTGCTTATCGCTGGCCGAATCAACCTTGGCTTGTAGAGGTAGGAGACCATCATGGCAAAGGTATGCTCGTCCTTTTTCCTGATGGCTCAGTGAGACCATTTTCGATAGGGGCTTTCCAAAAATAACTAGTATATTAGACTAATTTAAATAATTTCCGAATGAAACTCTTGAATCGTTTTCACCTGAGTATCATTCGATTTTAGTGAGCGTATTGCCAATGCACTAGCTTTAGCTGCCCTTAAATTTGTCATAACTGGAATACCGTTTGCAACCGCCGAGCTCCGAATTTTAACCTCATCAGCTCTTGGAGTTCTTTCTGTGCTCGGAGTATTAATGACAAAATCAAGTTCTTCATTTTTTATCATATCGAGAACATTGGGTCGGCGTTTCTCGGCAAGTTTAAATAACTTTGTCACCGGGATGCCTGAGTTTTCTATTACTTTTGCAGTGCCAGCTGTTGAAAAAAGATTAAAGCCAAGTTCATGATATTCCTTTATGATATCAATTGCTTTTTCTTTATCCCTGTCCTTAAGACTAATGAATATATTACCCTCGGTAGGCAATGGCGAAGATGCCGCCATTTGTGACTTTGCGTAAGCTAATCCCATATCTGCATCAATCCCCATTACTTCACCAGTAGCCTTCATCTCTGGGCCAAGAACAATGTCTGTTCCAGGAAACTTAACGAATGGGAAAACCGCTTCCTTTACGGAGTAATGCTCAGGATGGATTTCTTTTGTAAACCCTAAATCTTTGAGTTTTTCACCCGCCATTACCTTGGCTGCTAACTTGGCTAGGGGCACCCCAATAGTTTTAGAAACAAATGGAACAGTTCTAGAAGCTCTGGGATTTACTTCAATTACAAAGAGTTCTTCATCCTTGACTGCAAATTGAATGTTCATCAGTCCACGAACCTCTAATTTTTTCGCAAGAGCTTTTGCGGCATCACTAATTTCATCCTTGATTTTTTCACTCAATGAAAAAGGAGGAATGACACATGCACTATCGCCAGAATGAATTCCGGCCTGTTCTATGTGCTCCATGATAGCGCCAACAACAGAGTCATCACCATCAGAAATAACATCAACATCAACCTCGGTTGCATCTTCAAGGAATCTATCAACCAATACAGGTCTCTCAGGGCTTGCCTCAACGGCTGAAGTCATATATGAGCGTAATTCATCATCATCGTAGACTATAACCATTGCCCTGCCTCCGAGCACGAAGCTCGGTCTAACTAGTACAGGGTATGATATTTTTTTTGCAATATCCAAAGCTTCATCCACTGAAGTTGCAGTTCCGGCATCAGCTTGTTTTAGATTAAGTTCATCTAGTAGTGCTGAGAAAAATTTTCTATCTTCTGCCTGTTCTATGCTTATTGGTGAAGTGCCAATGACCGTTACCCCACTAGATTCCAACCCAGCTGCTAAATTCAAAGGCGTTTGACCTCCAAACTGGACAATTGTACCCGATGGAGTTTCGGTTTCATAAATATTTAAAACATCTTCAAAAGTGAGAGGTTCGAAATAGAGTTTATCGCTAGTGTCGTAGTCTGTAGAAACTGTTTCTGGATTGGAATTAACCATTATAGTTTCATAGCCTAACTCTTTGAGTGCAAAAGCTGCATGAACACAGCAATAATCAAATTCTATTCCTTGTCCGATACGGTTAGGTCCACCACCCAAAATCATGATTTTTTCTGTGTCGCCGTCTCGAGTTTCATTCTCATCCCCGTAGGTTGAATAGTAATAAGGAGTGAATGCCTCAAATTCTGCAGCACATGTATCAACTAATCTGTACGTCGGTATTATGCCCAGAGATTTTCTGGATTCTCTTATTTGAATTTCTGTTTGATTAGTTAGATGAGCTATTTGTCGGTCTGAGAATCCTAATTTTTTTGCTCTCTTTAAATCAATTTCATCTTCACTAGATTTGATGATATCCTCATGAGCACAAATGCTCTCGAGTTGATCTAGGAACCAAGGATCTATACCAGTAATTTCATAAATTTCATCGATACTCAGACCTCCTTTAAAAGCTTCTCTCAAGTAAAATATACGTTCAGCATTAGGAATTGCTAATTTTGAAAGTAAATGATCCTTATTATTAAATTTAATTTCTTTTCCATCAGCACCTAATCCAAACCGGCCAATCTCAAGGGATCTCAAAGCTTTTTGCATTGCATCCTTAAATGTTCTACCAATAGACATGGCTTCTCCAACGCTTTTCATCTGTGTTGTAAGAGAAGAGTCAGCGGATGGAAATTTTTCAAATGTAAATCTTGGGATTTTGACTACACAATAGTCGATAGTTGGTTCAAAACTGGCCGGAGTTTCTCTGGTAATATCATTTGGAAGTTCATCGAGTGTATATCCGACTGCCAGTTTTGCGGCGATTTTTGCAATTGGAAAACCTGTTGCTTTCGAAGCTAGAGCCGATGACCTAGAGACTCGAGGATTCATTTCTATAACAATCATTCGCCCTGTTTCAGGACACATTGAGAATTGAATATTGGATCCTCCTGTTTCTACCCCAATTTCTCTGATTACCGCAAAAGAGGCATCTCTCATGATCTGGTACTCCTTATCTGTGAGAGTTTGAGTTGGTGCCACGGTTATAGAATCTCCGGTATGGACACCCATTGGATCTAAGTTTTCAATGGAGCAAATAACAACACAGTTATCTTTGCGGTCTCGCATAACCTCCATTTCAAATTCTTTCCACCCTAACAAGGATTCCTCGACGAGAACCTCCGTTACAGGGGACATATCTAACCCCCTGTTAACGATCTCCTCGTATTCCTCACTATTATAAGCAATACCCCCACCACTGCCCCCTAGGGTGTAAGCAGGTCTAATGATTAGAGGGAAGCGCTTTCCGGTTTTTTGTGATATTTCTTTTGCAATTACATTAGCCTCTTCAATAGAGTTGGCTACACCTGACTGGGGAATATCAAGGCCAATTTTAATCATTGCCTTTTTGAAGGCTAGTCTGTCTTCACCTTTTTCGATTGCCTCAGCATTAGCACCGATTAATTTTACATTATTTTTTTCAAGAATACCTCTCCTGACCAACTCCATTGCTGTATTTAAACCAGTTTGACCTCCTAGTGTTGGAAGCAAAGCATCTGGTTTTTCTCGGAGAATTATTTTTTCAACGATTTCTGGTGTAACAGGTTCTATATATGTCCTATCTGCAAATTCTGGATCGGTCATTATTGTTGCAGGGTTGGAGTTTACAAGAATGACAGTATATCCCTCCTCCTTTAGAGCCTTGCACGCTTGAACTCCTGAATAATCAAATTCACAGCCTTGGCCAATTACAATTGGACCTGATCCTATAAGTAAAATTTTTTTTAAACTTGTGTCTTTTGGCATGTTTTGCAGTCCTTAGTTGACATTTTCACAACCAAAAGTAAAGGCTGTAATAATAGTAGATAAAGGTTTTAAAATTTTGGTATATAATGATGCAAATTATAGATTAAAGAGAAGCTTTTTTAGTCTTTTATCAGAAAAATTATTAGTTTGAAGTACAGAGTCAGAAAAGTTCCCTCCTTCGGTAATTTCATTGGTTACGATTGCACATTTTATACCTGCAGCCGTTGCAGCTTTAAGCCCATTTTCTGAATCCTCAAGAACTAATGCCTCAGATGTGCTTATCTCTAAAGCTTTACATGATGCCAAGAATAGATCAGGTGCAGGTTTGATTCTTTTTACATCATCACGATTAAGAAATTTTTCGAAATAATGTTTTATTTGTAATCTTTCTACCCATCCCACAACCCATGCTTTCGAAGAACTTGAGGCGATCGCTGTTTTTAGGCCAATTTTTTTAGCCTCATCTAAAAATGAAATTATTCCAGGTCGCTCTTTTTGAGTTTTTAGTTTTTCTCTTATAGTTACTTCTCTTTCTTGGTTAAGTGCGTTCCAGTCAAAAGTTTTTCCACATCTTTTTTCTAATTCTTTGCCAGGATCAAATTGAGCAAAATCACTGCCCACGCATTGCTTGTAGTCGTCCAGCTCTAGAATTTGGCCATTTTGTTTATAGAGATCAGCCCATGTTTCATAAATAACTGTTTCAGTGTCTACGATTAAACCATCAAAATCAAAAATGAGACCCTTAAGCATCTGGATATTTATTTAAATTATGTTTTCAGTTGTTTGGCATGCATTGCTGCAGATAGAGCAAATTGTTCTGCGATGGGTTTTAACTTCCCTTGATATAAAATTCCAATTTTAAGTTGAGGAAAACCCCTAAGATTAATTTTCCTTAGTCCTTTCGGAAGTTTGATTCCTGGGGCGTCTAATGTTAATCCAATTCCATAACCTCTGTTGGAATAGTTTGAAATCAATTCTAAGGAAGTGACTTCGACATGAGTGTCCCAATTGATGTTTCTATTTCTTAGTTCGTTCTGGAAAATGATATTAATTGTATGTTCTGATGAAAGTGAGATAAGTGGTTCTGTAATTTCTCCATTGTTATTGATTGGGAGTTTTGAGAAAGTTTTATATTCAGAAGCTTCAGGAACAACTAAAATCAAAGGAACTTTCAAAAGTTCAATCGTTTTGACTGAACTAGGCAAACTAGAGTGCAGGGTGGTTATAGCAATATCAATCTCTTGGTTGGCTAACAGATTTTCCGCTGTTTCAGATGCTATTAATTCTGTCATGCTTAATCTCAGATTTGGATAATCTTTTTTGAGCTTGTCTAGTACCTCAGGTAAATGATTTGAAAGAATTGTCCCTGAAGCAGCGAGTCGAAGGTGGTAACTTTCCTCACCCATGAGTTGCTCTGCTATGTTCGGTAATTCAGAAAAAAATGGGCTCAGGAAACTAAACAGCTCGTTACCAGCATGTGTAAGTGCAAATGGTCTTCGATTAAATAATTTTACTCCAAGTTCCTTTTCAAGTTGAAGCATCTGACCTGAGACTGCGGGCTGTTGAATGCCATATGGCATTTTTCTAACTGCTGGTGTAATTCCACCATATTTTGCTACATAATAGAATAGTTCTAAATGATGAAGATTAGGAGGAAGTGAGGACATTAAAAAAACTAAAATAAAGGTTTTTTACTATAGATCATTAATTGATTGCTTTTCTAATCTGAAGCTCAAAATGAAGGACTGCTTTTAACATTTAATGTTTCTTAACTATTTATTTCGATTTTTCCATCTATTTAAAGATATTCTGCGAATTCTGCGATAAATATAAAAAAAGCGCTTGCTGGATGAGTTCTGATGTGGAAGCTTCTTCGCCCCTTAAAGAGGGGCTAGTTAACTCTTTATCCCCTCACAACATCACATAATTATGTCCTACGCAATTATTAAGACTGGTGGAAAGCAATACAAGGTTTCTGAAGGCACAAGTATAGATGTCGAAAAACTAAATGTTGAGGTTGGCTCTGATGCGATTTTTGAGGATGTTTTAATGTTTTCAGATGGCAGTGATGTCAAAGTTGGTAATCCAACTATAGATGGTGCCAAAGTAACCGCGGAGGTTGTTGATCAATATCGAGCCAAGAAGGTTACTGCTTTCAAATTTAAACGTCGTAAAGGGTTTCACAAAACAAAAGGTCATAGACAGCACTTAACAAGACTGACCATTAAAGAAATTAGTGCATAAATTTAAATCATTATTATCTTAACAGTTATGGCTCATAAAAAAGGTCAAGGAAGTGTAAAAAACGGTCGCGACAGTAATTCTAAAAGGCGCGGAGTGAAAAAGTTTGGAGGAGAACACGTAATACCTGGTAACATAATTTTACGTCAATGCGGTACAAAGTGGAAGCCTGGTAAAAATGTAGGCCTTGGGAAAGATTACACAATTTTTTCACTTGTTGAGGGTAACGTTAGATTTGATCAAGGTGGTCGTCGTGTTAACGTCGATCCAGTTGCTTTTTCCGATTAATTAAAATAAAGATTCTGAGGAACCGTGGGTTTAGAATCGGAAATTTTTCCGGAGCCTCCTTTCAATGTGGTTCTTGTTGAACCAGAGATTCCTCCAAACACTGGTAATATTGGAAGGTTATGTGTTGCAACTGCTTCGAGGCTTCATCTTGTTAAACCTTTAGGATTTAATTTGGATGAGAAAAGTTTGCGTCGTGCTGGAATGGATTATTGGAATGATTTGGATTTGAGTGTTTGGGAATCATTGGATAAATTAAGATCTTCAATAAATGATGAAGCAAATTTTTGGTTCTTTACGACAAAAGCAAAAAAATATATTTCAGAAGTGAAATATTTACCTGGTGATTATTTAGTTTTTGGAAGAGAAACTAAGGGTTTACCTTTTAGCCTTATAGAGAAAGAAATCGATAATTGTCTCAGAATTCCAATGTTTTCCTCAGCAAGAAGTTTGAATCTTGCGACTTCTGTTGGAATCGCACTTTATGGAGCAATTAATTCTCTCTGACAAGTTCTTCATTAATGATTTATGAATAAATTTTTGCTTATTGCTTGTGCTCTAAGAAAAAATGAATAATCTCCAAGTGTCGGATTTTTGATCCGCTAAGTGAAGTTCGGCCCTTAATGCCGATAACCCCACAGCAAGCTTTTCATCAATTAGAAAAGTTAGCCCCACAACATTAACCCAAAACGCACTGGCACTATGCCGGAAATTAAACCCAACTACGGAATAAGTCGTATCGATCAGCCTGAAAAAAAGAACCACGGGTTCTATGTAAGGATAACTAACAAAGGAAAAACAACGCAGAAGTTTTTTCCTGACAAGTCTTGTGGAGGTAAGTCTAAAGCTCAAAAAATGGCTAAGGCTTTTCGTGACAAGATCTTCAATAAATTACCCAAAGCCCGCAAAGAAGCAGCAGCTTCACGTCGGAAAAGAATCAAACAAAGTGGAGTAACTGGTGTTACCCATGTTGTTTCCAAAAGTGCCGCGGGTAAAGTTTATGCTTATTGGCAAGCAGCTTGGACAGAGGGTCAAACTCGTAAGACTGCAAAATTTTCTGTTGCAAGAAATGGAGATAAAAAAGCTCTTGATCTTGCAATCAAGGCTAAAAGAAAAGCAAAGAGGAATTCTTAGCAAGCTCTTGACCATTTACTCTGTCCGAGTTTGAGTGACAGTGTGAATGTAGCTGACAAAGAATTAGATGAAAGCCCAGATGAAGCCTTAATACTTAAGGCTGTAACTTTGAGGCGTTCGTTCTCTATTGGTTCGGCTGAGGTTTCTGTTTTAAGGGGACTTAGTCTTGATATAAAGCGTAATGAGAGGCTTTTCCTTCGCGGTGCCTCTGGCGCAGGCAAAAGCACGCTCTTATACACTCTTGCTGGTTTAGAGAAGCCCGACTCGGGAACAGTGATGATAGATGGGAAATCCCTTTATGAACTCAGCGCTACCGAGCAGACGATATTCAGAAACAAAAAAATAGGTTATGTTTTTCAGAATTACTTTCTGATGCCCGACTTGAATGCATTGGAAAATGTTATGATACCCTCAATGATCAAGAGAAGAAACGATGACATTGATAAGGCGGTAGAACTTCTTGAAAAAGTTGGACTTGGGGAAAGACTTAATCATCGACCATCAGAGCTTTCTGGGGGTGAACAGCAGAGAGTTGCAATCGCACGTGCCCTAATAAACGATCCAGAAATAATTTTTGCTGACGAACCCACAGGTAACCTTGATTCATTGACCGAGAAAGAATTGATGGATACTCTAATGAATTTGGTTACCGAAAATAAAAAAACATTGATCGTGGTTACTCACGATTCAAAATTAGCTAAACTTGGAGATCGTCAATTGGTGCTAGCAGATGGTCAAATCATGGCCTAAACTAGGACATACGGAATATATTTATGCATATATATATCGATGGAGAATATTTTAACAAAGAAGACGCAAAGGTGTCTGTCTTTGATCATGGTCTATTGTACGGAGATGGAATTTTTGAAGGCATCAGGTTTTATGATGGGCGCGTTTTCAAACTAAAGGAACATATTCAAAGATTATTTGTATCTGCGAAAGCCATTCTTCTTGAAATTGGTATGACTGCTGAAGAAATGGAAGAAGCGGTTTGCAAAACTATTAAAAAGAATGGTCTCACCGATGGATACGTGAGATTGCTCGTTACAAGAGGAGTTGGTAGTTTGGGATTGAGTCCTTTTGTCTGTGATAAATCAACAGTTGTTATTATTGCAGATTCTATATCATTGTATCCTGAGGAAAAATATCAAGAAGGTTTAAAGCTCATCACTTGCTCAACTCGCAGAACTGCTCCTTCAGCATTGAGTCCCTCCGTGAAATCTTTAAATTATCTCAATAATGTTATGGCTAAGGTTGAGGCTATTTTTGGAGACGCAGAAGAGGGGCTTATGTTAAATGAGCAAGGATTTGTTGCTGAATGTACAGGAGATAATATTTTTGTAGTTAAAGATGGTAAAGTTAGGACGCCTCCTTCTTCAGCTGGCGCCCTTCCAGGTATCACGAGAGAAGTGATTTTTGAAATAGCCGAACAATTGGACATAGATATAGAAGAATCTCAGATGACGAGATATGATATTTATGCTGCCGATGAATGTTTTCTAACAGGGACCGCTGCAGAAGTTATTGCTGCAGTTTCTTTAGATAAAAGATTAATTGGTGATGGTAAACCGGGACCGGTCACTGAAAAATTTATCAGTTCTTTTAGAAATCTTGTTGGTAAAGATGGTGCAATTATTTAAATTTCCCCCATATTTCGAATGGGGAATTTTTTGGTATATTAATATAAAATTTAGCATCCTTCAGTATAATATTGAGCGTTTGATTTAACTATAAGTATTTATCAATGAACTGTGATGTATGTCAGGATAATCCAGCGACTGTGTATCTTACGCAAATTGTGAAGGGTGAAATGCAGAAAGTTAACTTATGTGAAGCATGTGCAAAAGAAAAAGGTGTAACTGACCCGACTGGCTTTGCCCTTGCGGACGCCCTACTAGGCATTGATAATGATCAAAAAATGTCTACCTCTACCAATTCGTTGACTTGTCATGCTTGTGGATTTAGCCATTCTGAATTTAAAAAATCAGGGAGGTTTGGCTGCAGTGAATGTTATCCTGTTTTTGATGCAGGTTTGGTGAGCCTTGTCAAAGCAATGCATAAGGGAACTAACCATCTTGGAAAAGTTCCCTCTAGATATCAAGTTTCAAAGAAATATGACGATCAAATAGCTGATCTCAAAGATCGTCTAATGAACGCTATAACTAAAGAAAATTTTGAAGAGGCAGCTAAATTAAGGGATGAGATAAAATTTGCTGAAGACGAATACAATGAGTCAAACCAAGATTAGTTAGTGACGTCACAATGATGCAATTTAAGACAATTTTAAAAAATCCTGCAGAATGGATGATGAGTAGTGGGCCAAATGGCGACATTGTAATAAGTAGTCGTATCAGATTGGCTCGTAATCTTAAAAGATTATCTTTTCCAGGTTGGGCTATTAAAGAAGACCGATCGCATGTTCTTAATGAGGTAAAACCTGTAGTTGAATCATTATCCGAAATGAAGAATGCATTCTCTTCGGATTTGACTGAACTCACAGCTGTTAAAAAACAAGTCTTGGTTGAAAGGCATTTGATCAGTCGAGAGCTGGCAGCTAAGGCCGTTGGAAGCGCCGCTGTAATGAATCGCAAGCAAACTCTTTGTATTATGGTTAATGAAGAGGATCACCTGAGAATGCAATCCATAAAAGCTGGTTTGAGTTTATCTGAGGCATTCAAAATGATAGATAAAGTCGATTCTAAGATAGAAGTTGGTCTAGATTATGCTTTTGACAACAAGTATGGATACCTCACCGCGTGTCCTACCAATCTTGGGACTGGAATGAGGGCATCTTCAATGTTGCACCTGCCAGGTTTAGTTTTATCAGATCAAATTAATAAAGTCATACAAGCTGTTAACAAAATAGGTTTAGCCGTTCGGGGTCTTTACGGAGAAGGTACCGAAGCTCTGGGTAATTTGTTTCAGGTTTCTAATCAGCACACATTAGGTGAATCTGAGGTAGAAATAATTGCCAGACTAGAAAAAGTTATTAAGCAAATCATAGAGCACGAGGAAAATGCTCGAGAAAAGCTTTATGATGAGAATAAAACAACTTTGAATGATAAAATTGGCCGATCCTACGCCATTCTTCGATACGCTCACATAATTTCTACAAAAGAGGCCTTAGAGCTGCTCTCTATGCTGAGGTTGGGTGTTGATCTGGGGTATTTTACAGATGAATTAAGAAGTCTAATAGATGTGCTTTTTATGGAAATTCAGCCTGCACACTTGCAGGTTTATGCTGATCGTAAGCTCAATGCCGAGGAAAGAGA
>CETE01031635.1_pt1 | contig 10855 bp, 10 predicted proteins | sample 531241 | NCBI WGS metagenome assembly CETE01 (sample SAMEA2622336, study PRJEB7988) | marine metagenome | biome: marine biome (ENVO:00000447); feature: deep chlorophyll maximum layer (ENVO:xxxxxxxx); material: "saline water (ENVO:00002010), including plankton (ENVO:xxxxxxxx)" | depth 30 m
ATTTTTCAGATGTTTTATAAGATGATATGGTAAACATTTTTCATCTATTCACTCCACAGAATCATGCGTTGCTTTTTAATTATATGTTATCAATTAGTGGTTTTTAATTCTGTAATTCATTTTTTGCATGCTCAAGAACCCTCAAAGTTAGATGCTGACTCCCAGTATCAATCTGGTATGAAATATTTCTTTGGTGATGGTGTTGCAAAAGATGAGCAAAAAGGGGTGCAGCTTTTCAAAAAAGCTGCAGGAAATGGCAATACTAATGCACAGACTAGGCTTGCCCTTGCTTATTCCAAAGGCGTCGGTGTAAATCAGAGTTATAGAGAGGCTGCCAAATGGTTTAGAAAAGCTGCGGACAAGGGCGATAAAGAAGCTGAGACGCAACTTGGCTTTATGTACGCCAAAGGTCAGGGATATAACAAAAGTGATGGTCAGGCAGTTTATTGGTGGAAAAAGGCCTCGATGCAAGGACATCGAGTTGCGCAAGCCCACTTGGGTGTAAGATTAGCAACAGGTGTAGGTATTACAAAGAATACTGTTACTGCTGTAAAGTGGTGGAGGCAATCCGCTGAGCAGGGCTATATGCTATCTCAGTATAACTTAGGAGTTATGTATGCAAGAGGTCAAGGAGTCCAAAAAAATGTTGATGAGGCATTGAAGTGGTATAGAAAGGCAGCGGCTCAAGGATATCAAGGTGCAAGACAAGCCCTTCAAAGACTGAAATCTTAAATTGGATTAATTTTCTACTAAACACATATTTAATCTTATAGAAAAATGATTTTTAAAAACGTCGATGCCGAAGCTTTAGCCAATATATACTTTGAGGGTAAAGTCACTTCTCATTCTTTGATAACTCAACAAGGAGAAAAAATTACAGTTGGAATTATTTATCCTGGGGTTTACCACTTTGATACAGAATCCTCTGAAAGAATGGAGATAACATCAGGGACTTGTAATGTAAAAATAGATGGTGATTCTGAGGAGACTGTCTACGAGTCTGGTCAGTATTTTGAAGTGCCAGCTTCTTCTGGATTTGAAATTATTGTTCAAGATCAAATATGCCAATACGTTTGTCGTTTTTTAGATTAAGTCGGATTTCGGTCATATTTTGATTGTGATGTACTCTTTTTTAGAGTCAGTTCCTATGCTTTTTAATGTGTTTTGATTCTTTTTTTCTCCTACCTTAATTGTATAAGTTCCATTTTCGAAAACCTTTGGTTTAAATGAACTTCCTTTGACTCTGATTGTATAAACAGTTTCATTGTTTCTTTCATTGATCAATTGAACGACTTGATTGGGTTTGTTTATTTTTAAGGTAGGTAAGTGAGCAACAGCTTTGCGTCCGTAGTTATCAAGTTGATTAAACGTAAAAGGCCAACCTTTATAAGGTTTAGCCTTTTCGTCTGTGATATCGATATTTCTAGGCCAGCAGGTGAATGTAATATTGCGAGTTTCTTTATTAATGTTTACGACTCCGAATCCAGCTGCTCTTGTCGTAAGTTTGTCTCCACCTCGTTCTGGGGAAGGGTTGGCAACTGCCAGAGCCGTGACTTTGTTGTGAAAACCATCTAAATGATCACCAAGAATAGGATCTTGGCCTGGGGCTAGGTTTTTTCCTGGTTCCAAAGGTTTCCACCACCGAAGATAAAGATTCGCTATTGAGGGAACACAAAATGAGTAAATAGAATCTCGGTGCTCTTCAATACCATGGTGAAAAATCGTTGCAAGGTGCTGGTCGCCTGCGAAATGAAAAGCATAGGCTTTTCTGAGTGCGGAAATGGCCCTATTTCTTCCTGCCTGGGGCCATCCGTTGGAGTCTAGATCCGCATGCAGTCTTCCTCCAATTTTTCCATGGATGTGTGCTCCTCCGCAAAAAATTGTTTGAGAGAGTGCAACTTTAACGTCTGAATCGGTCCAATCTTGACCCCAGTCATCAAGAAATTTTAGTTGCCTTTCACCAAGTAGACGCGCTTCTGGAACATCTACGGATTTGGGATCATATTCAGGATTGCGAATATGATCTGGTCTAGGTCCTTGCTTAGGAATCATTCCAGCAGGGCCTGTTTTAAATTTTCGGTCTTCAATAATTGCAAAACTAATTCTCCCCCAATTCAGATCTGTATAATAAGTGCCTATTCCTCTTTTTATGGGTGTTGGATCATACGGGTCAGGGAGGTGGCTTGTCTGCGCACGTTCAACCTCTTTAACATATTCCACTGGCATTGCGTATCCTCCATCTGCGGCTCCAGGTAAGGTCGATTTTTTTCCGCCATGACCCCATATGTTGGGTTGTCCAACATCATGATCATCAGGGATTGTTATGGTTGGAATATTTCTTATTACTTCTCCGAAATCTCTTCCAAATTTCAACCAGGCCGCATAATGTCGCCGATGGTCATAAACTTGATCGCCTGAAAAAAACAAAAGATCAGGCCTAATTTTTTTTATGTTTTGAACGAGATCATTTTTTGGAATGTCCCCACCATGATTTGGGTTTATTGAGTTTCCAGTAAAGCCTGCCACCACAAATTCAGTTTTATCTACTGGGTTTTTTTGGATAATACCCTCGTAGGTGGCATTTTTTCCATGGCTCACTCTATATGAAGATTTTTTACTATCGTCCCAATTTTCAACTCTGAATGGCGCTGTCCAACCTCTCTCGATAATTTTTGTTTTTGCAATGGTTTTCCAATTACCGTTATTTAGGATTTCAAGCTTAGCTTCTCTTGATTCATCTTTGGTGAGCGGATAAAATTGCGCGGTAAGCTTGAGGGTCTTTTCGTTTACTGTATAGAGAGCGAAACAAATAACCTTATCACGAGTTACTTCTGGGATAGCTAGTAGATCTCTTTTTTTCTTTTGTTGTGTATATGCAGCGCTTGATAGATATGTGCAAATAATAATAAGTCCAAGAGAGGATAAAACGAATTTCATAATATTGTTATAGAATTTCTTTATGATTTTTAATTTAATTTTTTTAACCGACTGATGCGACCTGTTGAAACCCATTCGGCAACAAAAATGTTACCTACCGCATCAAAGCATGCATCATGAGGGTGAACAAACTTTCCTTGTTGCCATTTTTTGGAATCATTTCGGACTCCTTTTTCTTTTTTTGTAACTCTCTCGACGTCATCACCTAGTTTTGCAACAATCTCATTTTTCTCATTAAGCAGAGTCATTCTTGCATGAAGTTCAGGAACTAGAAGGAGATTGTTCCATGTATCTAAATTTGCAGGAAGACCGTACCCCTCTAATGTTTCAATATATTCTCCTTTCATTGTGAAAGATTGCAGGGTGTGATGGGCGCGATCACAGACAATAATCTGCTCTTTGTTTTTGTTTCTCCGATCTATCCAGATTCCGTGCGGAGTATTAAATTTACCTTTACCTTGGCCCGGTCCGCCGAACATAGAGATCCAATTAGCATCTTTGTCGTAACGGTGAATATGGAAAGACCCATAACCATCGGCCAATAGAAACCCGCCATCATCTAAAAATGCAAAATTAGTCGGCATGAAAGCATCTCTTCCCCAACGTTTGACCCGAATTTTATTCTCATTTTTTCTATATAGCCCACTTTCCATGGGTGCATATTTTTCCCAAACGGTTTCTCCCTTAAGCGTTAACTTAGCAAAAGACTTAACCTGTTGATAGGAGCAAACATAAAGGAATTCTTCGTTGCCCTCTTTTCTAACTTCAATGCCATGGCCACCACCTTGAAATCTTTCACCAAAGGCTCTTACGAATTCACCTTTTTGATCGAAGACAAAAATTGAAGGGTGGTCTTTTTTGGATGATAGCCCTTCATGTATGACGTAAAGGTATCCTTTAGAATCAACGGAAACATTATGAGTCGTTTGCCATGTGTATTTGTCGGGTAGATTTACCCAATTATGCTCAACTTCATATTGATATTCTCCATTGCCAATAATTTTTGAGCTATCAGATTTATTAGCTGCTATAAGATTTGGATAGGAGAAAGCTGCTGATCCTAATAATGAATTTTTAAGTATTTTGCGACGAGTTGTTTTGTTATTAGTATTCATTTCGTCTCAAAAGGTTTATTCATTTTTTTACAATACGGGTGAGGTTTTTTTCCGTTCTAATGTAAATAGAATTTTCATCGAACGCAGGGGTTGCCATAAGCTTGTCGTCAGACAATTTGTTTTCTGCGACGATCTCTAGCTCTCGTGTTGGTTTGATGATTGTACAGACAGTATCCTCATTAAAAAAATAGATAAGATTATTGGCAAGTATGGGAGAAGCTGAAAATCTTCCTTTCACTCTTTTTTGCCATATTGATTTTCCTGTTTTTGCTTCGATGCATGATATGTAACCGTTTCGGTCGACAACAAATAATAAGCCTTTGATGATTATTGGAGAGGCGCGAGGCGGCATTCTTTTTGTTTCTTTCCATTCGATATGGGTTTCAGTTATGTCTCCGCTGCCATTAGGGTTTATAGCCCACATCTCGGGGCGGTCACGATCAATCATTGTAAAAACCAAACCTTCTCCGTATACTGGCCTCGGGGCGATAGACCAGCCTCGATGCTCTGCTTTCCAAAGTTCTTTTCCATTTTCCGGATCGTAGGAATAAACTCCTTTTGCACCTATGCTTACCATTTGATTCGAATTACCCCTAGGAATAATAAAAGGAGTTCCATAGGCTTTTCTTTGATTGACTTGCACGTCTGAAAAGTCAACTGAGCGGTTAGTTTTCCATGCCGTTTTACCAGTCTCTTTATTTAACGCTATGACGTATTGGACGTCACGACCGTCGACGTTAAAAATTAAGAAATCATTGTAAATGAAAGGGGAGCTAGCGGGCCCAGCGCCTATTTCATGATCGCAATTTAAGTCTCTTCTTTTCCACAATATTTGCCCATCCTTTGTAGATATGCATGCAGTCCCATAAGTGCCAAAATGAACATAAACTCTGCCTTCTTCTACTACCGGCGTAGGGCTTGCGTAGGTGTTCTCATTTGTAATTGCTTGAGGTGATTTTACGTCAAAGACATGGAGGTCATGTTCAATTTTTCCACTTAATTTATTTACGCAAATTGCGTACATTTTATTTCCATCTTTGGTGGCCGTTGTCATCCAAATTTGATCATTCCATATTACGGGAGATGACCAGCCTCTATCATGGATAGGTGTACTCCAATCTATATTTGTATTTTCACTCCAATTAATAGGAGCAGATGTTGATTTGATTATTCCATTGCCATAATGCCCTCTGAATTGTGACCATTGTTCATTAGCTTCTATGACTACACACGAGGCTACTGTGATTAATAAAAGTATACATCCTTTCATTATTGAAATGATTATTTAAGTGTTATTTTGATTTTGTTTTTTCTGCGGTCCACTTGATCGATGCTACGATGTGATTTCTTGCAAAGTCAGTATCGAGTGACCTGACGTCATGACCCAGTCCGGTAAATAAATAACGACCTTTACCAAGGTTTCGTCGCCAACAAATTGGATGATCTTTGCCCATAGGTTTTTTACCTTTATAGCTAGGATGGTTTCTTACAGGGACATAACTTTTTTCATCGAGCCTTAGTAAAACTTCAACTCCAGGAAGTCCTGTAACTGGCCGGTTGAAGCAAAGCCAATCAGCTGTGTAGCTGAATTGGTTTTTTTTTCCTGCAAGTATTGGGTCGCCCTCAAATTTTGGGTTTACCAAAAACTTAGCCTCTACATAATCTGAATCTGAATCAAAGTCGCAACCTGCTATTTCAATAAGTTCTGGCCATGTCCCATTTTGTACGATGCCTGCGTGCATAGCCATAATTCCTCCACCTTGATTAAACCACTGGATGATTTCTTTTCGAATGTTTTTCGGGATACTTTCACCAAGATTTGTTGAGTTGTTAAAAAACAAAACGTCAAATTTCTTGAGGTTGTTTAGCTTTAAGTCATTCGCGTTTTCGGAGACACTCACTTTAATATTGTTTTTATCACAAAGACGAACAAGGAATCCATTAATTTGAGGTATCTCAGGATGTCTATACCATGCAGTAGCCGAATAGATTAGTGCTTCTATGTTTTTTGCTGAAGACGGTAATGCTGTAAATGAATATAGAATAATGAAGAGTAATAATCGAAGCATAAAACAATGATTCAAATTCGATGGGAATTGTCGAGTATTAACTGAAGATATTACTCTAATGATTGCCAAGAACCAGCGATCCGATTAAGCTAAAAATTCAAACCTCAATTACTCTAAGGCTGATGAGAAAAAGATTAAAAACAAGGCGTGAAATGCTATCGATTGGGAGTGCCGCTACAACCTCAATATTATTACCTGATGTGGTGTCAGCTTCTTTAAAGAAAATTAAGAATGTTGTAAAGCTTGGTGTCATTAGTGATTTGCATCAGGACATCATGCACGATGGTCCATCAAGGTTGAATGAATTTCTTGAGGCTATGAAAAAAGAAAAGCCTGATGCCTTGATTCAACTTGGGGATTTTGCCTATCCAACCAAGAAAAATGAGATAATTACTAAGGTTTTCGGAGAAGCTAATTCGAAATCTTTTCATGTTCTTGGTAATCATGAAATTGATGGGGGGCATTCTTTTCAAGATGTTGCTAAAATTTGGGGAATGAAAGGACGTTATTACACCGAAAATATTAATGGACTCGATTTAATTGTCTTGGATGGAAATGAGAGGCCTAAAGATCATAAAAGTGGATATCCGGCATTCATTGGCAAAGAGCAATATGATTGGCTTGCTGAGCAACTCAAATCCCTAGAAGGACCAATTCTTATTGCTAGTCACCAACCTTTGGCGGGGCCCTCAAGTATTGATAATGCAGATAAAATTCAAAAGCTTCTTAATGTAAACGCCGATAAGATATTGCTAGCAATTAATGGTCATACTCACATTGATCACGTGGAAAAAATAAATGAGGTTTCCTATCTTCACATTAACTCGGCATCTTATAAATGGGTGGGTGGCTCCTATCGTAATAAAAGTTATTCGGCAGAAATTCATAAAAAGTTTCCATGGATTGAATATACTTGTCCATATCGTGATAGTCTTTTTAGTACCCTAAGCATTGATCCTATCAACAGTCGTATTGATGTTATCGGGCGAAGTAGTAATTGGGTTGGTAAATCGCCCTCACTACTAGGTATACCATCAAAACCAAATTTAACAAACGGTAAAGAGATTTGCCCGATCATACGCAATCGACAATTTGATTTTAAATCTGTTGATCTTGATAATTCATAGCATTGATTGAAAATTGGGAAATCATTTCATAATTTAAATGAGAAAACTTTTTATAAAACTTTTCCTTTGTTTTTTATTGGTATCAGTAATGGATTTATCGTCACCTCTACTAGCTCAGGCTTCAAAGTTAAAAGTCAACAATGAGAGTCCGAGTAAACGAGACCAGGTTAAAAGAATGCATCCGTATGCGCTTAAGCTCATTTTGCAGGGGAGGAAGAAGGAGGCAATCGAATATTTAAAAAATATATCTGAAAAGGCGGTCAATTCCAAGCACACAAAAATGCTCATGGATATGGCGCTCGATAGATCAAATGCATGGAAGCTCGACGCCAAAACTTGGCCGTGGGAACGTACACTTCCAAATACATCGCTAAAGAAGGAAGAGGCTTCTGATAAGTTTACCATCGCCTTTGGTGGTGGAGCCGGTTACGTGCCTGAGAATGAGCGCATCTGGGATACAATTGGAGAGATCGAGCCACGAGCCTTAATCCTTCTCGGTGACAATGTTTATATTGATGATCCAATGACACCAGAAATGCAGCTTTTCCATTACTACCGTCGGCAAAGTCAGCCTGAATGGTCAAGGCTAGCTAAGAAAGTTCCAATATATGGCATTTGGGATGATCACGACTTTACTACTAATGACGGATGGGGTGGTCCTGCTATAGACGAGCCTGAGTGGAAGCGCGAGGTTTGGAAGATATTCAAAGATAACTATGATAATCCATATTATGGAGGAGGTGAAAAGCAACCGGGCTGTTGGTTTGACTTTTGGATTGGTAAAGTTCACTTCGTTCTTATTGATGGGCGATATTATCGAGAATCACCTAAATCAAAAAACCCATCGATGCTCGGATCTGCTCAAATGCAGTGGTTAAAAGATTCTCTTAAAAAACCCGCCAGCTTTAAGGTGTTATGTACTAATGTCCCAATGACTCCAAATGTTAAGCCGGGATCGAAGGATACATGGGACGGATATGCTCGAGAAAGAGAGTTGATATTCAGATTTATTGCGGAGCAAAAGATTCCTGGTGTTGTGATTCTATCAGCTGATAGGCATCGCTCCGATGCTTACAAAATTAACACTAAAATCGAAGGTATGTATTCCTTATATGAATGGCAGTCTTCTCGACTGACAAATCAACATGTTCATGGGCTCATTAAACATTCACTCTTTGGGTATAACGAGAAACAATCTTTTGGGCGTGTTGATTTTGATCTTAAGAATGAAGACCCAACCATTAAATACACTGTGGTTAATATTGACGGTAAGCCTGTTCACTCAATGACACTCAAACGAAGTGATTTACAATTTTAAGGATGGAGGCCTCAATGATTGCTAAAGGTGATGCCCAAAATTTGGCACCTTATTTTGAGTGCTATAGGGAATTATTTCAATAGGAAGCGGATTCACTAGAAACTAAGATTCCAATAAAGAATGAAATGTTCAAAAAAATACGGTGTTGAGCGAAGACAGTTTTTGAAATACATGGCCGCAGTTTCGGCAATACCATTCTCCTCATGCCGCACAACCAGTCCAGTTATAACAAGACCGCAATTCGAGGATTATCCATTCAAACTCAGTGTTTCTTCAGCCAACCCTGACAGGACATTTGAATGAAAATAATGCTGAACTTATTTCAATAAATTTATCGGTTTCAGATGATTACTCAGAGACGATAAGTAAAAATACCTTATTAACGTATTCCTATTATTCACCATCAATAAGTGTGCCATTTTCTGTGGACGAACCAAATCCGGCAATGCCGGCTCCCAAGCTTATAAAAAGTAGGGAAGTTCTCTCTATGATTTATCCACAAACAAAGATCTTGGATAACCAAGAATATAAAGTTGAATGGTCCACTGATCTTATCAATTGGTCAAATTCTGGGTTATCAATTCAGTTGTTAGCTCAAAGAGACGATTATGATCTGATTAGGGCCTCCATTAGTATTGAAGGAATCAATTCAGTTTACATGCGAATAAATCGAAATGTCGTTAAAAAATGATTAGTGCATATCATTCAAATGCCTCCTTTTTTACTACCCTTTTTGCAACCCGAATTTTCACCCCTTTTAGCGGAGGGTTTGTAACTTGCTGAATTAGAAAGTGCTCGAGACAGGAATCGAACCTGCACCCAATTGCTTGGACTAGATCCTTAGTCTAGCGCGTCTACCAGTTCCGCCACCCGAGCATTTTTATGGGATTCACTTTGTATGCACCTTTATCATCGATCAAGTATATCTTTTTGTAATTGAGATGATTTAATTAATAGTTTTCTTTGGAGTAGCGTCAAAAATCTGTCTCCAGCCTTTAAATCGCCAATTATTTGGGAAATCTTTACATTGTTTTGGTTTAGTTGAATGGACCAGACAGGATCTGTCTTTTAGTAAAACGCATGATCCATTTTGGTTATTTTTTAGAGTCAGTCCGTTCCGCTGATTCCTTAATTTTGTATATTTTTCGGTAAACTCATTTGATGATAGGCCGAGTTCTTTTGCCATTGCAGTGATTTCAATATCACTAACTATGAATTCGCCAGGCCAATTGCAGCAATTTGTGCATCTATCGCATTGATAATGAATCATAATACTTATAAAAACTCTCAAGGTCCTATAATTCAATTAGATAAAGAGAGATTTTAATTTTTTTCCATAAATATTATCAGATTACAAGTTGATCATATAAGAAAAAAATAGCACTAATCCTTATTTTTAAGTTTTCTTAAATGAAAATGTTGATTAATAATCATATTCGCTGGTTTAAATAATCTGCATTTATTTGTGAGTATTTTTCATAGACTTTTTGGGCTTCTAAACATGGATATTGGTATCGACTTGGGTACCGCTAACACTCTTGTTTATGTAAAGGATGAGGGAATCAAAGTCAGGCAGCCATCGGTTGTTGCTGTTAAAAGAGGTTCTAATGAAGTTGTCGCTGTTGGAGATGATGCAAAAAGAATGCTTGGAAGGACACCCGATACGATTTCTGCAGTAAGGCCTCTCAGGGACGGTGTTATTGCCGATTTTGAGATGACTGAAGCGATGCTTAAACACTTTATCAAAGAGGCAAGAACTAGAGATAAGGGTAATGGCACAAAAATAATAAAGGCATCAAAAATAAGAGTAGTTGTGGCGGTTCCTTCAGGTATAACTGAAGTTGAAAAACGCGCTGTTAAAGATTCTGCCAGACATGCTGGTGCTGATGAGGTTTACTTAATTGAGGAGCCAATGGCTGCTGCTATTGGAGTCGGGTTGCCTATTCAAGATGCCAGTGGTAATATGATTGTTGATATTGGTGGAGGCACTACGGAGGTGGCAGTGATTTCTTTGTCTGGAATTGTTCAAAGTCGAAGTGTTAGGGTAGGTGGAGACGAACTTGATGAGTCAATTATCGCCTACATGAAGAAAAAATATAATCTCATGATTGGAGAAAGGACGGCAGAGGCAGTGAAAATTGAAATAGGATCTGCAACAGTTGTTGACCAAGAGACAACAATTGACGTCAAAGGCAGGGATCTAGTTGATGGTCTTCCAAAAACGATAAAAGTCACGTCAAAAGAAATTCGGGAAGCTATGGCTGAACCATTATCGGCAATACTCGACTC
>CETE01038454.1_pt1 | contig 10799 bp, 11 predicted proteins | sample 531241 | NCBI WGS metagenome assembly CETE01 (sample SAMEA2622336, study PRJEB7988) | marine metagenome | biome: marine biome (ENVO:00000447); feature: deep chlorophyll maximum layer (ENVO:xxxxxxxx); material: "saline water (ENVO:00002010), including plankton (ENVO:xxxxxxxx)" | depth 30 m
GCGGCCCTGAACACCAGTGTCAGCGCCCTGCTGCTGCTGGTCACAGTGATCCTGGTGATCGCGGCGGATCCACTGATCCATCTTGTTGGTCCAGGGCTCAGTCCAGAGCTGCACGCGATCGCCACGGTTCAGCTCCAGGTGATGGCGCCCATGGCGCTTCTCTCCGGCCTGATCGGTCTGGGGTTCGGGTCGCTCAATGCGGCCGATGAATTCTGGATTCCCGCCATCTCGCCTCTGATGTCCAGCCTGGCCCTGGTCGCCGGTGTGGGACTGCTCTGGTGGCAGCTCGGTGAGGAGATCGCGCTTCCAGCGGCCGCGATGACCGGAGGAATCGTGTTGGCGGCAGCCACCCTGGTGGGGGCTGTCCTTCAGTGGCTGATTCAGTTGCCTGCCTTGATGCGTCAGGGGCTGGCTCGCTTCCAGCTCGTCTGGGACTGGTGCCACCCCGGGGTCCGCGAGGTCTGGGGAGTGATGGGTCCGGCCACTCTCTCCTCCGGAATGCTCCAGGTCAATGTGTTCACGGACCTGTTCTTCGCATCAGGGATTGCAGGAGCTGCGGCTGGTCTCGGTTACGCAAATCTGCTGGTGCAAACCCCGCTCGGCTTGATTTCCAACGCTCTGCTGGTGCCGCTGCTGCCCACGTTCTCCCGGCTCACCGCCCCTGAGGATCTGCCTCAGCTGATCCGTCGCATCCGCCAGGGATTGATGCTGTCCACCGCCTCGATGCTGCCGCTTGGCGGTCTGTTCATTGCACTGGGGGCTCCCATTGTGGCGCTGGTGTACGAACGGGGCGCCTTCGATGCCGATGCGGCACGGCTGGTGACAGGTCTGCTGATGGCCTATGGACTCGGCATGCCGGCTTATCTCGGCAGAGATGTTCTGGTTCGGGTCTTTTATGCCCTTGGGGATGGCACAACACCGTTCCGTTTCTCCCTGGCAGGAATCGGCCTGAATGTGCTGTTCGACTGGTTGCTGGTCGGTGGTCCCACTCCGTGGGGGAATCAGTCACCGTTCAATTTCGGAGCCCCAGGGCTGGTGCTGGCAACGGTGGCGATCAACGTTCTCACCTGCTTCTTCCTTCTGGTGACCCTCCAGCAACGGCTGCAGGCACTGCCTCTGCGCCAGTGGGGCCTTGATGCAGGACGGCTTGCCCTGGCAACAGTCTTGGCCACAGGTGCTGCATGGGGACTGATGACAGGGGTGGTCTGGCCCTCCGGGGGCATCGGCCTGATATTGCAGATCGCTGTACCGGCCGGCGTTGGATTGCTGGTGTACTGGGGAGCTGGAACAGCCCTCGGGAGTCCGGAAGTGGCCGACCTTGCCGTTGCACTCCGTCGCAGGCTTCGACGGCCTTGAGTGCAGGGTTCAGTCGAGTTCCACCTCTTTGATCGCCCTCACCTGCAGGGGCACTTCCAGCCTGTCTCGTCCAATGGTCTGGGGGCCTGCGACCGATGTGATCTTCGCTTCGATCCCGAATTCCTTGAAGGCGTTTTCCATCTCCTGGATCAGTGCCTCCTCAACCTGCTGTTCGGCGTCCACAACCTTCCCGATCAGCCGTGCACCCAATCGCCCGATGCGTTGGCGCACCACCTCGCGGGCGTTGGTGACCTCAATGATCAACACACCTTGATCGTGCGATCGACGCCCAACCTTATCGGCAGTAGGCCTCAAGAATCTCTTCAAGGTCGCGCAGCTGTGCTGGAGGAATCAAACGGGCCAACGGCAACTGGCTGGATCCTCCAGCAATCGGAACAGACACGGCTTCCAGTGCCTTGCGCGCGGCCACACCAGCATTTTCGTTGATCCTGGCGCTGCATTCGATGGCCAGTGCGTTGGCGAGATTGGCGTCGCCCAGGTAGAGATGCCAACCGCAGATCTGGATGTAAAGACGATCTGAGAGAGCGCTTTGCAGCTCTTTCAGCTCACTGGCCGGCAGAGACATCAGCGGATGGGTGATGAAAGCTCAATCCTGGCGTCACTCAGCCGGTTCCGCTTCCTTGGGTCGCCGCATGATCACGCTGATGAGTTGCGCGATGAGGAGTGTCAGCCACCCTCCTGTGATCCAAGGCAGGGTTCCATCGGCCAGGGGATGGCGCATCTCCTGCAGAAACCAGAGGCCGCTGTTGACGGCTGCAAAAACCCCGGCATGCAGGCAGAAATTGACGATTCGCTCGAAGTGGAAATAAAGGGGGTCGTTTTTGTCAGCGGATCCGTACCAGCGAATCGGCATCTCGGAGTGATTCGGAACTGTTTCAATCCTGGCGCGTGCTGGGTTCGAGTTGACGCCGGGACCCTTGATGGGGTCTCATGGTTTCACCCCAGCGCTTGTAGCTCAGCGGATTAGAGCATCTGACTACGGATCAGAGGGTCGGGAGTTCGAATCTCTCCAGGCGCGTTGTCAACTGCCTCTCGAGGCAGTTTTTTTTTGTCCGGCTCTGACCCGGTGCCGCAGCGATTTCTTACCCTCAGCTAACGCGTGAATGTCAAATCCAATGAGTCAGATCTCCGGCCGTTCCATCGATGCTGATTTAGCCCAGGCCGATCCAGCCATTGCCGGCTTCATCGAGCAGGAGCGTCAACGCCAGGAGACTCATCTCGAACTGATTGCATCCGAAAACTTCGCATCACAGGCCGTGATGCAGGCCCAGGGTTCCGTTCTGACCAACAAATACGCCGAGGGTCTCCCGAGTAAGCGGTATTACGGGGGGTGCGAACACGTCGATGCCATTGAGGAACTGGCGATCGAGCGTGCCAAGGAACTCTTCGGTGCTGCCTGGGCGAATGTTCAACCCCACAGCGGAGCTCAGGCCAATTTCGCGGTTTTTCTTGCTCTGCTCCAGCCCGGCGACACGATCATGGGTCTGGATCTCTCCCATGGGGGACATCTCACCCATGGTTCGCCAGTCAATGTCAGCGGAAAGTGGTTCAACGTCATCCAGTACGGAGTTGACCGGGAAACCCAGCGTCTCGACATGGAGGCGATCCGCCAACTCGCTCTTGAACACAAGCCGAAGCTGATCGTCTGTGGTTATTCCGCGTACCCAAGAACGATTGATTTCGCTGCATTCCGCAGCATCGCGGACGAAGTGGGTGCCTACCTGCTTGCAGACATGGCTCACATCGCAGGTCTGGTGGCAGCTGGAGTGCATCCGAGCCCGGTCCCTCACTGTGATGTGGTGACAACCACCACACACAAAACCCTGCGAGGTCCTCGAGGGGGTTTGATCCTCTGCCGCGACGCTGAATTCGCCAAGAAGTTCGACAAGGCCGTGTTCCCCGGCAGCCAGGGTGGACCTCTTGAACATGTGATTGCTGCGAAGGCTGTGGCATTCGGCGAGGCGTTGCAGCCCTCCTTCAAGCTCTACAGCCAGCAGGTTGTTGCCAACGCAGGTGCCCTGGCGGAGCGATTGATCGCCCGTGGCATCGATGTGGTGAGTGGCGGCACCGACAACCACGTGGTGCTGATGGACCTGCGCGGCATCGGAATGACCGGAAAGGTGGCCGATCTGCTTGTCAGCGATGTGCACATCACCGCCAACAAGAACACCGTGCCGTTTGATCCCGAATCCCCGTTCGTGACCAGTGGTCTTCGCCTTGGTACCGCAGCACTGACCACCCGTGGATTCGATGCGGATGCATTCCGTGAGGTCGCGGATGTGATCGCCGATCGCCTGCTGAATCCCGAGGATGATGCGGTGCAGCAGCGCTGCCTGGCTCGGGTTGAAGCCCTCTGCAAGCGATTTCCGCTCTATGCGGATGCGCGACAGCCTGCTCTTGCCTGACTGGACCAGGAGAGGCTGGTTTCCTCCGCTCAGGCTCCCTAAGATCAACCGAACGATTCCCGAAAGGGCTGTTTTGATTCAGGAGCCTGTGTGAATCTCGCTGCCAGCCCGCTAGCGGTTGCCACGCTGAGCTTTGTCACGGCAGCTGTGGCCACCACCGTCCTGGCTCCGATGGTCCGCAGATTCGGTCTGAGGCTCGGTCTGACTGACAAGCCTGATCCGCGCAAACAGCACGACAGACCGATGGTCCGTCTGGGCGGCATTGCGATGGTCGTTGGTTTTCTTCTCGCCCTGTCGGTGATCTGGGTGCTGGGAGGCTTTGGTCTGCTGGCGCCGGAGCGGGACCAGCTGATCTGGAGCACGCTCGCCGGTTCGCTTTGCTTTTTCTGCATCGGCTTTGCCGATGACCTCTTCGAACTGTCTCCCTGGTCGAGATTGATCGGCCAGTTCGCTGTCGCCAGCACAATCTGGAGTCAGGGGGTCCGGATCGGAGCCATTGACCTTCCCTGGTTGAACAGTTCCGGGTCTGCTCTGGTGCTCAGTGATGGACTGAGCCTGCTGGCCACCGTGATTTGGTTGGTCGGGATCACCAATGCGATCAACTGGCTGGATGGTCTCGATGGCCTCGCCGCCGGCGTTGCGGGGATTGCGGCGGTGGGTCTCATCTCCGTGAGCTTCTCATTGCATCAGGTTGCGGCCGGGTTCCTGGCTGCCGCACTGGCTGGTTGTTGTCTCGGGTTTCTGCGTCACAACTTCAATCCTGCCCGCATCTTCATGGGCGATGGAGGCTCCTACTTTCTCGGATTCACCCTGGCGGCGGTCAGCATTGTCGGCCCCGCAAAAGGGTTGACAACCGTCAGCCTTGTTTTGCCGTTGCTGATTCTGTCGCTGCCTCTGGCCGACATGTCGGCGGTGATCATGGGCCGTCTGCGTGAGGGTCGTTCCCCCTTCTATCCGGATCGGCGTCATCTTCATCACAGGCTGCTTCGAGCCGGCTTCAGCCATCGACGCACGGTTCTTCTGATTTATGTGTTCACCCAGTGGCTCGCCGCTCTTGCGCTGGTGGTTGCGAATGCGGAGATGCGTTTCCTCTGGCTGGGTCTTGCCACAGCCATTCTGGTGGCCACGGTTGTGATCAGCCGGCGGCAGCTGCAGACGGAACGGGAGCTCTGTCAGGCATCCCCTGCAACCGCTGCTGATCCAGCCTCCTTGGGTGGTCCCTATGGCTGAGCCTGGCGTTGAGATTCTCTGTGTGGGCACGGAGCTCCTGCTCGGGGACATCCTCAACGGCAATGCACGCTGGATCGCGCAACGACTCGCTTCTCTGGGGCTGCCTCATTACCGCCAGACCGTGGTTGGCGACAACCGGGAGCGACTGGCCATGGCTGCGCGCGAAGCGGCAACCCGCAGCCGCGTCCTGATCACCACCGGAGGGCTCGGCCCAACTCCCGACGATCTCACCACGGAGTCGCTGGCGGCTGCATTCGATACGCCGTTGCGCGAGCACCCTGATCTTTGGGAGGAGATTCAGGCCAAGTTGTCCAGCGGTGGCCGCCCTGTGGCGCCCTCCAACAGGCGTCAGGCCTTCTTGCCTGAAGGGGCCGAGGTGCTGCCCAACCCTCTCGGTTCAGCCCCAGGAATGATCTGGTCCCCGCAGCCGGGCTTCACCATTCTCACGTTCCCTGGAGTCCCCTCGGAGATGCGGGCGATGTTCCAGGAGACGGCCGAGCCATGGCTGCAGAGCCAGGGTGGTGCGACAGGAGTTTTTGTCAGTCGGGTGCTGCGCTTCAGCGGTATCGGTGAATCGAATCTGGCGGAGCAGGTGGCCGACTTGTTCGAGGGTGCCAACCCGACGGTGGCCCCGTATGCCTCCCTCGGTGATGTGAAGCTTCGGCTCACCGCCAGTGCCTCGTCCGCGGACATGGCTGAGGCGTTGCTGGATCCCCTGGAGGCGGAACTGCGCCAGCGCACAGGGGCTCTCTGCTACGGCCGTGATGACGACAGCCTGGCGTCTGTTGTCCTCAAGCAGTTGAAAAGTCATCGCCAGACCCTTGCCGTGGCTGAGTCCTGCACCGGGGGTGGAATCGGCGCAGCGCTGACGGCGGTGCCTGGCTCCTCGGCGTCATTCATCGGTGGCGTGATCGCTTACAGCAATGCCGTCAAGCAGCGTCAGCTGGGCGTTCCGTCGGACCAGCTGGAGCGCTGTGGAGCTGTGTCGGATGAAGTTGCAAGAGCCATGGCGGAAGGCGTTCGTGAACGTCTTGAGACCGATTGGGGGTTGGCTGTCACCGGCATCGCTGGCCCCGGCGGCGGTACCTCCGAAAAACCTGTTGGCCTGGTTCATGTGGCTGTGGCGGGTCCTGATGGCTGTGAAGCGGCAGCACTGCGTTTCGGAGAGCGACGCGGGCGGGGGGCGATCCAGCAGCTCACTCAGATCCGTGCTCTCGATCTTCTCCGTTTACGCCTGCTGGTTCAGTCGTAGGGTCGATCCTCTGCGCAGAACGACTGTTGAGTTCCGGCACCCTTTACGACAAGGTGTGGGATCTGCATCGGGTGACGGATCTTCCCGGTGGATCCACGCAGTTGTTCGTGGGTCTGCATCTGATCCATGAAGTCACCAGCCCTCAGGCGTTTGCTGCGCTTCGGGACAAAGGGCTGACGGTGCGTTGTCCGGAACGAACCGTTGCCACGGTGGATCACATCGTGCCGACCATCTCTCAGCAGCGCCCGTTCGAAGATCCCCTGGCTGAGGAGATGCTCAGCACGCTGGAACGCAATTGTGCAGAGCATGGCATTGTCTTGAACGGCCTCGGCAGTGGTCGCCAGGGAATCGTGCACGTGATCGCTCCGGAGCTGGGGCTGACCCAGCCCGGAATGACCGTGGCGTGCGGCGATTCGCACACCTCCACCCACGGGGCGTTCGGGGCGATCGCTTTCGGTATCGGCACCAGTCAGGTCAGGGACGTTCTCGCGAGTCAGAGCCTTGCGATGAACAAGCTGAAAGTGCGTCGCATTCAGGTGAATGGCCAGCTCACCGAGGGTGTCTCCGCCAAGGATCTGGTGCTCCATGTCATCCGCACGCTCGGGGTCAAGGGCGGTGTTGGTTATGCCTATGAATTCGCCGGCCCCGCCATTGAGGTTCTCTCGATGGAGGAGCGGATGACGATCTGCAACATGGCGATTGAGGGGGGTGCGCGCTGCGGCTACGTGAACCCCGATCAAATCACCTTCGACTATCTCAACGGCAGGGTTCATGCCCCCAGTGGTGATGACTGGGACCGTGCCGTGACCTGGTGGAGTTCTCTGGCCAGCGATGCGGATGCCGTGGTCGACGACGAGGTGGTCTTTGATGCATCGGCCATTGCACCGACCGTGACCTGGGGCATCACCCCCGGGCAGGGGCTCGGGATCGACGAATCAATTCCCATGCCTGAAAGCCTGGAGGTGGGTGAACGCCCAATGGCTGAGGAGGCTTACAAATACATGGATCTTCAGCCCGGAACCCCCATCGCCGGGGTGCCGGTCGATGTCTGCTTCATTGGAAGTTGCACCAATGGTCGGCTCAGCGATCTGAGAGCTGCGGCTGCCGTGGCGCGAGGGCGGCAGGTGGCTGATGGAATCAGAGCTTTTGTGGTGCCTGGTTCCGAGCAGGTGGCCAAGGCGGCCGAGGAAGAGGGGCTGGATCAGGTGTTTCGGGCGGCGGGGTTCGAGTGGCGTGAGCCCGGTTGTTCGATGTGCCTGGCGATGAACCCCGACCGCCTGGAGGGGCGCCAGATCAGTGCCAGTTCAAGCAACCGCAACTTCAAGGGTCGTCAGGGCTCCGCCAGTGGCCGCACCCTGCTCATGAGCCCGGCCATGGTCGCTGCCGCTGCTGTGCATGGCCGTGTGACCGATGTTCGATCTCTTTCCCTTCAACCAGATCTTTGATGGCCGACTTTCCCTCGGGTCCGATACAGCGTGTCGAGGGCCGGGCCCTTGTTGTTGCTGGTGAAGACATTGACACCGACCGGATCATTCCCGCCCGCTTTCTCAAGTGCGTCAGCTTCGATGCCCTGGGAGAGCAGGCTTTTGCGGATGACCGCAAGGAGCTTGAGGGGGCGCATCCCTTCGACCAGCCCCAGTTCCAGGGCGCGTCGATTCTGGTGGTGAACGGGAATTTTGGATGTGGCTCCAGTCGGGAACACGCACCTCAGGCACTCATGCGCTGGGGCATCCGCGCCGTGGTGGGTGTCAGCTTTGCTGAAATCTTCTTCGGGAACTGCCTTGCTCTGGGGATCCCCTGCACCACTGCCGCACCGGATCAGGTCCTGTCGATTCAAGCGGCGATCCAGGCTGATCCCTCCCGCGCATGGACCCTCGACCTCGAGGTGATGAAGTTTTCAGCGGAGGGGGAAAGCTGGACTGTTTCCCTGGCTGATGGGCCTGGCGAGATGCTCCGCAGCGGACGCTGGGATGCCACATCCCAGCTGCTCGCCAACGGACCTCAGGTGGATGCACTGATGGAGCACATGCCCTATCTCAACGGGTTTCGACCGGCCATCTGAGTGACTGGAACCTGCTGCTGATTTCCTTTAGATTTAGGAAAGGCTTCAGCTTTGGCCGCAAATGGTTGGCCTCTATGACAGGCAAGGGTATCTCCGGTTTGCGGGAGGGAGTGTTGATGCCTGTCTGGAATATGCCGCCCTGTTTGAAATACCGCTGACACCTGGTTCCCTTCAGGACCTGCCGGAACCCATCGTCACGTCCTTCAGGATTCGGGGGAGTCGTTTTCTGGAAGGGCGCAGCAGTTGAAACCGTCACGGCAGATCCTGCCGTTGTCCATGGCCCAGTTGAGAAGGGCAACTCTGTTTTTGGAGCCGGTCTTCGTGAAGACGTTGCTCACGTGGTTATCAACCGTTCGCTTGCTGATGGTCAGCTTGTCGGCGATTTCCTGATTGGTGAGCCCATCAGCGACCAGCTCGATGATTTCGATCTCGCGAGCTGAGAGTGCGATGGTCAGAGGATCGGTTGGATCGTCTGTTGCCATGGGTCGTAACACCCCCTTTGCGCAAAGCTTAGTGCTGATTTGGACAGCCGATCCTGCATAGTTAACCGGATTCACGACTTACGGTTTGGCTACGGCGCTCCAGCGCGCGATTGAATCCGGGCAGCAGATTTTCACGGCGGAAGTGATGCCGCCGAGGGGTGGGGATCCCACCAAGGCCCTGTCCATGGGTGATCTTCTGCGGGGACGCGTTCACGCCGTCAATGTGACGGACGGCAGTCGGGCCGTGATGCGCATGAGCAGCCTGGCTGTCTGTCGTCTGCTTCAGGACAGCGGACTTGAGCCTGTGCTGCAGATGGCCTGTCGTGATCGCAACCGGATCGCTCTTCAGGCCGATCTGCTGGGTGCTCATGCTCTGGGTCTTCGCAATCTCCTTTGCCTGACGGGGGATCCCGTGCGGGCTGGTGATCAGCTCGATGCCCGGCCGGTGAATGAGTTCGATTCAGTGAAGCTGCTGCAGCAGGTGCGCTCCTTCAATCAGGGTGTGGATCCGCGCGACGGCGACCTGGCGGATGGACCCACGGCACTGTTTGCTGGTTGCGCGGCCGACCCACAGTCCCGCAGTTGGAGTGGGCTGACACGGCGTCTGCAGCGGAAGCATGAAGCAGGGGCCCGCTTCGTTCAGACGCAGATGGTAATGGACGCTGCTGCACTGGAACGGTTTCAGCGCGAGCTTGCCTCGCCCATGCAGCTGCCGGTGCTGGCAGGGGTTTTCCTGCTGAAGTCAGCCAGAAATGCCCATTTCATCAATCGGATGGTGCCGGGCGCCTGCATTCCAGATGCTCTGATCGAACGACTGGACCGCGCAGCAGATCCTGCGATGGAAGGCATTGCAATTGCTGCGGAGCAGGTGAAGCGGTATCTGAACATTGTCCAGGGAGTTCACCTGATGGCGGTCAGAGCGGAAGAACGGATCCCTCGAATCCTTGATCTGGCGGGGATCAGCTCGCTGCCTGGGTGAGATCGGTGCCCAGCAGTTCGGCCATGGCCTTCTGCTGCGGTGAAGGTTCCACCAGGTCCTGGCGTCTGGCATCTGTGATCAGCCAGTCGAGCGATGCCTCCTGCAGGTCAAAGTGATTGCCGTCTCTGCCGACGCAGTAACGGCCGAACACCAGTTTTTCCACAAGTTGCACCCCTGCGCCGATGCGTGAGTAGTCGAAGATGATCGAGTTGTCGATCACAGCGCCTTCGCAGATGTGGCAGCTGGGGCCGATCATCGTTGGGCCAATGATGGTGGCACCGTCTTCAATCTTGGTCATCCCCCCCACGTAAACGGGGCCGCTCACGTTGATGGTGTCCCAGTTGGCCGCCACATTGAGCCCTGTGAACACCCCAGGACGCACCTCCTTGCCGGGAATGCCCACCTGGCGAACCTCTCCAAGGAGAACGCTTCGAATCGCTTGCCAGTAATCGGGAACCTTGCCGATATCCACCCATTCGAAGTCCATTGGGATGGCGTAGAACGGAGCTCCAAGCTCAGCCAGTGTCGGGAAGAGGTCGGAGCCGATGTCGAACGATATGCCTGATGGAATGTGCTCGAAGATCTCCGGCTCGAAGATGTAGATACCGGTGTTGATGGTGTCGCTGAGCGCCTCTTCGATACTTGGTTTCTCCTGAAAACTGGAGATACGGTCATCGGCATCGGTCACCACGACCCCATAGCTGCTCACCTGTTCCCTTGGCACCCGCTTGGTCACGAGGCTGGCGATGGCGCCTTTCTCCCGGTGGCGACGAACCGCTTCACTCAGATCGAGATCGATCAACGCATCGCCGCACAACACAACAAAGGTGTCATCGAAGAATTGCTGGAAGTCCTGAATTTTTTTCAGGCCACCGGCGGAACCGAGGGCATCACCGATGAGTTCACCGTCCTGAATGCGGCCTTCAAAGCTGTAAGCAATTTCAACCCCAAAACGCTGCCCGTCCCGAAAGTAGTTTTCGATCTCTTCAGCCAGGTGAGAGACGTTCACCAT
>CETE01027835.1_pt1 | contig 10776 bp, 7 predicted proteins | sample 531241 | NCBI WGS metagenome assembly CETE01 (sample SAMEA2622336, study PRJEB7988) | marine metagenome | biome: marine biome (ENVO:00000447); feature: deep chlorophyll maximum layer (ENVO:xxxxxxxx); material: "saline water (ENVO:00002010), including plankton (ENVO:xxxxxxxx)" | depth 30 m
ATGTCTTTTTTCTTATTTTTCCTGTAACTATAATTAGCAACATTTCCAGACTTTTTGCAAACTGCATGAACTTTAGTTACATACTCAGAGATAGCCATAAGGTCGGGCATTGGTCCGAAAGGATTTCCTAGGTAGTCCATATCTAATCCAGCAACAATTACTCTAATACCCTTATTTGCAAGATCATTACATACATTAACTATTTGTTTGTCAAAAAATTGAGCTTCATCAATAGCAACAACATCACAATTTTTTACGTTATTTAAAATCTCCAATGATGACTTCACTTCAAATGAATTAAGTTTATTTTCATCATGTGATTCAATATAATTTTTACTTCTTGAATCAATTATAGGTTTAAAAATCTTAACTTTTTGGTTAGCTATTTTTGCTCTTTTAACTCTTCTTATTAGTTCTTCAGTTTTGCCGGAAAACATAGATCCGCAAATTACCTCTATCCAACCAAATTGTTCATTGTTGTATGCAGGGTTTTCTAAAAACATTTTGTAATTTAAGTTGAAAAATAAAGCAAATTTATCAAAAAGTAATTCATTATTATAATTTATAGAAGTGTTTAAAAAAATAGAAAATAAAATAAAAGAGATTGCCAAAAAAATTAGTAACCCTAATCTTTTAGATCAGGATGAAATTTACAAGAATTCAAAAGAAATATATGAATTAGCCATCATATATAAGTTTCTATCAAAAAGTAAACAAAATTCAGATTGGGTATTGTATACCGATAAATTAAAGGAGACTTTAAGTCAACTTGATTTATCATCAGAAAACAATGATAAATTACTAAATCATGAAAGTGAAATAGTTCCACTAATTGATTCTATTAAAGATTTAGTTACTGAAATACCAGAAAGTGACGATGACAAATGATCCTCAATTATATATTGTACCAACTCCTATTGGTAACATGGAAGATATTACTTTAAGGGCTATTGAAACACTTAAAAACTCAGATATAATATTGGCTGAGGATACAAGACATGCAAAAAAACTATTAAATCACTATAACATTACTACTAAAGTCAATAGCTATCATCTTAATAATGAACATAAAAAGGTTGATGAATATATTAAAATGCTAATTAATGGTAACAAGGTCTCGCTAATAACAGACGCTGGGACTCCATGCATTTCTGATCCTGGATTTTTGCTGATTCGTGAAGCAATAAAGAGTAATATATTAATTACCTGTTTACCTGGTCCTACTGCTTTTATACCTGCACTAGTTGTGAGTGGGCTATCAAGTGATAGCTTTATTTTTGAGGGCTTTTTACCTAGAAAAAAAGGCAGGAAATCAAAACTATTAGAAATTTCTCAAAATACTAAAACTACAATTTTATATGAATCACCCTTCAGGGTAATAAAAACACTTTTAGACCTAAAAGAATTGATGGGTTCAGACAGAAAAATTGCTATTGTTAGAGAAATATCCAAAATTTATGAAGAGGTTTTTAGAGGTACAGTAGAAGAAGCAATTTTAGAATATAATGAAAGACCAATTAGGGGTGAGTTCGTAATATGTGTTGATAAAGCTTAATGAAAAATTGGATTAAAATTGATGAACCCACTATTGATGAGGTTAATTCTCTCCAAGCAGATTTAAAAATCCCCAACTTTATTTGTAAACTTTTACTTCAACGAGGTATTGATTCTTTAGATAAAGCAAAATCCTTTTTTAGACCTGATTTAGTTTCTCTTTATGACCCATATCTAATGAAGGATATGGAGAAGGCTATAGCTAGAATTAATATTGCTAAAAGTGAAAAAGTAATGATTTTAGGAGATTATGATGTTGATGGAACTACTTCAACATCTATGCTCTACAAATATTTTAAACACAGAGATTTTGACTTAATTTACTATATACCAGATAGATATAAAGAGGGGTATGGGGTTTCATTAGAATCAATTGACTATGCACAAGAGAATAATATAACATTAATAATTACTGTAGATTGTGGAATAAAAGCAGTAAACCAAGTTAAGTATGCAAATTCAAAAGGAATCGATATTATTATTTGTGACCATCATCTACCTGATATTAAGATCCCCGATGCTTATGCAATTTTAAACCCTAAACAATCAGACTGTAGCTATCCTTTTAAAGATCTATGTGGTTGTGGAATAGCATATAAATTAATAACAGCACATAACCTAAAATCAGAAAATAAATTAAATACTAGCAGTCTTCTTGATTTTGTAGCACTAGCAACTATTTCTGATATGATGCCATTAATTGATGAAAATAGAATTATGGTATTCCACGGGTTAAAGGAAATTAATAATAAACCTAGATTAGGCCTTAGGAACTTTTTGAAATTAAATAACAATAAGGTAGATGAATCAAAAGTATCTTTTAGTATAGGGCCAAGAATAAATGCTGCGGGACGAATGAAAAATGGAAAAATAATTGTTGATCTTTTAGTAGAAGAAGATGCTAATAAAGCTATGTCTATATCAAACGAAGTAGAATATCTAAATTTAAAACGAAGGGCTATTGAAAAAGATGTCTTTAAAAATGTTGTTGAAAGAATTGACCAAAGTAAGTATTCTAACATTATATATGGTCAAAATTGGAGTACAGGTGTATTAGGAATTGTTGCATCACGAATAATTGAAAAATCATATAAACCAACTATAATAATTACTGATTTTGATAAAGAGTTGCTTACAGGATCTGTAAGATCTGTGCCTGGATTTGATGTACATGATGCATTAGTTAAATGTAAAAAATATTTATATCAATTTGGTGGGCATAAATATGCAGCTGGGTTAAAAGTTGAAAAATCTAAACTAAAACTATTCAGTGAACATTTTGAAAAAACTGTAAAAAAGGCAGTTGGTGGAAATATGTTTGAGAGAAAGCACAAGTATGATCTTGAAGTTTCGTTTTCAGATTTTACAATTGAAAATGTAAAAATTATTTCTAGAATTTCACCTTTTGGCATTGAAAATCGAAGACCAATTTTTAGAACAAATAATTGTACTATAATAGGTGATTTAAAATTTGTAGGTAAAGACTCACAAATTGTAAAAGCTTATATTTCGGATGCAACTAAAATCAAGCTTCCATTTGTCTCATTCAGTAAAAAGGACCAAATAATTAACCTCTCTAATCCTTTTGACATTTTATTTACCATAAGTCTTAATTCGTTTTCAACTAACGAGGAAGTTGAAGTTATAATTAAAGAAATCTCAAATTAAAAACCCTGCCTAAGCAGGGTTTTTTGTTTGAATGTTTTTGTTATTTAGAATCTAATATTCAAACCTAAATTCCAGGTTGTACCTTTTCCGAAGTAAACTTGATTTTCTACATTAATTCCATTCCAAGCTCTACCACCGTCATTGTGAAAGTTTGTCTGTGACTGTGAAATATATTCTTCATCCAATAAGTTGTTTACATTCAATCTAGCTGTTGTATCATATCCAAATAATGTAGTTCGATATGTAGCACCTAGATCAACTGTACCCCATGATGGTAGTTTTATTGAACCACGGTTATTAGCTGAATTAAATTCACTATCAAGTGGACCAAATCTACCATGTAGATTGTCAAAACTCATTATATCAAGATCCATAGAAAGTTTTGATGATAATTTATAATCAGCACCCAAGTATAAAACTGACTGAGCAGCGTCACCAATTTTCACACCGTCAAGGTATAATGTACCAGTAGTCCCCGCAGGCTGATTATTATCTATGAAATATGCATCACCATCAAAGTTTTTTGAATACTTCCAGTCTCCAATTGAAGCCATACCTCTTATTTTAAGTCTATTTGATGGATACCAAGTCATTTCTGCTTCAATACCTTGATGAGTTTGCTCAACACCACTATATATTATTCTGACTCCTTGATCATCAATTGAAGTACTTCTTCTTAATGTCCTATCTCCCCATACTGTATGATATGCGTTGATGTTTGCTTTAAAGTTGGAAGAAATAAATCCATAACCAAGCTCAAATGATGTAAATGACTCGTTTGTTATATCATCAGCTTCTTCAAAGTCATAGTCAGCATTTGGAAACACACCATCAAATGACGGAGGTCTCATTATCTGTCCTACGTTAAAGAAGATGTTAGAATTTCTATTCATTCTATAATTAGCACCACCTTTTACATATCCACCGTCAACAGTAATTTTTCTACTCTTTGTTGAAGGAGCAGCAGTATAAAACCCTTCCCATTGGTATGTTTGACTTGAAGTACCAAATTGAACTACAGCAGAGAAATTATCACTTCCTGTATACTCAACCAAACCATTAAAACCAGTCCAGTCAACATGACCTATATAGTAACGCTGAGAACCATTTGGGTTATCCATTCCAAGATTTTTGAATGGACTCGCTTCATATGTATCGACAATAACTGTTCCAATATCATCTCCATTTCCTGAGAAATTAAATCCATTAATGGTCGATATATATCCATCCAGCCCAAATAATGTTTCAGGCCCTCTTCTATGATATGCCTTGTATGATCTTAAATCAACACCTACTTCATACCTAAAGTTATCAGTATCAATTTTTAATTTAGAAATACCTCCATACCAATTATGTGAGTTAGTAGAAAACCTTCTAATAGTTGTATCTGCCCCCCATTTACTTGGAAGTCCATCAATAGTATTGTGGTAACCCAATCTCATTCCCGCAAAAGGGCCACTGTCAGGAATATATCCACCCTTTTGATTTTTTAGCTCAGCAACACTCCAATCGATAGTAGTGTCTGGATTTCTCCATTCTCCATGATCAGCTAAATAATCAGCAAAAGACTCTCTGAATGCTGTTACACCATAAGATCCTCTTCCTCTAAGACCTGTTCCACCACCTCTTCCAGCTGATCCATAAAGTGATGTAGCAAGTGTCATATTACCAGAAATTTCCCAATCCCAATTGAATGTTGCCAATGGTTTATTGTAGTAGTTTCTAAGAACTGAGAATTCTTCTCCCTTATAATTACCATACAGCTGATTAAATTTTCTATAATCATCACCTTGAACTGGTCCATAATCTAGATAGTCTTGTAGTTGAGTACCATAATATGCTTGGTGATGCCATTGTCCAGCACCAATAAGAGAAAAGTTAAATTCATGATCACCTCCTCTTGGAGTATACCCAACGGAGAAAGCATATGTTGTTCCTTCACCTTTCATACCGTTTCTCCATCCATCTCCTTGCCAAAAACCAAGAAGAAAGCTAGACGACCAGCCAAGTTCGTTTACACCAGTATTATGGAAAGCAGTGAATTTTTGATACCCATTGTCACCAAGAGCCATTTTAATTCCAGTTCCAGGGTCAACCTCTGCGGCACGTGTGTTAACTGAGACAGTTCCACCAGCAGACGGAACAGCAAGAGAAGTTGAACCCAAACCTCTCTGTATTTGAACACTAGAAGTTAAGTCAATTAACCCCATCCAGTTTGACCAGTAAATTCGACCATTCTCCATATCGTTTACTGGCTGACCGTTAATTACGTATGCTGTGTTTGTAAATCCAAACCCTCTTACATACATTTGACCATCACCATAACCTCCATTATCTTGATTTGTATAAACACCAGGTGTTCTCTTCAATGTTTCAACAAACTCTAGATTTCCAGCCTTAAGATCAATTTCAGAGCCTGAAACTGAGCTAAATGCTATTGGAGTTACTCTTTCTCTAGCTACGTCTACAACTTTTGATGTTACTGTAACTTCCGTAAGCGCTATGGAGTCTAATGCAGCATCTTGAGCAAATGTAGAAAACGTAAATAGTGAAAATAATATTAAGCTTAATTTTTTCATTATTATTAAATTTGATTATGTGCAAAAATATAACTATTAATTCTTCTAAATAAGAAGTAAATATCAACAGATTTTAAAATTATTGGCGAGTTTTCAACTATTTTTTATTGCTAATTTTATTTGCAATTTTTCTTGTTGATTTATCCAGGCGGTCTTCTTTTCCCTCTATAATATCTTGAGCTATTGATTTTCCTAACTCAACGCCCCATTGATCAAAACTATAAATATTCAGAATGGAGCCTATTGTAAAAATTTTACTCTCATACATAGCAATTAGAGAACCAAGATTATGTGGAGTGAGCTTGTTAATAAGTATTGAATTGGAAGGCTTATTTCCGTCAATATTTTTATGAATTTCTTTACCGGACTTTTTACTTCCAGTTAGTAATGCATTTGTTTGAGCTAAAAAATTTGAGTTTAAAACCTTATGTTGCTTAAGGTCTTCACTTAAAGGTTCTACAAAAACTATAAAGTCTGCTGGGATTAGTTTCGTTCCTTGGTGCATTAGCTGAAAAAAAGCATGTTGTGCATTAGTACCAGAAGACCCCCAAATTATTGATCCGGTTTCATAATTAATTTTATTACCCTCTCTATCTATACTCTTACCGTTACTCTCCATACATGATTGTTGAAGATAACTTGGAAGTTTACTTAAGTATTGACTATAGGGAATTATTGCTTCAGTTTCACATTTGAAAAAATTATTATACCAAATGCTAATTAATGCAAGAATTACTGGGATATTCTTCTGAAATGGTGATTCTCTGAAATGTATATCCATCTCTCTGGCACCATGCAAAAAGTTTTCAAAATTTTTATAGCCAAGACAAATTGCAATAATTAAACCTACTGAACCCCATAAAGAAAATCTTCCACCAACCCACTCAGGTATAGATAGTATATTGTTAGAGTTTATCCCGAACTCCTTTGGACTTTTGACATTATTTGAAATGGCTAAAAAATGATAAGGAATTGCATCTTCTCCTAATTTCTCTATAAACCATCTTCTTACTTTATTTGCATTTTCAAGTGTTTCAATTGTATTAAATGTTTTAGAAACTATTATAAAAATTGTATTTTCAGGATTTAGATCTTTGAGTAAATTATCTGTATAGTCAGGATCAATATTTGAAATAAAATATGGTTTGATTCCAATATTGTAGTGGTTTAAAGCTTCGGTAACCATTTCTGGCCCAAGATGTGAACCACCAATTCCAATATTAACAACATTTTTAATTTTTTTACCTGAATAACCAAGCCTTTTACCATTGTTAATTTCATTCGATATGATTTCAATTCTATTTAAGGCTTCTTGTACTTCCCTGGTGATTTTAGTGGATTTATTTTTATATGCTCTTAATGCTGTGTGAAGAACTGGTCTTTTTTCGGTTTCATTAATAGTTGCCCCATCAAAATATGCATTTATATTTTTTTTTAGATCTGTTTCATTACATAGATCAATTAGAGAGTTAAAAGCCTCTTCACTAATTCTGTTTTTTGAAAAATCAACATAAAAGTCATCTGAACTAACAGAAAACTTTTCAACTCTATTAGGTTCTTTTTTAAAATAATCCAAGATTTTCAAATCATTATTTCGTTCATAAATCTTCTTAAGATTTATCCAAGACTTTTGGACTGTTGGATTTTTTTTTGATAAAGCCATTATATAGAGGTTTTGTTCATTATTACAATTGAATCAAGCCTGGATTTTATCGATACGATATCGCTAAAGTACTTCTTTTTCAGTGATTCATTTATTGGTTTAGCCTCTGGTAACTTTTGCTTGAATGGATCAACTTCTAATCCATTTTTCCAAAATCTGTAACAAACATGAGGACCAGAGGTATTTCCAGTCATTCCTACATAACCTATTACGTCACCTTGTTCAACGAACTGACCGACCTTTACACTTGCTTTCTGCATATGAAGGTATTGTGTTGTATACGTATTGTTATGTTTAACTTTAACATATCTTCCGTTAGCTCTTGTATAGCTTACATCTGTAACTGTTCCATTTGCAGTTGATAATATTGGTGTTCCAATTGGTGCAGCGAAGTCTGTACCTCTGTGGGGTCTTACACGATTACCATACAAAGCTATTCTTCGTCTAAGATTATATCTTGATGATATTCTTCCAAATTTTATAGGAGATTGGAGAAAAGCTCTTCTCAAATTCTTAGCATTTTGATCCAAATACTCAACAATTCCTTTTATTGAATCAGTTTCATATTCAAATGCATACCTTTCTATACCTCTATGAACAAAATATGCAGCTTTTACTTTTGTAATCGCAACAGGTATAGTATCATCTATAAATGCTTGTGTGTAAATAACTTTAAATTTATCACCTTTATTAAGTCTAAAAAAATCAATTGTCCATGCATATATGTCAGACAAGTAGTATGTCAATAGTGGGTCTTTATCTTGTTCTTCAAGTGTTAAATACAATGAATTATCAATAGTCCCAGAGGCAGATAGATCTCTGTAGCTTCTCGGTTTTGACAGAGTCTTTCCATAAATGCTATCTCTTAGCTGAATAAATGAATATCCTTCAATTGTAGGATGATAAACAAAAGCTTTAAGTTTTCTGATAGAATCATTAGTAAAAATCAATGTGTAAGGTTTGCCTAACTGTAATTTTCTGAAACTAACATCGTTTTTTGTTTTCTCTAGTGCTTTATATATTTCAGGGTAATCAATTCCTTGTTCCTCAAGAATGTCTCCAAATGTGTCGCCTCTTTTTATTCTCCTCTCTTCAAATGTATACTTACTTTGATCATAACCGTATTTATATATTATGGGATCTTTAATTAACTCTTTATTCTTCTCTGAGCTACAAGAAAAGAAAATGGCAATAATTAATACTGACAGTATTCTTTTCATCAGTTCTCAATAATAATTTGCAAGGGGTTAGCAACTCCAGAAAACTTTTCTAGGTCTGCTTTTATTGAACCAACAAGAAGGTCAGCCTGAACCCTTATAGGGATTCTATTTTTATCATTTGTTAACCAGATAGTAATACTTCCCTCACCTTTAAAAATTCTACTTCTATTTGTTGTAGGCATAAATTTTAAGCATTCAATTTTACCAAATTTTGATTTAATAACTTCCCTACCTTGGTATTTAAGTGGAAGTTCTCTATTTTTTGAATCGTAGAACATATTTATTTTAAATTCTTCTCCAATTTGAGTTTCTTCCTCTGAAAAGTTTTTCCTCAAATAATAAAGTGCAGAAATTAAGTCTTGAACATTATTCTTGGTCTCAAATACTTCAGTTGTTTGTTTTTTAATATTATTTACGATTGCTTTATTATTATTTTGATCAAATTCTACTTCTAAGTTTTTTGTGTAACCTCCTTCATAAATATTTCTTTTAAAAAGGACAGGCTGAACTTTATCCTGTTTAAAATAACTACTATAATAATCTTCAACCTTAAAAAAAAGTCTCGCCAAACCAATTGTTTTACCATATCCTGAAGCTAAAATTACAGAACTATCATTGATTGTCTCTTCAGATAGTTTTAATGATGCATAACTTGCATTAAATATTCCGTAGTGTACTATATATTCGAGGCTTTCTCCAGCTTTAAATGGTTTGAAATTGTTTGTCTGTAATTGACTAAATGCAAAATTTGTTGAAATTAATAGTACCTGAAGATATAGGTTAATAATTTTCATCTTTAATACTACAAAATTAGTCAAAATAATTTTGTAATTGATCATAAATCAATTTACCTCTTGATTTACCAAGGTAGGCTATTAATTCGTTCTCCTCAGCATTCCTTAATCTTTTAAATGATTTATACTTTTTTAAAAGTTTATCTTTTAAAACTGGACCAACACCTTTGATTGTATCTATTCCAGACTTTAATGCATTCTTACTTCTTCTATTTCTGTGAAATTTAATAGCAAATCTATGTGCCTCATTTCTTAACTGTTGAATTAGTTTTAAAGTCTCAGACTTTTTATCAATATATAGCGGTAGTTTATCATTAGGCTTGTAGATCTCTTCAAGTTTTTTTGCAATGCCAATTATTGCAATATCATTTTCTAACCCTAGTTTTTTGAGACTTTTTAATCCAGATGAAAGTTGCCCTTTTCCACCGTCAACTATAATTAAGTTAGGTAAAGGTTTTTTCTCGTCCGAAAGTCTTTTCAGTCTTCTATATATTACCTGTTCCATTGAGGCAAAATCGTCAGGTCCATGAATACCTTGAATTTTAAATTGCCTATAATCTTTTTTAGATGGTTTACCATTTTTAAAAACAACACATGATGCAACTGGATCAGTTCCACCAAGATTGGAATTGTCAAAACACTCTATGTGAAAAGGTTTTTTATCTAACTGCAAATCCTTTTTTGCCTGTTGCAAAATTCGATTTATATGAGCCTCTGGATCAACAATTCTTGTCTGCTTTAATTTATCTATTCTGTAGAATTTTGCATTTCTCTCGGAAAGATCTACTAGCCTCTTTTTATCCCCACTTTTTGGTATAGTAAGTTTAATTGATTTCGGAAGATTAATTTCAAAAGGAACAATTACTTCTTTACTCTCAGAAGAAAACCTTTGCTTAAGATCAATAATCGCTAATCTTAGAATTTCAGTGTCAGTCTCCTCTAACTTTTTTTTAACTTCTAAAGTAAATGATCTGATTACTGCTCCATAAGAAATTTGAAGAAAATTTATATAGGCGTATGACTCATCAGAAACCAAAGCAAAAACATCAACATTACTAATTTTAGAATTTACAATTGTTGATTTTGCTTGATAATTTTTTAATATATCAATCTTCTCCTTAATATCTTGTGCTTTCTCATATTCTAAATTTTTAGATAAACCATTCATTTTAAGTTTAAGATCAAAAATGGACTTCTTAAAATTACCTTTGATTAAATATCTTATAGATTTAATATTATCTGAAAACTTTATTTTTATTGTTTCTTCAGTTTCTTTTTTTATGAGATGATTTAATTCA
>CETE01055584.1_pt1 | contig 10762 bp, 6 predicted proteins | sample 531241 | NCBI WGS metagenome assembly CETE01 (sample SAMEA2622336, study PRJEB7988) | marine metagenome | biome: marine biome (ENVO:00000447); feature: deep chlorophyll maximum layer (ENVO:xxxxxxxx); material: "saline water (ENVO:00002010), including plankton (ENVO:xxxxxxxx)" | depth 30 m
GAAGACACCCAACATCGATCGCCTCTCCAATAGGGGAGTTTCTTTTACACGAGCCTATTGCCCTGCACCGCTCTGTAACCCTTCCCGGATCAGTCTTATGACTGGGGTCGCTCCGTATCGTTCAGGAGTCTACGGCAATGGGGAGAAGCTTAGGGATCGCCTTCCAGATGCGGTCACCTTGATGCAGCACTTTCGAGCATCAGGATATTCGGTGAGAGGAGCCGGAAAGGTTTTCCACGGAACCTCAGCCTATGACAGAGATTCATGGGATTTCTTTTTCAAACAGACCGGCACAAAAAGGAACTCATTCAAACGGGATCCCGGACTACCAGCGGATGCATGGGTTCGGTGGGGGCCTCTCGATTGCGGGGACGATGAGATGTTTGATGCCAGGAATGCTGAATGGATCATTTCGGAGATGGAAAAGCCTCAGGAAAAACCCTTCTTCCTCGCTTACGGGCTGACGAAGCCCCACTTGGGCTGGAAGGTTCCGCAGAAATACTTCGATCTGCATCCGATCGAAGGAATTGAGCTGCCACCAGTGAAGAAAGGAGATCTGAGTGACCTGCCTGTCTTCGGAACAAAGTTAGCGAGAGAGGTCTATGATCCTTCCGGAGAGAAGAACTTTGCAGTGAAGCCAGATGGAGATCATGCAAACGTCGTCGCGCATGGACAATGGCGAAAAGCAGTGCAAGCCTACCTGGCCACCATTAGTTTTGCGGATGCTCAGATTGGCCGGGTGCTCAACTCGCTGGATCGCAGTGTTCACGCCAGTAAAACCATCGTTGTTCTCTGGGGAGATCACGGGTGGCATCTGGGAGAGAAGGAACACTGGCGCAAACATGCCTTGTGGGAAGTTTCAACGCGAACACCACTGATATTCCATGTGCCTGGGGGAGTGGCGAAAGGTCAACTCTGCCGGCGACCGGTCAGCCTGATCGACATCTATCCAACGCTGGTTGAGTTGTGTGGTCTGCCGCAGCGACATGGGCTCGATGGGCAAAGTCTGAAACCTCTTCTTGAGAACCCAGATCGGGAATGGGAGCGTCCGGTAGTCACCACTTTTGGATTCAGGAATCACGCCATACGAACAGAGCGCTGGCGTTACATACAATACATCGATGGAGGAGAGGAGCTCTATGATCATGAGGCTGATCCAAATGAATGGAGTAATCTTGCTTCTCTTCCACGATACTCTTCATTGAAGTCCAAACTTGCCAAATGGCTCCCGGTAACAAACGTGAAGCCTGTCACGAAGAGTTCACGCTAATGAAACAGACAAATCTGATAGTCACATTTATTCTGCTAAGTTTCCTGTCAGGAACCATGGCTCTGGGCTCCAAGGAGAACCAAAAACCGAACATTGTTTTCTTTCTGGTTGATGATCTTGGGTGGAGCGATGTCGGTTGCTACGGAAGCACCTTTCACGAAACTCCGAATGTCGATCGTCTGGCGAAGGAAGGCATGCGATTTGATAATGCCTACTCGACCTGTCATGTTTGCTCGCCGAGCAGGGCCAGCATTTTGACTGGGAAATATCCGGCCCGGACGGATCTGACGGAGTGGTTGGGGGGACGCCCCGAGAGAGATTTCGAGAAGCTTCACAGCGCCAAGAAGCTGAGGGCTCTCCCTGATGAGGAAATTACCCTCGCGGAGACCTTGAAGAGTCATGGGTATGCTACAGCCAATTATGGGAAGGCCCATCTGAACAAGGATCCCCGAACCTATGGCTTTGATGAGGCGATAACCGGATGGGTGCGATCCTACTACCACCCCTTTTCGCCACAGTATTCGAAAACCCTGCCAGCCAAGAAGGGAGATTACTACACGGATAAGCTGACGGATGCCGCACTCGACTTCATTGAGAGGAACAAGGACCGGCCATTCTTCCTACATATGGAGCACTTCGCGGTGCACGACCCAATTCAAGGGCGTAAGGACCTCGTGGAGAAGTATCGGAAGAAGCTGGCTAGCATGCCAGAGGGCAAAGCTCCCGGATACATTCTGGAGCCGAACCCTGACGGTCCACCGCTTTCAGAGGAGGAGCTGAACGAGTTAGAGAAAAAAGACATTCTCAAGCTGCATCAGGAGAAACGGGTGTGGTGGGTGAAGCAAAAGCAGGATAATGTGGAGTTTGCCGGGATGCTTGAGGCGACGGACGAGAGTCTGGGCCGTATCCGGGCCAAGCTTGCGGAGCTCGGCCTGTCTAAAAACACGATTGTGATTTTCACAGCTGATAACGGTGGAATGTCTGCCTCGAACCAGTATCGGGGCATTCACCATCCTCGCAAGAGGCTCGATAGCCGGTTCGCGTCTTCCAATCTGCCCCTGCGGGGTGCGAAAGGATGGAACTATGAAGGCGGAATCCGGGTGCCTCTGATTGTCCACTGGCCCGGTAAAACCATGGGCAATACCATTTCGCATGCGATGGTGACCGGAACAGATTTTTATCCAACCCTCTTGGAAATGCTTGATTTGCCCATGCTCCCCAATCAGCACGTAGACGGAATGAGTTTTTTGCCTGCGCTCAAGGGCGAGAATCATGATCGTGGTGCGATTTACTGGCACTTCCCACACTACAGCAACCATGGCTACCAGAGCCCGGGAGGAGCGATTCGGTTCGGTAATTACAAACTTCTGGAGTATTACGAAAATGGAAGCGTGCAGCTGTTCGATCTTGAGAAGGATCTCGGGGAGCAGGATGACTTGTCGAAGAAGAAACCGGTAATCACAGCTAAGCTGTTGCAAATGCTGCGGGACTGGCGACTCCGGTTAGACGCGAAGATGCCTCAGCCCAAAGCCACAACCTCAACGGGTGATTAAGAAAAACGCAGTGCGGCGGACAGTCCTCCTGAAGTCAGACAGCGCAGAATAATGAAGTCGATTTTCACCGGAATTCTTGTCTGCCTGACGCCGTGTTTCCCATTGTGTGGAGCCGAGAAATTACGGGACGTCGTCGTCAGTCATGCCGATAAGGAGGGTGTCCTTCAGCTTTTTCGGATGAAGGAAAATGGGTCCAACAGTGTTCAGCTTACTCATTCGAAATCCGGCTGTCGCATGCCGTCCGTTTCACCTGATGGCAGAAAGCTTGTCTTTGTGAAATCGGTTAAGAATTCACTGTCGCTGTGGCTCTCGGATCTCAATGGCGAGAAGGCACGTGCTCTGGTCGGGGAGGGAATGAATCTTCTTCCCTCCTGGCTTCCAGACTCCCGCCACATTGTCTGGATGAAGGTGGGGAAGGGGAGCAAGGGGCAGGACCCAGCATCCAATAGTCGCCTCTATCTTCTGGATACGCAAACCGGTGGGTCCCGGAGACTCTTCAGCGATCCGGAGCAGATCAAATCCAGCAACGCCATGCCCTCGGTGTCTCCTGATGGCAAACAGGTGGCCTTTGTTTCAAACCGAAACGGCCCGTTCAGAGTTTGGGTAAGCCGTCTGGACGGAAGTAAGGCAAGGCTTGTTTCGCCTGTCCTTAGAGAGATGGATGAGGGTCTCAATCTGCCTATTGAGCAGAAAGTTCCGGTATGGTCTCCTGACGGAAAATGGATCGCACATTGGGAAGGGGTGGAGATGATTCATATGAGCCCCTACACCGGGATTAAGGATCCGGAACGAGACCAGAAGATCTCGAAAACCTTTCATGTCTGGGTTGTCAGTAGCAAGGGAGGGCAGCGAAGAAAGGTGGGTCCGGGAGATGATCCAACGTGGTCTCCCGACGGATTTGTGACCAGGGCGTTCCCTGATCCAGAACGAGGCGGGCCAAAGGTGGTTATCGAAACTGTCTCCGGAGCCAAGGATTTGGAAATTGTGCCACCGCGTGTGAACTGGGGTCGATTCGCTTGGATCCCCAAGTCGCATCCCTGAAATTGCGAGTGATTGCTCGCGGAAACCCTCTGAAAAATCCCCGCGCGAGCCGGTCCATCATCCTTGCGGAACGGCAGACGACCGCCTACAAAGCTGGTCCTGATCTCATGCAAACGCTAGTTGGAAAATTTTCGCCGAGGTATGCAGTTCCTTTTCTCGCTCTAGTGGCCTACCTGTGCGGAGGGCAGGTCTACGGGCAGGCGTCGAAGTTGAGGGTGAATAATGAGAAGCCGGAAAACGGAAGGCAAAATAAACGCATGCATCCTCATGCTCTCAAGTTGATCTTGCAGGGAAAGAACGAGGAAGCGGTTGCCTACCTGAAATCGACCGCGAGTAAGGGAGTTAACCCGGAACATACGAAAATGCTTCTGGATCTTGCGCAGGAAACTCCCGGGTCGTGGAAGTTTGATGCCGGGAGCTGGCCCTGGGAGCGCGCTCTTCCGGATACATCTCTCAAGAAGGATGTCCCCGTTGATAAGTTCACCATCGCGTTCGGAGGGGGAGCGGGATACGTGCCTGCAAATGAGCGGGTATGGGACCGGATCAGAGAGATTGATCCGCGAGCTCTTCTTCTGCTAGGCGACAATGTCTATATTGATGATCCCGAAAGTCCGGAGATGCAGCGCTTTCACTATTTCCGGAGGCAGAGCCAACCAGAGTGGAGAAAATTGGCGGCAAAAGTTCCGATTTACGCGATTTGGGATGATCACGATTTTACTACAAATGACGGCTGGGGCGGAGCGGCTGTTGATAAGCCGGCGTGGAAGCGTGAGGTCTGGGAAATCTTCAAGGAAAATTACGACAATCCCTATTACGGAGGAGGCGAAGAGCAGCCGGGGTGCTGGTTTGATTTTGAGATCGGGAAAGTGCGGTTTATCATGCTCGATGGGCGCTACTACCGGGAATCGCCCAAGGAGGGGGGAGACCCTTCGATGCTTGGCCCGGCGCAGATGAAGTGGCTTAAAGCCGTTCTTTTGAAGAAGCCTGCGATTTTTACGGTGATCTGCTCCAACGTGCCTCTCGCTCCGAAGGTGAAACCTGGATCGAAAGATACGTGGGATGGCTATAGCAAAGAGCGAAGCCGAATCTACGAGTATATTGCGTCGCAGAAAATCCCCGGTGTCATTGTGTTGTCCGCTGACCGGCACCGGTCTGATGCCTATCGAACGGATACGGAAATCAAGGGGATGTACCCAGTCTACGAATTCAGTTCCTCACGCCTGACCAATCAACATGTCCACCCTCTGATTAAGTCTTCACTCTTTGGATACAATCAAAAGCAATCTTTTGGTCGGGTAGACTTTGATCTGAAGGCCGATGATCCATCGGTGACATACACGATTGTAAATATTGATGGAAAAGAGATTCACTCGCTGAAGGTGAAACGCAGTGAGCTTGAGCTCGACTGATCTATATCCACGGCGCAGGGATCTCCTGCGATAACGGAGTGCCGAAATGATAATGCAAGCAACCACTCGGATAAGCGAGGCGCGCCCGCCGCGCACAAGGCCTGCCGCGTGGTGGGTGGCACTGGGTCTGACAGTGACATTATGCTCGTTCCCAGTGATGTTTGGGGCAGGTAAGCCCAATGTTGTCCTGATCTACATCGACGACCTTGGCTACGGAGACCTCGCATCCTACGGGTGTAAGGATATTCCTACCCCTCACATTGACAGATTGGCGAAAGAGGGGGTTCGTTGTACCTCTTCCTACATCACGAACCCGCCCTGTTGCCCGAGTCGCTGTAGCATGTTGATGGGGCAATACGGCCAAAAGTTCGGAAAGTATGGGATGTCGAGAGGGCTATCGCTGCCGGAAGATCGTCCCACGCTCGCACAGTTTCTCCACGGGGAAGGTTACGTTACGGGGCATATCGGAAAATGGGATATTGGAAGCAGGGCTCAGGGTCCGCTCCAGACCGGTTTCAGTAGGGCGGCCAGAACGCCTCCCAAAAAGCAATATACAAAAAGGGAGTTGCTTCGCCTCCCGCCATCCCTGCGCAGGAAGTTGGAAGAGAAAAATGGGAAATCCAAATACTACTGTATCAATGAGGATGGCAAAACGATGTGGCTCACCGATTACGACGGGGACGCGATGGTAGAATTCGTTAAAGACCACAAACATGAGCGTTTCTTTCTCTATTGGTCGCCCGAGGCAGTACACTCGTTTAACACCGAAGTGCCCCAACATTTGATGGACCGGACCAAGGCTGAGGGGATGCGCCGCTATCTCGCAGGCGCCATCAGCTCTGTGGACGATCAGGTAGGCAAGCTTCTCGACGCTCTGGAGTCCAGTGGGCTTCGGGAAAAGACGCTAATTATCTTTTCGAGTGATAATGGAGCTAATGGTGGAGAGGGAGGCAGCTCAGCACCATACAGTGGCGGAAAAGGCAAGGGGACCCAGAAAGAAGGTTGGGTGCGGGTCCCTACCATTTTCTCCATGCCTGGTTCCCTGCCAAAAGGGGTCACTCATGAAGGTCTCATTGCGAACTTTGATTTCTATGCGACGATCGCGGGACTTGTTGGGACGCCAGCTCCTCCGCATTGCGACGGTGTGAACTTGTTACCGTTTCTCCGGGGCGAAAAGAAGGGGAGCGCACATGCCTATCTTTTTTGGCTGAATAACGAACCGGGCGATGCGGTAAGGCGGCATCTTATCGCCGTGCGTTGGAAGAACTGGCGTCTTTACCGGAAGTATCAAAAGGACCGCTGGCAGCTCTTTGATCTGGCAGCGGACCCTCACGAGGAAAATGATGTTGCTGATAAACATCCAGAGATAGTGACGCGGCTTGCGGAGAGGCATGAAGCCTGGGTCAAGACCCTCCCTCCGCTCCGCGAGATATCAAAAGAGACAAGCCCGGCCCAGCGGGTTACCACCGGCCATGGCTGGGAGACCGCTCGAAAAAAACGGACTCCAAGCGGCGGTTAAGATGTCTGTGCCGCAAAGGAAGTCGATTCCAAGACGTCTCGTAAGCCGGGGTGTAGCTGTCAAAGAAAAGTGCCGTCCTCGGAAGAGTGTACTGCGAGGCCATGGTTCCAAGAAAATTGGTGACAAGCTGAATCAGGGGAAGTGTGTCAAACGATGCTACTGGTTGCTAATCCTGTTTCTCGCGATGTCGGGTGGTGTTGCTGTCAGTAGAGAGCAGCCGGCCTTCGAGGACTACTGCGCCCGGCTCGAGCAGGAGATCCAGGGAAGAAAACATGGCTTCATGGCAGGGAACCTTTCCTATTACGTGGGCGGTTTTCATGCGAGTTGGGAGCTGATGGAGGATGAGACGATTGGGTTGACCCACCCGTTTCATCATGACCTCAGAAGCAGAGGGGTTGGCTTGTTGGAGAGTGAATTGAAAGGATCCGAACACACTGGAGTTGGTAACGATTATCAAGGGTGGGAGTTTTACAAGGATACCCGGGTTCTTTACGGCAGTGTTCTCGTTGACGGTAAGCTGCACGCGAATCCAAAGCCCAGGAGCATGCGGTGGCGGCCTGACAGGCTGATTTGTGAGTATGAAGTGGGAGGAGTCCAAATCAAAGAAGTGAAGTTCATTGGTGGCAATGATGCTGTGGCTTCTGTGATCAGTTCTTCAAAGCCAGTAATTCTCCGCTTTTCGGGCCACAGTTTCTATCATCGTAAAAGCGTGTCTTCGTCGGCTGTGATCCGTGTAGATAAGGAAAACAACTCTCTCATTATCCGAGAGGGAGGAGTGGTGAGATCACGTCCTGATCCCGAGGGTCCGGAAAGAACTGGTCCCATGGTTTATGAGGGCATGTCCACGGTCCTGAGTTCTTCGAGGGGGATGGAAGATACGGTGGAACTCAATCAAGATAAGAGAGGAGTTCAGCACTACGAGTTCTCCGTGCCCTGCGATCGAATGGGAACTGTGGTTGCGTGGGCCATGAATGATAAGCCTGAAAACGCCGTAAGAGCAGCGCGCACTATCATTGAGGAGCACCCTTCTCTTCTTGCTGCCAAAACGGCGGAATGTAATCGTGAACTGAATGATGAAATCCCGTGGTTTCGTTGTTCAGACCGACGATTTGTCGATGTCTATTATTATCTCTGGTCGCTGTATTTGATGTATTACATCGACGTCGGAAAAGGTTGGGAGAACGAGCCTCATACCCAGACCGCAGTAAACAATTTTCTCGGAATGCACCGTTACGATGCAGCGTTCCAGATCAAGGTTGGTAGCTGGACTCAGACAAAGAGCAGATACGCATATGGGAACGTCCTGACGTGGAAGCATCTCACGGAAAGTGGTCGGTATCGAGAGACCCCGGATGGCCATCGATTGCTCTCAGATAACAAGGGGATCTCCTGGCATAGTGGCGCATATGGAGGAGAAACATCAGAACATGTCCTTGGAGCCTGGCAGATCTATCAGCACACCGGGGATGTTGAGTTTCTAAAGAGGTGCTACGAGGGGCACTTTGCCAAGTTGTTCTGGAAGAGGCTTTCGAGTATGGCGATGAACCAGTTTGAAGTCGCCGATGTCCTTGAAAAGATGGCTCGGTTGACAGGGCATGAGGACGATGTGGCTCATTGGAGAAAGATGGTCAAAAGAGATCCTGAACATGTACGGCAGATGTTTGAGGTCCGATGGGGTATGAATGGGATTCCCTCCTACTTCGCGGGTCCTGCAAACGGAATGCTGATGACAAATGGGTTCTGGGCCATGCGATCTCCGTATTTCCCGCAGGTCTACGCAATGCCCATGTTGAAGGAATGGGCGCTCGACCAGGAAAAGGGATTTTTTGGAGCGTTTTTTCCCCTCGCGATGTCGCGCCAGTCGATGAATGCGTTTGCTACCAAGGTGGACCAATCCTTTGGCTATACTCCTGATACAGCCTACTTCACTCTCGACGGCTTCTTCAGGCAAGGTCTAGGGGAAGAAGCGGCCTCTCTGACCCTGAATCATATTGAAAACTATAATTATCATTCCGAGTGGGACATTCCGGTTGCTCCAGAGGCCTATCGTCGGGATCTCAGTCTTTTTGGGGACCAGTTTTCCAATTTCAATGCGGGGAAGATCCTCCTTTATCTGGAGGGACTGGCTGGATTGAGATATTCCATCCCTCGAAATCGGATGACGATTGCTCCTGCTTTGCCCGTTGAGTGGGACTGGATGGAGCTTCGCCTGCCGATTAAGAGCCAATGGACAAGGATCCGGTATGAGAGAGGAGGCGTGCAGGTGACAGGGTGCCCACTGAAGATTGTTTTCAATCAGGAAGAGAAGTAGGAGTTGGCGAAATTGTGGGAATTCGTTCAGGTTTTGAATCATCAAATCGGCGAGCAGGGCTATTCGCTCACGGAATTTCTTCGTTCAGCAAGGTTGGTAGACATTAATTCACTTCGCTCTTATACTGGAGGAAATGACGCTCAGGTATATCATACTTCTCCCCGGAATACTGGGGGCACTGGTCTTTGGTGAAGAGGACAAGAATACTCAAGAGGTAGCAGGTCAGGAGTTTGTGGCGTCCCTCCTTGAGGAGCGGGCAGCGAGCCCGGTTCCTGCGAACAAAGAAGAATGGGAAGAGCTGAAGGGCAAATGGGTGGGACTACTTAAGGAAGAGTGCTTTTCCGGATGGCCGGAACGCGCCGGTCCTGACGAGGCAGAGGAGGTCTTCGTCGCTGAGAAGGAAGGCATGACTCTCCGGTGTGTTGACTATTCAAGTATGGGGAGGCGGCTCCCTCTTTACATCGCTCATCGGTCGGGATTAGAGGACCCGGCGCTTGTGGTCCTGAACCTGCTCGATGCGGCGTCGTGGGAAGAATTCCTAGCGACGATGAGACCCGGTTTTGAGATGCAATTGAATGGACAGAAGCTACCCGATGGGAACCCTGAGTCGTTCAAACAGCATCAGGGTATGTTCAGTTCATTCAAGTGGGTCATGGCGTATGCTCCACCGACAGGGGTAGGTCCGACTCAGCTAGGGCCTGAGAAAACGGGGAAGCGAAATCTCAGGATGCAGGCTGCTGGCCAGACGATTGATAGTGTCAGGGTCTGGGACGCCCGAAGGGCAATTCAGACCCTTCGATCTGCCGGAGGAATGGAAAAGGTCTCTCTCTGGCTTCAGGGAAACGGGAGAATGGCTGGCGTGCTCACCTATGCGTCTCTCTTTGAGCCTGAGATTACCCGTCTTGATCTTCATAATCCGCCGCTTTCTCATAAAAATGGACCCTTTTTCTTTAACGTCCTGCGGATCATGGACGTGCCGCAGGCGGTGGCAATCGCTCTGGAGCGATCCAAGGTGGTGATTTACCAGAAAGGAAAAGACGGCTGGGACTATCCTTTGAAAGTGGCCCGGAAGCAGGGTTGGAAGACAAAGCTGCAGCTCAGACCCAGCCAAGAGGGCAATTAGAAGTAGTAGATTGAGAGGTATGAACAGTTTTGAGTTCTTTGCCACCTGTCCTCGCAACCCCTTTTCTCGGAGAGCGTGATGAAGTTCTGGAAGATAGCAGTGCTTTGTATCCTTTCGGTCGAAGTGGTGGGGAACGCCAGTGGACTAGTAACCTTCGCTTCAATCAAAGATTGGTATGCTATGCTGGAGCGTCCTCCTGGAACTCCTCCGAATGGTATCTTTGGTCCAGTATGGGCCCTTCTTTTTGGTCTGATGGGCTTCGCTCTCGCCTTGGTGATTTCCAAGGGAAGCGGGAAGGATCGGCAGAGCGCAGTCCGCTGGTTTCTAATTCAGTTTCTTTTGAACATTGCATGGACGCCGGCATTTTTTGGCTGGCACCGCATGGATGTGGCTCTTGTGATCATCTGCATGCTGATCTTCGCAGTCGCCCTGACTGTCAGGCATTTTGGAAAAATTGATCGGCTGGCGGGGTGGTTGCTGGTTCCGTATCTTCTCTGGGTGGCGTATGCGTGCTACCTGAACGCCGGATTCCTTCT
>CETE01071187.1_pt1 | contig 10743 bp, 10 predicted proteins | sample 531241 | NCBI WGS metagenome assembly CETE01 (sample SAMEA2622336, study PRJEB7988) | marine metagenome | biome: marine biome (ENVO:00000447); feature: deep chlorophyll maximum layer (ENVO:xxxxxxxx); material: "saline water (ENVO:00002010), including plankton (ENVO:xxxxxxxx)" | depth 30 m
CTCGTCAATTTTTGGTAAAAGTTTAGATTCTCTATCAAGAATTCTCAACCTGAGATGGATTTCTTCTTCTATTTGAGCTCTATCTAAATCATCACATTCTCTTGATTGCTTTGACAACTCAGATCTTTCGTTTTCAAGATGTTGACGCAGCTCTTTTTTCATATTTATTAGCCTATCTTTGAAAAACTCAAGCTGATCTTCGTTCATATAACGACTTGCGGCAGCTTTTTTGATTTTTGCTTCGGTATACTTCATCAATTATCCTTTTGAAAACATATTTATTAACAAATGTACTTAGGCGCGATATTATACAAGGCTTTTTTGAACACACAAGATTTTTTTTGAAACTTTTAAATTTTTGTTTTTACTTAATTTTTACTCAATGAAATTATGTTAAGGCCTTTAAGTAAATTTATCGCTTCAGATAATTGATAATCATTTTCCAACTTTTTATTTTGTTTTTTCTTATTTTCTTTCGAATTTTTATTATCGCTGTTTTTCAAATGTCCCATAAGGTCAGATTCTTTTAGTATTTTGTCTTGAGAAATTGAGCCAAGCTCAAGATTTTCAACAATTATATCTGGGGTAATTCCCTTTGCCTGTATCGATCTACCCTTAGGAGTGTAATATCTTGCAGTGGTAATTTTTACAGCCGTTTTAGATGTAATCGGCAATATTGTCTGAACTGAGCCTTTGCCAAAAGATTGAGTTCCCATAATAATTGCTCTTTTATGATCTTGTAAAGCACCTGCTACTATCTCTGAGGCAGAAGCAGAGCCACCATTTATCAATACAACTATTGGTTTACCATCCGCTAGATCAGTATTATTAGAGACAAATTCATACATTGCGTCTTCAGTTCTGCCTTTTGTAAAAACAATTTTCTTTTTCCCCTTAATAAAAGCATCACTAACATCAACAGCGGCTCCAAGGACCCCACCAGGGTTATTTCGCATATCAACAACGTAACCTTTTATGTTATTTTTTGATTTTACTTTCAATTCTTTAATTGCTTTTTTAAGATTATTTCCAGTTTTACTTTGAAAGCTCGAAATTCTTATATAACCGTAACTATCGTCAATAATTTCGTATTTAACGCTTTTTACTTTAATTTTATCTCTAATGATCTTAACTTCTATTGGAGAATTCTCACCCTCTCTTGCTATTGTTAAAAATATTGATGTACCTATTTTCCCTCTCATTAAATCAACAGCTTCACCAAGAGACATGCCCTGAACGGATTTATTATCAATCTCTATTATTAGATCACCAGCTTCTATTCCGGCCTTAAAAGCAGGCGTATCATCAATAGGAGTGATAACTTTTACATACCCACCTTCCATGGTTATTTCTATTCCTAGACCTCCAAATTCCCCCTTTGTTCCTATTTGCAAATCTTTAAAATCTTTTTCATTTAAAAATGTTGAGTGAGGATCTAATCCCTCTAACATTCCTTTAATTGCATTATCAAATATCTCCTTGTCAGAGATATCTTGAACATAATTTTGTTTAATTTTTAAGTAAACTTCAGAAAAAGCTTGTAACTGATTAAGTGGCAAACTAGTTTTCGCAGCGTGAACATCTTTATTATAATTCACATAAAAAAATAAGTTAACTACTAGGAAAATACCTGTGAGAACTAAAAGATCTTTTAATTTAAAATTTTTCATAACATCTATACTATTAGAATTTTATCGAACAGCCAAATCAATATTTATTAAATCTTAATTTTTTTATATTTTATTGTAATAATTGCTTGTTTTATTACTTTATTATAATTATCTAATAGAGTTAAGAAAAGCTTGTAAATACATAATTTTCCAATTAATTAATTTATTAGACATATCTAATATTGATTGGTACCATGACTTTAAGATACAACTATAAAAAAAATAAATGATAATTAAGAGGGAAGCTTTATGTCAGAAGCTGCGGGAGAAAGAATAGATCATAGTGGCGTTACTCAGGATGATATAGATAGAGCATCGCGTTCAATTAAGGCAATGTCACATCCACTCAGGCTAAAAATATTATGTATTTTAGGTGATTCCGAATTCAGCGTTCAAGATATTGTTGACACTGTTGGAACCTCACAAAGTAATATATCTCAGCATCTTGGTATTTTGAAAGATAAAGGAGTTTTAGAAACTCGCAAAGAAGCTAATAAAGTATTTTATAGAGTAAGCGACGAGAGAACTTTAAAGCTACTTGAGATGATGAGAGAAGTTTTTTGTTCTTCAAATAAATAAAAAATTCATTGTTATGGAAGTTTATTTAAATTTTATTTCAAATAATCCTGTTCTTTTTTCTCTCTTTTTTGTGATACTTGCTTTTATTGTATTTCATGAGTTCAGAGAATTTACCCAAAAATTTAAGAGTATATCTCCGCAAGAAGCTGTATTTTTAATTAACAAAGATGCATTTGTTCTAGATGTAAGAGAAAAAACAGAGTTAGAACAAGGTTCAATAAAAAACTCTAAACATATTAGTTTTTCGTCTTTCAAATCAAGCATCGACTCAATAAAAAAATATTCTGATAAGCCAACAATTGTATATTGTAAATCAGGAGTTAGATCATCAAGTGCATCTAATATTTTAACGAAAAATAACTTTGAGGAAGTTTACTCAATTAAAGGTGGATTCGAAGCTTGGGTTGCAGATAATTTACCGATAATGAAAAAGTAAAATGAAAGTCATAATATACTCAACTGCAATGTGCCCATTCTGCGATAGAGCAAAAATGCTTTTACAGAAAAGAAATATTGAATATACAGAGTTAAAAGTTGATCAAGACGTAAAATTGTTTGAGGAAATGTTAGCATTATCAAGCGGCCGACGATCAGTCCCACAAATCTTCATTGATGACAGACATATTGGTGGATACGATGACTTAGTTGATTTTGATATGGAAGGTGGCCTAGAAAATAATGACAGCAAATAAATTTTTAGCTTATGACCGCTCTGAATCTATCTTATAATACATCTATCATTGGCGCAGGTGCATGGGGAAGAGCTTTAGCACATACACTATCAAATAATGGCAAGAAGGTTTTAATATTCGCCAGAGATAAGAAAAAAGGTGAAGAGGAACTTTTAGAATCAAGTGTTTCCATTACGGACAATATATCTGAAGTAATTTCATTAAATAAGCCATTAATTATATCTACTCCAGTAGCCTCTTTAAATGATATTGGAAAATTACTAAAAGAACATAATTTTTTATTACCAATTTTATTAACGTGTAAGGGCATAGAGCCAAATTCAGGTCTTTTTCCCACCGAAATTATTAGTGATTACATTAGTAAAGATAATTTAGCAGTACTTTCAGGACCATCTTTCGCTTCCGAGGTTATTCAAAATAAACCAACTGCTGTTGCTATAGCGTCGCCTAATAAAGAGGTTCGTAAAGTTTTTACTGAATTATTCCATCAAAAATATTTTAGAATTTATGAATCGACGGATATTTTAGGTTGTCAATTAGGAGGAGCGATGAAAAATATATTATCTGTTGCGGTTGGAATATCTGATGGCTTATCACTTGGGGCGAATGCAAGAGCTGCTTTGATAACTAGAGGAATTCAAGAAATTAAGAGCGTTGGGAAAGCATTACGTTGTGATGATCAAACTATATCAGGACTCAGTGGCTTTGGCGACCTTGTACTTACAGCCAACGATAATCAATCAAGAAATAGGAGATTTGGTCTAGAAATCGCAAATGGAAATAATATCAAAGAGGCAGAAAAAAAAATTGGACAAGTTGTTGAGGGAATAAATGCATCAATTGGCTTACAAATTTTAATTAAAAAACATAATTTAAATTTACCGATATGTAGCAAAGTATTTGATATAATTACAGGAATAATAGATCCAAAAACTGCTGTAGACCAACTTTTAATAAGAGATCAAAAAGAAGAATTTGATCAATAATTTATTTAAGGATTTAATAAAGTCCAGAAATGTATAAAAAATTATTTGAATTTTACGTAACGAAAACTGAACCTGAAAAAGCACATAAGCTTGCTTTACAACTTATAAAAAATCCATTCTTATTAAGAAATCCATTTTCAAATAAAGATTATAAGAATCTTAATCAAAAGATTTTAAATATGGATTTTAAAAACCCCGTTGGTTTGGCAGCAGGTTTTGATAAAAATGCTGAAGTCTATAACGAGATTGGTAAGCTTGGTTTTGGCTTTTCAGAAATTGGAACTGTAACCCCAGAATCACAATATGGAAATAACAAACCTAGAGTTTTTAGATTACTTGAAGATAAAGCTCTAATTAATAGATTAGGTTTTCCAAATGACGGTATGATCGAAATAAAAAGCCGTATGAATAAAAACTCGCCAAAAGGAATTTGTGGTGTAAACATAGGCCCAAACAAGGATAATGCAAAAGATGTAAATGACTATGTCTTGTGCTTTGACCAATTTTGTAAAATTGCTTCTTATATAACTATAAATATATCCTCGCCTAATACACCAGGTTTAAGACAGCAACATAAGGATGAAAACATAACAAAGCTTATCGATGAGCTTCACATAAGACGTTCAGAAAGATCTTCAAATGTGCCTATTTTGTTTAAGGTATCTCCGGATATAAACGACGAAGAAATAGACAGTTTATGTAGAATTTTTCTTGATAAGAGGGTAGATGGTTTGATTTTAACTAATACTAGCATTTCTAAAAAAGAAAGCTTAACAAGCGCAAATAGAATCGAAGAAGGGGGTTTATCTGGCCCTCCAATTGAGAATTTATCGAATTTACTGATCAAAAAATTCTATACTAGACTCAATGCAAAAATTCCAATTATTGGAGCTGGCGGAGTAGGGGATGGAAAAAGTGCATTTGACAAAATTAAGTCCGGAGCATCATTAATTCAGCTTTATACATCACTTGTTTACGAGGGTCCTTTTGTTGCTAACAAAATAAATAGGGAGCTAAGTTCAATTTTAAAGTTGAATGGTATTGAAAATATATCGGATGCTATAGGAATAGATTGCAATTAAATTATTTAATTTTTTTTAGCGCAGGCTTCATTTTATTGGTAATTGTGTTTCTACCCCAACCTAGAACCTTTGCCGCTTCTGTTTTATTGCCATTAGTTAATCTTAATGCCGATTTTATTAGTGTGGAGGTATAAATTTTATCAGTTGCTTTTGATATATTTTTTGAATCTTTATCGTAATTATTCAAAATCCATGTTTCTAAAAGTTCCTCCCAACTTCTCATTTTGGAGTTATCGATCTCAGATTCTTTGATTTCTTTGGGAAGGTCGTTTTTCGAAATCTCATTATTTTTTACCATTACACATAAATACTTACATATATTTTGCAGCTCTCTTATGTTTCCTGGCCATGAATACTTTTGTAATATTTTTTTTACATCATTATCAAAATTTTTTAAAGGAATATTATATTCCTCAGAATACTCTTTTAGAAAATGTTCTGCTAAAATAATTATATCACTTTTTCTTTCACGCAAACTAGGTAACTCAATTCTTATAGCATTAATTCTATGAAGAAGATCTTCTCGAAATAGATCTTTCGCTACAAGTAGCTGAAGATTTTTATGTGTTGCTGTAATAATTCTTGTTTTTACTCTAATAGATTTTGTACCACCTACTCGAAAAAATTCGCCTTCTTGAAGAACTCTTAACAATCTGGTTTGCACGTCTGGCGGCATATCTCCTATCTCATCTAAAAATAGAGTTCCTTCTGAAGCTTGTTCAAATCTCCCAACTCTCTGACTATAAGCTCCAGTAAAGGAACCCTTTTCATGCCCAAATAATTCAGATTCAAGAAGTTCTGTAGGAATTGCACCGGTATTAATTGCAATAAAAGGATTATTTTTCCTGTCACTATTTTCATGAATTGCTTTTGCAATTAATTCTTTCCCTGTGCCTGTCTCCCCTAAAATCATAACGTCAACATTAGCAGATGAAATTTTACCAATAGCTTTATAAATATCTTGCATACTCTCAGAACTGCCTATTATTTTTGAGGTTTTCCTTGATAAATATGATTTCGTTTTCGATTCTAGTGATATCTTGTTTTTTAAAGACTTCTCGACAGAAGATATCATTTCCTTAATATCAAAGGGTTTTGTTATATAATCATAAGCACCTTTCTGTAAAGAGCTAACTGTTGACTCAAGATCTGAAAATGCAGTCATTATAATGATAGGTATTTTAGGGAACTCACGTCTAACATTTTCAAGCATTTCTAACCCACTTTCGCCTGGCATTCTAATATCAGAAATTATAATATTTGGCGCATGCTTTATTATATTTTTTTTTATATTTTCTGTATTTTCATAACAATTAACATCATATCCAGCTTTCGTAAAAGCTTTTTCAAGTATCCATCTAATTGATTTATCATCATCAATTACAAAAACTTTTTTAATTTCTTTTTTTGACATATTATTTGTTAATCGGGATTATTATCTTAAAAATTGTTTTTGTTTCATTATCCTCAAAAACTATAATGCCTTCATTTAAAGATACAAGTCTTTGAGATATTGATAGACCAAGTCCTGAGCCGTTAGTTTTATTTGTAACTAATGGTAGAAACAGTTTATTTTTCATATCAGAATCTATACCAACACCATCATCAATAACAGATATGACTGCTACCAATTCATGTTTAATTGAATTAATAGTATAGTTTCTTTCTATTCTCGTTTTTAGCTCAATAGTTCCACCATTAATTGTTGCTTCTTGAGCATTTTTAATAATATTTAGCAATGATTGAATCATCATGTCTTGATCAATATTTACATCAGGAATACTAGGATCAAAGTTCTTGATAAAATTTATTTCTTTCTCTTTTGATATTTTGACTAATTTTAAAACTCTATCGACTAAAAAATGAATATTAATTCTCTTAAATTCAGGAAGTTTTTTGGGCCCTAACATTTTCTCTATATAATTTTTTAACCGATCAACTTCATTTATTATTACTTCAGTATACTCCTTATGATTTTCTTCTATTTCAGCTTCAAGTAACTGAGCAGCCCCTCTAATTCCTCCAAGAGGATTTTTTATTTCATGTGCAATTGAACTTGTAATCATTTGTGTAGCATTATTCCTTTCTAAAAAGCTTGCGTTTTTTCGTATATTTTTTTGTCTTTGAATTTGATTAATTTCAAGTAATACATATTTTTCCTCATCGATATAAATTGTTTGCACATTACAATCTATATTGTGCTTTGCCTTTGTCTTTAAAGAGATATGAATATCTCTCGAAATTGAGGATTGATCTAAAGCGATCGCATCGTAGACTTGGTTAACAACTAAATTGTTTTTTTTAGCAAATATTTCATTAATTTTAATATTTTTTAGTTTTTCTTTACTGTTTTGCAGTAAATCTTCACCAGAGGCATTAATATGAACAATTTCCATATACCTATTTGTTATTATAATTGATGTTGAAATACTATCTAAGACGCCATCTATGTTCATTTTTTTATTATTTATAAAATTAAGTATTTTTATGTCTTAGCATTATAAATAAAATGAATAAAGATTGCACTATATTTGTGCAAATTAAAATTATAAAAACGCCCTATTATAGGGCGTTAATTTATAAACTGTAATACATTTCGAATTCAAGGGGATGGGTATTAGCCTGAAAGGCCTGCACTTCTTCCATTTTCAATGCGATATATGCATCAATTGTGTCATCGCTAAATACGCCTCCAGCTTTCAAAAATTCTCTATCAGCATCTAATGATTTTAAAGCTTCATCTAAGGAAGAGCAGACATGTGGAATTTTTGCTTCTTCTTCAGGGCTAAGATCTTCAAACAAATCTATATCCATTGCTTGGCCTGGGTCAATCTGGTTTTTTATTCCATCTAATCCAGCCATCATCAATGCAGTGAAAGTTAAGTATGGGTTTCCACAAGCGTCTGGGAATCTAACCTCAATTCTTCTAGCTTTATCATTTGCTACGAACGGTATCCTTATGCTTGCTGACCTATTTTTTGCAGAGTATGTAAGTATTGTGGGTGCTTCAAATCCCGGAACAAGTCTTTTATAGCTGTTTGTTGCCGCATTAGAAAATGCATTAACAGCTTTTGCATGTTTAATAATACCCCCAATATAGTACAGCGCTGTTTGTGATAGGCCTCCATATTCATTTCCATGAAATAGATTTTCACCTTCCTTAAAAAGAGATTGGTGAACATGCATTCCATTACCATTATCGTTGATTATTGGCTTGGGCATAAAAGTCGCAGTTTTTCCATAATTATGTGCGACATTATGAACAACGTATTTTAGGATTTGGTTTTGGTCAGCTCTTTTTACAAGCGTATTATATTTTGTTGCAATCTCACACTGGCCTGCAGTAGCAACTTCGTGATGATGTACTTCAGTTACAACACCCATTTCTTCAAGAACATTACACATTGCTGAACGAATATCCTGTAAAGAGTCAACAGGAGGAACTGGAAAATAACCTCCTTTTATTCCAGGCCTATGACCAGTGTTTCCATCTGCATATTGTTCTCCTGAACTGAAACATCCCTCTTCTGACTCAACTCTATAAAATGATTCGCCTATTTCATTACCATAAGTTACAGAATCAAAAATGAAAAATTCAGGCTCAGGACCAAAATATGCTGTATCTGCAATTCCAGAATCTTTCAGATATTTTTCCGCTCTGTTTGCAATTGATCTAGGGTCTCTAGCGTAACCTTCACCAGTGCTTGGCTCAAGAATATTACATCTTATTGTTAAGGTAGTGTCACTAAAAAATGGGTCCATAATTGCGGTTTCTTGATCGGGCATCAATATCATATCTGACTCATTTATGGCCTTCCAGCCTGCAATCGATGAACCGTCAAACATCTTTCCATCGCTAAATAATGATTCGTCGATAGAGCCTGTCGGCAAGGTAACATGTTGTTCTTTTCCCTTTGGATCTGTAAAACGTAAATCTACAAATTTGACGTCATTCTCCTTTATTGTTTTCATTATATCTGACATGGTTCGCTCCTATTTTTATTACTATTATTCTAGTCATGCATATTATATGCCAATTTGTAGGAAGACATAAAAAAATGACTAAAATTGTGTTAAATTAATAATTAGTACAATTCAATAATATATGAGATTTAGAAAGTAGTATATTAATAATTCAAAATTTGGACTTTGCTTTATACTACCTAAATATTAAGCAAAGTATTTTAAATTATGACGTTTCAAGAGATTATATTTAAATTAAAGTCTTATTGGGCAAGCAAAGGGTGTATTTCATTAGAGCCTTATGATATTCCAATGGGAGCTGCAACTTTTCACCCTTCAACATTTTTAAGGGCAATAGGCCCAGAACCATGGAGGGCGGTATACCCACAACCTTGCAGAAGACCTACAGATGGAAGATATGGCGAAAACCCAAATAGACTGCAACATTATTATCAACTACAAGTAATATTAAAGCCCTCCCCAGATGATATTCAGGATATGTATCTTGATTCTTTGGCAAGCATTGGCATCGATAAAGGGAAAAATGACATTAAGTTTGTTGATGATAACTGGGAATCTCCTTCACTTGGTGCTGCTGGTGTTGGTTGGGAAGTTTGGCTTAATGGCATGGAAATTAGTCAATTTACATATTTTCAGCAAGTTGGAGGCCTTGAATGTAAGCCTGTAACTGGAGAACTAACATATGGGCTCGAAAGAATAGCAATGCACTTACAGTCAATAGATAATCTCTACAATATAAGATGGAATGAAGATATTACTTATGGTGAAATATATATGCAAAATGAAAAAGAAAATTCTCAATATAATTTCGAATTAGTGGATTCAAAAATTTTATCGAAGAGCTTTGACAACATGGAGAAGGAGTGTATTAATTTAATTGAAAATGATTTAGCAATTCCTGCTTATGATCTCCTATTACAAAATTCCCATACTCTTAATCTTCTCGACTCAAAACAAGCTATATCTTCGACCGAAAGGCAGGCATACATTTTAAGATTAAGAAAATTATCAAACTTGATAGCAAAAAAATTCTTAGAAAGTAGAAAAAAAATAGATTTTCCATTAATGAAGAATAACTAATTATGGCGAATAAAAATTTACTTTTCGAAATCGGTGTTGAGGATTTACCATCAAAAAATTTAAAATCATTTTTAGAAAAAGTAAAAAACAATATAGAATTCCATTTAGATAAAAATAGTATTAATTTTTCTGAATGTAAATTTTATTTCACTAATATAAGATTAATTTTTGTAATAAAAGATATAAACGACGAGATAATCCACGAAAAAAAACTTATCAAAGGGCCTCCTTTACAAAAATGTTTCGACGAAAAAAATAATTTATCTAAAACAGGGGAGGGTTTTGCAAAAAAATATAATATCGACTTTAAAGATTTAAATACTAAAAAAATTAATGGAGAAGATTATGTGTTTTTTGAAAAACCGGAGCTATTAATTAAGACTAAAAATATATTACCAAAAATTTTAGAAAAGGCATTAATCGGAGTGGAGGAGCAAAAAAAGATGAAATGGGGTTACGCCGATGTTTTCTTTATAAGACCAATAAGATGGATGCTTTTACTATTCGGGGATGAATTAATTAAATCAGAAATTCTTGGTATTAAAATAGACAATTTTTCATATGGCCATAGATGGTTATCAAATAAAAAAATAAAAATCAAAAACCAAAAGCATTTTTTTGATTTTTTACAAAACGAAAATATTTTATATGATAATGTGAAACGTAAAGA
>CETE01059295.1_pt1 | contig 10710 bp, 3 predicted proteins | sample 531241 | NCBI WGS metagenome assembly CETE01 (sample SAMEA2622336, study PRJEB7988) | marine metagenome | biome: marine biome (ENVO:00000447); feature: deep chlorophyll maximum layer (ENVO:xxxxxxxx); material: "saline water (ENVO:00002010), including plankton (ENVO:xxxxxxxx)" | depth 30 m
ACTACCAATATTAATATTGGTTTTTCCTTTCGCTTTACTATTTCCTTCTATTTGTATAGTTGTTAGTTCGCCACCTAGACTTTTTAATATCTCTTTTTTACTACCAATATTAATATTGGATTTTCCTTTCGCTTTACTATTTCCATATATTTGTATAGTTGTTAGTTCGCCACCTAGACTTTTTAATATCTCTGTTTTATCTGTTCCCATATATACTGGTTTTAAAATATAGTTAGATATTATATTAACTAATAAAACATCTAACTAAAATAATAATCCTGTATTAACATCGCTTTCAACGTATTTGCTCTTTATCATTATATAAAACATTATTATATACCTTTTCATTTTTTTTATTGGTTCTTTTTCATAAAAAAAATTTGGTAAATGAACGAAACCTGTATAATCTCTATCAATATTCTCTTTACTTTCTGTTCTATCAAATTCGGTAGTTCTATTTAAAAACATTAACTCATAGATTATACTTTTAAATTGTAAAATAGTAACCTTAGATATATTTATCCATAAGCTTGATTCACACTGTCCTGAACAGTCAGGGGGGATTACCCTATCCCCACTAGGTAGTAAAACTTCACCACTCGGAGGATTTATAGAACCCCATATACTATTATCACTACTCCCACTTAAATCATCCCATTTAATAGAATTATCATTACACCATTTTATGAAATGTTGTTCTACACTTGATGTATCATCAATATTTGTTGTTAAATCATTTAAAAATACTATACCATCACTTGCAGTTCTATTCCATATATCAAATAAAATATTACTACAGTTATCAAGAATATCTAATGTTTTATCAAAATGTGAATCATCTAATACATTATCCAAATTATATACTATTTCGTGAACAGCACAAGATATATCCATATTAAAATTTTCTATTCTACTTCCTAAATCTCCATTTCTAACCATTATATAAATAAATAATATTATAATACCTTGAAGTTTATCTTACTTTTATGATAGTTATGATATATGGTATATCTATGTATCTATATTATAAAATCTACAGGGCTCAAGTGAAACTGACTTCTATGTTTTATCATTAAAAATATTGTTATAATCGTTTTTTTTAATTCTTGAAAATTATTATTATTAAGTACTTGAAATGGTAAATCGAGGAAGCTATCAGTTCCATAGCCATTGGCACTAGAGGCGATGATGTTGAAATAAGCAGCTTTATATTGTGTTCTATTTATACCAGAAACATCATCATATTTTTCTTTATTTACTAAATAAGTTAATTCATATATTATTGCTTTATATTGTTGTGTAGTAACATTGGATACGTCAATTTCATTACTAGAATTTATAAATGAACCCACGGGTGATGTAACACCCCATTGCTCCCAAGGCATATTTAAATAATCATCTGTGCTTGACGTAATATTGGACCAAAGATCTCCAGAAACACCATTCTGAGAATGAAAGGAATTTTCTTTACACCAAGTTATAAATTGTTGAATATTAGTTGAAAAATCGGTAATTTTTTCTAAAATTTTATCTTGGTGTTTTTTCATATCATTAAAAATATTATCTGTAGAACCATCATCCATTTCATTAAAATGATTTTTAGAGTTTGTTCCTACATATTGAACTCTAGCTTTGAACATATCTAAATCACCAAAACCATTAATACCACCACTTATATCAGGTATAAGTATTTGTGCAGTACTTTTTATGTATGAATTAGCTGAAAAATCTAATCGCCCTAAACCCCCCATGGGAATTTTTTCTATACTATTTTCTATCAAATACAAAAAATCTGTATATTGGTTACTTATAACATTCGTTATTTGCATTTCTTCGTCTGTTGACGAGGTCGCCAACTTGCCGCCAGTACTACCCCACCCCGCGCTTCTCGTACGCCCTTGGCCCGCATCGGTCCATAAATTTAGCACACCGTTTGTCAATTTATCTTTCGGTAAAGAAATTGTAGCGAGAATAGTGCCTAATTTATTAAAGATTTTTAATATATTCTCAAAGTTTGTATGATTTAGTGAATAGTTAATAAATTTATTTTTATCCCCTATAATTTCATGATATTTTTTTAGATTAATTTCATTAAACTTATAAGGATAAATATTTTTTTTATTTCCTGGAATGCCATTATTACATCTACAATAATACTCTATTTTTATAAAATCTTGAATACTTTTTCCATCCAGAAAAACTGGTTGTCCGCTGCTTCCGCCAGCTTCGATTTCAACGTAAGTTGGATCGATTGATTGTGCACCTTTGCTGAGATCTTGTATGAAATCAATAGGTACTTTATTATAATAATTATTCGAATCTTTTAACTTAAACCACGCACTAAAAAACAAATTTCTTGTAAATTCTGGCGGTATATTTGACGGTAATTCTGGATTACTTGAATTAATAAATTCTGTAAAGATATTAGTTAAACCTATATTCCATACATCTGAACCACCTGTATTAGTTGGTACTTTCACTTCAATACCCCGAATACCAGAGAACGGGCCCGCCGTACTATACTCAAGATAATTTGAGTGCCCGCTTGTGGGGTATAGATAACGTCTGGTGTTTTCCGATGCACCTGGGGTCGGCTCTTCCAATCCTATGTCCTGATTTATACCATTCCTCGTCTCGGGATTATTATCTCCATATTGATCAGGGTTGTTAGCAACACCCTTGTCTCCGCCCTCATATTGACACCGGTCTGTCGGACTCCCTTCTCGGCACTCCGGTCGGTATTCCCCCACTCTGGCATTAAAATCAGCTTGAAATTTAGCCGGTTCATTGTTCTCCTTCTTTCTGAGCGCCCACCATGCTGGTGACAAGGAGCAGTAGGGATCTCCGCACGCTGCATCATAGGTATCTTTCATAAACAATCTATTGCGTGATGCAAATGGTTCCAGATCTCCTCCCTGTATTTGAGCCTGTACTTCAAGATCCTCACCTGTATTTAAAAGAATATTATTAAAAACAGTAAATTTTATAAACTGTGAATTTTTCTCAACGCTTGGATTAATAATTCCATCACCTATAATTTTAGATCCATTATATGAAAGTTTATTGAAAGTTCTGTCTTGGAACCGTTGGCCCGAATAATCAATAAAACACGGGGTTCTAATTATGTCCGTATTCGGGGTAGAATTGGTAATGATGTCTCCGATGTAAGAGGTTTTCTCCACTGCACTGTGTTGGTTTCTTGAAGGGTCGTTTGATGTATCAGCAGACCCCACTAAATTTCTAATGTGGATAATGTTTCCTGTTAATACATCATTTATATGTTTTTTCTCTATAAAAATTTCAGGCGGTGGTTCAACTATAAAACCATTAGATATAGCGTATTTTTCACTAAATGCAGAAGGTCGACCATCTTCCGAGTCAGTACCAACTTCAACCCATCCTGTAGAAAACCTAATTATTATATTACTTCTTACAATTACATCTCTTACTAAGTATTCAGAAGGAGCTTTATATGGAGTATCAAAACCAGGCACGTACATTTTGAGATTTCTATCATTGTCGCTAATGTTAAGGCGGCCGGTGGTATTACCATTCCTATCGCCATAAAGTTTCCAAGTTCTATGAAAGTGTTTAATAAATCCATTATTATTATCATTAATATCAATATTCCCGCCCGGCCCGTCCGTACTCCACCAATACTGGTCTGGTAAGATAGAGCTTGGTAAATTAGTAAATATTTGCCACCATATATTGGGAAACATTGTTGTGTTTAAACTCCCATCATGGAAAAGGGTGTCCACATTTGCAAACTGTTTATCACCTGATACGGAGACAACGTGTTGTATTGGCCAAAACTCTGGGTACAATACGTTTCTCCATAAACTCCTATCCCTACCTACCTTAAAAGTGTCAGACCCCGTGCTTTCGGAATCCCAAAAATGTTGTCCAGTGTCATCCACAGCTGAGTCACACATAAAATATTTTTTTGCTTCAGACACCAAGTCGGCACTAGGATCGTTTAATGATGGATCTGTTCCGTATGCATTTATATGATAAAACCCTTCGATATCTTTAACAAGTGGTATCCAATATCCTCTTAGTATCCAAAAATTAATTTCTGATTGTTGAAACTTTCCAATTAATTTATTAACTCTACATAGTGGAAACTCTATTAAATTTCCAATTACATGTATAATACCACCATATGTTCCAGCATTTGCACCTACTATTACACCACCAGTAGAACCTCCTTCAAGCCTCGAGTTGTTACCACTCGCATCAGTACCATCGTGATAGTCATCATCTGATTTTAAATGACATGATTCGATAATTGCTGAATTTGTCCAAGGATATTGACCCACATTGGTTATGTCTACTTTATTATATGATGGGTCAGTTCTGCATTGAAATGGGGTGCCCTCGTAATCATTTTCACTTATGTCACTGCCCGGCTCACGTTTTTGTGCGTTTTCTCTTGCTTTCTGAGTATATCCAGTATAAGTTTGGTCACGCTCCATAACCCCTTCTACTCTACGTTTTTGCCCATAACATCCTCCATGACAAAAATTTTCTGCACCAATCCAACCCCCGCCTTCTTGTAAAAAACTACCAGTAATATCAATATTTAAATTTTTTATAATTAGCTTGTTACCACCTAAGCCTGTTTCAGTAAAAATATGATTATCAGAACCTTCACCAGACCTTTCACTATCCTTATCATAATTTTTAGTAGAAAATAATCCAGGAAAATCAGGTACATCTTTTATAGTAATAGTTGGTGACGGATCCCCTAAATAATTAATTCCACCCCCATCAATAATTAAATGATGTGATTTATGATACTCTTGAGTTTTAATATCATCTTCATTTACGGTATTAGGTGAAAGAGATGATGATAATGCCAATTTTCCAGTTCCGGTTTGTCCAGCTGTGTCAGTTACACCTCTAGAAAATAACTCTATTGGAAAATAATCTTTATTATGTTTATCTATTTCAAAAGACTCTTTTATTATATAATTAGTAAATCTAGTATCTGATATATCAGTCGTTCCAGGTATAATAACATCTTCATCGGTTTTTTTGAAGTACGTATTTAAAAAATCTATATTCCAGCTGAATAAAACTTCTGTAAATTTATCAGTATTACTAAAATATTCATCTTTAATATTAACGCCGTGACTTTCTAAAACCCAATTTGTTGATGGACCATTTTCATTACCAGTTTTATCTAATGAATATCTAATTTCTAAATCATCTATATTATCAATTGGTTCGGTGTCACACGTCAATAAATCTAATGTCTGAATATTATAATTTTTCACCAATGTTATTAATTCTTTACTAAATCTTTTATATTTTTTTTGTATGTTATCAGAAATATCTATTTTTTCAGAACTTTTTTGATAAAATGGTATATTTTGATTTTTAGTTTGATGATATACTAATCCCAATTTATATTTTTTATTTTTATCTAGATTAAAATCATTTATTGTATCAAATGTTGTAGGTAATAGTTTTACATGATCTTTTAAAACTAAAAAATTTTTTTGTTTGACTAATGAATGAACCCAAAGTAAAGTCTCCATTTATATAGTATAATTTTATTTTATTGTTTTTTTTTCGTAAAATAATTAATATTTTAATAAATATTATTTATTTTTAATTATTAATAATTATCCGTTGCTTATGAATCATTTTTTTATTTCTACTTGAATTATTTATAACACTTAAATAAAAAATAAAATAATTTATATTTAAATTCCATTTAATTGGAAAATAAATTGTTCCGTTTTTGGGATTTATTCTAAATTCATTATCATCTTGATAATACGGGTTTGTATATGGATTTATTTTAATTATATTATCAACTTCTTCATCTATTTCTTCGCTTACTATTTGAAATTTACATATATTATTGCTATTGTTACTATAACTATCGTCTATTTTAAAAGTTATATAAGTCCCATTGAACGAATAATAACCATTATCTTTAATTGTAATTATCTCATTGCTACTATTTTGGGGTAAAATATAATTTAATGTTATTACATCACCAGACTGCCATTTTATAATTGTATTTATACCTATAGAATTAATTACATTATTATATATAATCCAACCTGGATAATATGTTATAGGATTACTATCTGCTTTGTTAATAACATTTTCATTCAATAAATTATTTATATTTTTATTCGTTAAAATTCTTGAGGTTGATACAGGATATTCTTGACTAATAATATCTAATGAAGTTCCACCTGAAGTATATTCAAGATTTTCTAAAACGTTATCTTGAGTTCTTTTATATCTTAAAAGAATATCTACCGATTTTTTTATAGTATTGGCATTTGAATCATTATAAGATAAATCTATTTTATGAATTGACAATAAATCAAAATAATTTTCTTCAAAATTTATTGATATATTATTACTTAAATCAATAACTGAACCACTAATATCTAAATCTATAATATTTACCGATATATCATTTTGTAAAGTAAATTTAGAATCATTATTTATTTTTAATCTATGAACATTAAAATTTGATTTAACCTTATAATAATTATAATTTGAAAGATCACTGGGAATATCATTGATGTAATTAATCATTCCAGAAATTTCTAAAAATAATCCATTATTCCCACTTACAATCATATCATTTAATGCACTTGTTGATGTTATTTGATAAGGTTTGTTTTCTAATGTCATAAAAGGTCTAATAATACCAGTTTTATTGTCTATAAATATATTTTTAACATGGGTATCAATAGAGGGAGTGCAAATATATGTTATATCATCATAATTATATAATGTCTTAATTGAAGGATTATATTGAATAGTGGTATATAATAGTTTATTATTACTTGTATCTCTTAGTGAAGGAATAATAAAACTATATTCATTAATTAAATTTGTTTCATTGTAACATCCTGGTGTATTTAATCCAGTTTCTTTAAATTTACTATCACTTGCACATATTATATTTTTTAAAATTGCTTGTGAAATATCATATGGTGTTTCACTATCCCACTTAATAGAATTTTTAGTGCTTACTAATTGTATTCCAAATTTTAAAGTATCTAAATTTTTGAATGCGATTATAGCTTTATTATTAATAGATTGTTCTACTACTTTATATTTTACCATTACAGAACAATCAATAATTTTTTCTGTATTATTTCTACTAATATTATCAATGCCATCTTTTAATTCAAATTCTAATTTTAATAGTGGACGACCTTTTAAAGAAATTAATGGGTCTCCATCTAATTTTCTATATACAAATCCGACATTTATATCTATATTATCATAATTGCCAGTATTACAATCGGTAATATAAAATGTTTTATTTTGAAATAAAGAATAATCATTATTACTAATGTCAAAATAAGCAATGTATTTATTATTTATTTGGTTTAAATTATTTACAATAAATTTATATTTAACATTAGCTTCATTATCTTCAATATAACTATTATCAAATGGTAAAAATTCTTCTTGTAAATTTTCATTTAAACTTTTCACTTGTTCATTCGTTATTTTTTTATATATACAATCCGGATCACTTAATAATTTTGTTAAAGATGAAAATGGCGTGACATATAATGAAAATCTAAAACGTCTTATATTATTATAATTTTGAAATATTATTGTGTATGTTTGAAAAAAACTATATAATGCTTGTCCTTTAATAACATAACTTTTGCTTGCACTATTTAAATTATTCTGTACAGTGAAACCATTTTCCAATGGTGGTAAAATTACAATATTTGTAGGTATACCAGCACCTCTATTAGAAAGAGTAAATGAAATCGTAACATCTTCCCAAGACCTATTAACTGAAGAACTATTATCTGAGGGGTCAACTATAATTTGAAATGGTTGATAAATATTTGCTTGTTGAATATTACCTCCTATATCTATATCAACAGTATCTTTAAAATTAAAAGTTCTAAATTCTCTTATACTTCTCCTAATAGATGATGTAGAATGTCCTTTTCCACGTGATATTCCAGCACGTCTTATATATCTAGAAATATTATTTGAATTTGGTGCAATTGTATTATTTTTATTTAATTTATATTTATTTTTACAAGGATCACCATCGATACAGTCCCCTCTTTTTAAATATTTAACCCAACTTGCTTCTGGTGTTTTTCTTACTATACAATATTTATTACAACATCCAATTTTTTTTTGGATAATGTCTAATAATTTAATTATTATTTTTGAAAAAATACCATTTAATTTTATTATTATTTTTGAACCATTTTTCAAATTTATTCTGCTTTGAACTATATTTAGTATATTATTTTGTGTGTTTGACACTTGGTTAAATAATTTAATTACTTTTAATGGTTCTTCTAAATTATTTTCGATTTCTTCAATACGATTTAATACATTATTAGCGTATGATTCTGTAAATGTTACTAATCTATTTTCATTGTTACTAATAATATTAATATCCATATATATATAATTTTAATATTTTAATAAATTAAAACTATATTTACTTACTTATATTTTAAATATCTTTCAAATCTCTATAAACAGGGTGTGTTAAAGGATGATAATTCCATTCATCTTTATCAGAAAACCTTACAGTTGTACCGTTAGAATTTTAAATTTAAATTTATAAGTAAATTATAAATTTAAATATATTGGGCTTCATTGCTTATTTTATGATTACTGTACATTAATTCTGCAGTTTCAAGAATACCACGTAGAAGGAATAAATCTATTGTAGTTCCTGATGTTCATCGTAAGAAGATGTGGTTTTCTATATCTCGCATAACAGCTTACGGTAGAAAAAAACGGAACAACTTATTCACTACTATTAACGTATAGCAAAAAGACCTCGTTTTCCAGCTACTTGATTTCTATCAAAATTTAAAATGTATTCACCATATTTTATACTTTTAATATAAGATTGATTTGGATACTTGGTATTAAATAGATAATGATATGTTGCTCCTCCATCAATCTTAGTCTCCATTTCAGAAGGAGTTAATATATGTGCTGAACCATCTCGCAAAAAATCACTATCGTTAGTATTCGGGTCACCGTCATTCGCTGTAACGTAGCTTCCGTTCTGCTTTTTGACTTTATGAGCCGAATAACGATATTCACTCATCGATCTTAAAATATTAAAGAAAACTCCTGGATCACCTGGTGTCGCACTTATATTTTCTAATAATTTAAAGTCTCCATTAAAATTCGATCTTTTTAAATAAAAATATTTTTTATCTGGATCAGAACTTGCTGGTATTTTCATCGTTGATTCTCCTGACAACTCTACAAATGATATATTTGAAATATCATAATAATCTGTTTTGAAAGTGTAATCTAAACGATCTGATTTGAATTTAAAGCTGCTTGTTTCATATTCCGCGCTTTCATACCAATTTTTTAACATTTTAAATGGATTTTTAACTTTTGGTAATGAAGTATCATTTAATGAAGAGTCATTTACAAATGATGGATCAAAAATAATAGTAATATCTTTTACTGTATAACGTTTAACACCGTTTATATCTCCATTATACCAAACCGCATAATCATGTTCACCTAATAAATCGCTTTTTTCACTTTCTGAAATGTCAGTCTCACCAAAAATATTTTTGTATAATATATTAACTTCGTTTTCGTATTCACTATCTGAAATTCTACTCCTTTTATTATAGTTATACTGGCTCTGATTTAATTCTATTGAACCGCTATTCAAAAGATTCCATAAAATTAATGTTTGATTATTTCGTGTATCGTGCTCATTAGGTATCGTACCATCTAAATAGTCCCCATTTGAATTTTTTGTAAAATTTACAAAACCTTTTTCGTTAGGATGTACGTATTTTTCTTTTCCCCATTGAAAGCTTGTTTGTCTTTCAGCAATATTATAAAGAAAGGTTTGTAATTCTTGTTGTGATGGAGATTCTCCTGAAATAGTTATTATTGGTTGTGAAAAAGCGGGTATATCAATAAATAAATTATTGTTTGTTCTATTAGGTTCTTCAATATAAAAACTAACTTGGTGAGGATCTATAACAGAATTTACAATTAATAACAAAGTATTTTCTTTTGTATAATCTATTATTTCGCTTCCTTCTTTTAAAGTAATATCAATTTTCAACTCATCATTAGTTTTTGATTCATCATAAGCTTCTAAGCCTTCTGTCCAAAAATAATCAAGGCCATTGACAGCTGTTGTGCCCGAACTCGAAGTGCCCGTTATTGGGATTTCTATATCATTAATTGCGATAGAAGCATCTGTAATAATATTACTGAAATCGTATCCCTCTCCCTTTGGATTATTATTCTTTAGAACATATAATGTGTGCATCATATCATTATACCTATCTCTCGCTTCTACATTTCCAATATTTGAAATTTTTACAGAAATTATATTTTTATATATACTTAATAATTCAACTTTTAAATCTGGGCCAGGTTGTGACTCTGGCTCTGGCTCTGGCTCGGGTTCTGGTTCTGGTTCTGGTTCTGGTTCTGGTTCTGGTTCGGGCTCCGGCTCCGGTTCAGGTTGTGGTTCCAGTTCTGGTTCCGGTTCCGGTTCTGGTTCAGGCTGTGGTTCTGGTTCGGGCTCCGGTTCCGGTTCTGGTTCAGGCTGTGGTTCTGGTTCTGGCTGTGGTTCTGGTTCAGGCTCCGGTTCCGGTTCCGGTTCTGGTTCAGGTTCTGGTTCTGGCTGTGGTTCTGGTTCAGGCTGTGGTTCGGGCTCCGGCTCCGGTTCAGGTT
>CETE01026989.1_pt1 | contig 10696 bp, 9 predicted proteins | sample 531241 | NCBI WGS metagenome assembly CETE01 (sample SAMEA2622336, study PRJEB7988) | marine metagenome | biome: marine biome (ENVO:00000447); feature: deep chlorophyll maximum layer (ENVO:xxxxxxxx); material: "saline water (ENVO:00002010), including plankton (ENVO:xxxxxxxx)" | depth 30 m
TTCAGGAAGTCCGCTTCATCTACACCCTCCTCCTGATTATTCGTACCCGAAAACTCTCCCTCACGGGGTTCGGTGGTCTGTCCGGACCCGGTCCCTCCAGTATCAGAAGCCGAGTCATCAGCAAAAGCCAACTCTGGTTCCGCGAAGTTAGACCCGCCATCCATCCTCATCATAATTGGCTCTGTGACCCAGTGCCAGTAGCTTTGTTGGTCCAGATTTACTATCATCTCGTCGTAAACTGCCGTCTTTAGATCCTCCAGAAGTGTCTCGCACGCATCATAGGTCTGAAGAGAGGGAGAAGACCTAGTCCTCTCTGGCAGATCTAGCTTGGGATAGTCACCCTCTAGTGCATCTATGGTCCTATCAATGTCCTCGATGACTCCATCCACAGCCTGTAGACATCCGGCTGTCATCATCAAGAGCATCATCGAGAAAGATCGAATGGATTTCCTCCTCATATCTTTACCTCCGTGATTCCTTATTTCAATACAGTAGTGGACCAGGATACACCGACTATGTTTCAAATTCCTATTGAACGGTAATTCAGTGGCTCACGCATTTGAGAAATATTGTTCGGTGCTGGATCCTCCGAATCCTCCTCTTCTTCGCTCGTCATTTCAACGCCGCCAGGGTGCTCACTGGTGACGAGGCTTTTAGTGCCGGCAAGGAAAATCAGCGCGGCGACCTGCATGTCCAGTGTTTGGTCCATGAAACCTTAACATCGACATCTGTGATTTAAACAAATTGGCGGCATGTGTCGGTGATGTTTCAGACATTTCCAGATATTGGTGCGAACACCGGGAGTTGAACCCGGGTTAGCAGGTTGGGAACCTGCTGTCATAACCACTAGACCATGTCCGCCCTGATTGAGGGAGAGAGTCTTGGTAATTGAGAGGCTCGGTTTACACAGAATCGGAATCCCCTAGACTAGACGACGGAGTGCTTCCATTGACGAGTCTGCATCTCCCAATGATTCCAAACAATTGTCAATATCCCCTTCAGAGAGGGCCCTCTCTGCGTCTACAAGATGCCTTTCGGTCGAAATCCTATCTTTGTTTTCCGCTCCATAACCCGATGACTCGAGCCTCTTCCTGAGTTTTCTCCAATCTCCGTACAAGAATTCGAGCATCTCTCGGGCCTCTTCAGCCCTTGAATGGAAATCATCCAGCTCTCCGACTATTGCTCTGAGGCTTTCTGCGGCCTCTATCCATTTTCCTGCATCCGCGGAAGATTTCGTCTCGGCCATTCTCCTGCTCCAATCAAAACCCAATTCTCCTGCTGGTATCCTGTCCTCGATGCTCTTGACCTGTCTCAAGGACCTCTGGACAGTGGTTTTCGCTTCTGATTCCTTCCTTATCGACCTAGTCACTCCTTCCGAGAGTCCTATTGAAAGGGATGCATTTCCAGAATCTAGAGCCTCATTTGCATCTTCCAACCTCTTGTTCAGATCGACAATATAGGCCGAATCGCAATCTAAAATCTCGCTCTTGGCCTCCTCTAAGGATTTTCTTGCCTGTAACATAAGGTCTTCTACATCATCCATCTGAGATGGGATGTCCGATACAATTGCCAATGCGTACTCTGGATCTTCATCTTCCATGGCTTTTCTTGCTTCATTCAGAGTTGATCGAAGTCCTTGGGTCAAGTGACCTTGCGCATCAGAAATAGCATTCTCGGCATCATCGATAGCTTCTATGGCATTTTGCCAATTGGACTCAATGACTTCAGCTCGGGACTTAGCCTCCCTGAACCTACTCTCTGAAGCCCTTAGTGAGCCATTTTCAAGTTCTGTCAAGGCGTCTTCGAAAATCTTCCTTGGCCTACCTGGGAAACCTGTTACTTTCTCGGCTCTATTGACGGAGATTTCAGATTGTTGCCTAATCTCTTCGACGTCAGATACGAATAAAGCGATCCTGCTTGCTTCCCTCTTGGCCTCGGAAATCAGTTCAATTCCTCTTTCGGGATTTTTCCATCCCTTCTCTCTGGCCTTCTTGAGCAGAGAGTTTGGTTGCTGCATCATTGTGTTCCCGGACTGTAGACCAAGGATGTGCTTCTCTGCATCCTTAAGTTGTTCAGAGAAATCTTGCCTTTCTCCCTCTAATCCGTCTTTCGTGAACAGTAAGGGCAAAGTGGTGAATGAGGCGGCAATCGCCATTATCAGGAGAGATGCAGGGTCTGATTCCAAGACTATCGGAATCGCAAGAGTGAATCCAATTGTTGTTACCAGGCCTCTCCATCTTCTTGTCTTCACATCGGATCTTAGCATACTCCAAGATGTAGAATACAGGATTACAGAGACAAGGACCAGAGTGAGGACTGCGAACACATTTCCTTCATCCCTGTTTACCGCTGCTATCGCCAGTAGTAATGGCCAGCCAAGGCAGCATGCAGTGGAGATTCGCATCCTCTCAGTCGGTCCAAATTCCACTAGGTCCTGTAGAAGCAGTGCAAAGGAGAACAGGATTAGAACAGGTAAGTAACCGTAGAGTGGAGGCGAACCAGATCCGAAAGAAGAGAAGAGCCACCAAGCCCCGAGTGTAATCAGAAGAGTCTGAAATAGCAATGATGCCCTATCAACTCGTGATCGATGTCTGGCGACGACCCGTGATGGGTAGTCTGGAAGCATCGCCATATAACCCGTAGGTGAAGAGGGGGTCAATATCTATACGGTTCCAAGGGCGGGGTAGGGGCCGGGTTACTCAGAGTTCCTGTACCACACAAACAGAAATGCCAAAATTCCAATCAGCACAGCAAATATCAGCGAGGTAGGTAATCCTGCTTGGCTCTTTACAGATACTTCCATCGGAATATCCCCATATGTCCCCGCTGAAGCGCTATCCCAGCTAAGGTATAGACCCTCAACGGTATCGTTCTGAATCTCGAACTGGAACTCTATTGTCGCCTGTCCAGGGCCTGATTCCAAAGTGGCTACGAAAGGTTCCTCGGTCCATCTACCACAGATATCTGAAAGACATACTCGAGCGAAGGCGGGGTCCGAACCATCGTTTTGCACTAACACTGTGAGCATTACGCTATTTCCAATCTTAGCATCATCAGGAAGTGTCGCTTCGACCACTCTGATGTGAGCCCCGCTCCGAGGCTCAACAGTGATCGAGATCGGCTCTTCCCTGATATTCCCCTTGGAGTCGGTTGCTTTCACAGTGATGTTATGAGTGCCCTTCTTGAGACCAGAGATGTTTATTGGCTCGAAGACCGACCAATCTGGGTCACTTACGAATATCTCTTCACCGTCTACCAATACGGACCATGATACGTCTCCTATCGAATCCAAGTCATCGTAAGAGTGAGAGAGGTTAATCTCCAGTACATCCCCATAATGTAATTTATCGTCGTACTCAATCTCTATTCCATTGGAGAATAATCTTGGAATTACTGTCGGGGGGTTTGCATCCAAAACCGTTAGCGTCCATTCTGACAAGACCGTGTTACCGGCATCATCGGTAACTACCAGTGCCATGAGGATTTCAGATGGTGTCCTCTGCATGTGCCTCTGATTTATTCCCATATCGGCACCATTGATTCCCATTCCCTGGTTGGCAGTAAACTCGAAAGTTTGCTGGTTTAAACCGGTTTGCCTCCATCCCTCTGACACGTTTGTGTACAGCTCCAGCGTTACTGGTAGAGATGAGTCGTCAGATGCGTTGACCTCTAGTGTGATCAAGCTCCCTGCACGCGCAAAAATCGGAGTTTGAGCGCCATTTTCTATTACCTCTCCTTCGGTTCCGTCGACTGAGAACTTCCCACTCCATTGTGGCGAGATTCCGTCAACGGTGGGGTTGCCGTTCCAATGCGATGTCGCACCATGGAAGTCAATGCAGGTTGCATTCATGCTCATAATGTCACCGTGGATGAAGTTTAGATCGCTGGGCTTGACTGATATCCAATTATTCTCAAATGAGGAAATTATTGTGCCGTTTTTGCTTATGATCCACTCTATTCTTGGAATTTCCAGTGGATTATCTGAGCAGGTTGCTGAGAACGAAGAGGACTTATCGAGAGAGATGGTAGAGGAAATTTGAGGGAAGCTTGTAGCCGAAAGGAACGGTGGCATGTTACGGTCAATTGTAATCCTGATGTCATGGGCAACTGGAGCCTGAGACCTGTCGACGAAGAATGCTCCTGGGCTACCTGTGATTATCTCTGACATTGGGCTAAACTTGAACTCCCAGTTCTCAGGAAGAGATACTCTTAGAGGGACCTCCTCAATCAAAGCACCTACTCTAGGTAGGTCGATTAGTCGCAGAGTCCTACCATCAGAAGTACCGATCAGATTTCCACTCTCAGTCCATCCCCATTCCCCTTCAGTTCTGTTTGTAGGTCCTATTTCCGGAGGATTGACAGATACGGCAATAGATCCGACGACTGACATGGAAGAATGGTCGAATGCGCAACAGCCACCTGAAAATGAGTCGGTCCAGCTTCTGGAGGAGACTACGAGTTCAGAGAAAGAGTTGGTTTCCGATTCGTCCAACCACCCATCCGAGTTACCTAGGGTTTGATCTATCTGGTTCAAGAGTCCAATTGATCTGTTCTCCAGAAGATCGGTTCCGTAGCTCTCTAGAACGGATACCCTTGCGAACCAAGTCGCGTTAACCTGTGAGCTATGTGAGATTGGATGAGTGAAATTGAGGAACGACTGCCCTTGAATTGTCTGGTTACCATTAGAATCTGAGAAAACTGAATTATATTCATCTTCCATCACTGAATCGTGAGATACAGTAATTTGGGGTAATGCGAGAAGGGTAAAGATGAGGAGAGTTGCTGGAATCACTGATTTTCCATTCTCGGATGGCATCTTGGCACCTCACTCAAGTTCCAAAGATTATTTTGGAGCCAGAGAAGTCAATTTCCAAGGGGAACATGCGATGGCTTTCACCTAGATCCCTTTGTAGAATTCCACGTAGATGCCGGTTCCCAAATACCAAGAGGAAGCCTCCGTTTCCGGCCCCGAGAAGCTTGGCCCCTAATGCTCCGGAAGAGATGGACTTCTCGTACAAATCGTCTATTTGTTTGTTAGTAATAATTGATGAGACTTCTCTCTTAGATAACCATGTCCTGTTTAGAATGGCCCCCAGTGAATCGAGGTCTTCCTTCTCTATATAGGAAGCTGCCTCGTCAGCGTGATTCCTAATTTCCCTCATCCTACTAATCTTGTCGGACTGGTCATCGGATTCCTCAGATAGGACTTTGCTAGCACTCCTAGTCAAGCCTGTGTAGACGAGCGTGAAATTCTCGGAGAATTTTTTGGCCAATCCTTCCGAAACCTCTATTGGTTCGACTTTAACTCCTTTTTCTCCAAATCTGATTGAGTTGACTCCTCCGAAAGAAGCGGCGTACTGATCCTGTCTTCCAATCGGTGCACCCAAGGTGTCTATCTCGATTTGGCAAGCCTCTTCAGCGAGCTGTTCCTTGGAAACCTTCCTACCCTGAAAGGCATGCATCGCATTTAGTAGACCCACGGTAACCGTAGAGGAGGATCCTAGTCCTGTTCCCTGTCCTGGTATGTCAGCAATCGTGGTAATCTCGATTCCAGAGTCTATTCCAGTTAGCCTCAATGCCTCCCTAATCAGGTCGTGTTGGATTTTATCCAGAGAGTCCACATCCTCCATGGTTGAGTAAGAGGCTCTAAGCCGATCATCGAATCTCCTGTTTATGGTGACATAGACGTATCGGGACAGTGCAGCTGAAACTACTCTGCCTCCCTTTGGTTCCGACATCGAGAAGTCATCGATATCTGTTCCACCGCCACAGAACGAAACTCTGAGAGGGGTTCGGCTGATTATCATTTAAACTTCGGACCAGAGTATCACACATCAAGACGCCGGTTAGGGGGAATTGAGTATTTTATACAATGGCAAGGCATATGAAAGGGCTGCTTCCGCGAGAGTCAGAGAACAATGGGCGACATTGTCACTATGGACGATCTAACCAACCAAGATATCGTAGACGTTCTGGATGATGCGGAAAGATTAGTTCCGGTTGCTAGAGGAGATGTTTACCTCCCTCTTCTGAAGGGAAAGGTGCTGGCAAACATGTTCTTCGAGAACTCGACAAGGACCAGGATGTCATTTGAGACTGCCATGAAGAGGCTCGGTGGTTCCGTCCTGAACTTCACTTCAGTAGGCACATCAGTAGCGAAGGGTGAGACCCTCTATGACACCATGCAGATGGTTGATGGATATGCTGATGTGGCCGTTATCAGGCATCCGAGACAGGGTGCAGCCCAATACAGCGCAGACGCAGTGGGAATTCCTATTCTGAATGCTGGTGATGGTGCTGGGAACCACCCTACTCAGACTATGCTTGATCTCTTCACTATCAGAAAGGTACATGGCACTCTGGAAGGGCTTAATGTGGCCCTTGTCGGAGATTTGAGATACGGCAGAACTGTGCACAGCCTCTCCCACGCATTAGTTAGATTTGGAGCCGAACTCACTCTGGTATCACCATCAACACTGAAAATGCCGGCCGAGATAGTCTCGGATCTCAAGGAAGATGGTGCAAAAATAACGGAGACAGATTCATTGGAGGAACAAATCGCAAATGCGGACGTGATCTACGTAACTAGAATACAGAAGGAAAGGTTCCCTGATGAGGACGAGTACGTCAAGGTAGCCGGGATATACAAGATCGAGGCATCAGACCTTTCCGGCGCCAAGACGGGGATGATCGTGATGCATCCACTACCGAGGGTGGATGAGATAAGTCCAGACGTGGACTCCACCGAGTTCGCCAGATACTTTGAGCAGGCTTTCAATGGAGTTCCCACGAGGATGGCACTACTATGCAGGAGTCTAGGAATTGATGTTCCAGAGAAGGTGAAATAATGAGCGAGATGAGGAGAGTAACTGCCATTCGAAACGGCACAGTCGTGGATCACATACCCTCAGGAAATGCAATGCAGGTAATCAAGATCCTTAGGATAGATACGGACAGGGCTACTCCAGTGTCTCTGGTCATGAATGTTCCCAGCGATAAGTTGGGAAGGAAGGACGTCCTGAAAATAGAGGACAGGGAGCTGGATCAGGAGGACTTGGATAGGCTTGCTCTGATAGCGCCTGCCGCCAGTATAGCGATAATCAGGAATCACGCTGTTGCTGAGAAGATGAAAGTAGAACTGGCTGATGATCTCGTAAACATTGCTAAATGCTTTTTTTGGAACTGTATTACTAAGAATGAGCGTGAACCATTGCCCCAAAGAATGCGTGTTACATCGAGGGACCCATTGCAACTACGATGTTATTATTGTGGACGTCAGCAAGAAATAGATGAATTGATCGAAAACATCCTCTAAGTTAATCTGTTCAGGAGGCCTCAGAGAGCCAGTTTCTCATCGTACATGACTGACAAACCTCCCGACTGGTAATCTCACCACATTCCTCGCAATTTTTTACATCTTGAGTAAGGTCTAAATTTGCTACTAAGTACATCTCTCTTATTCTGTCAAGGGAGTGGAGAAGTCCGTGTCTTGCCCCAGGAGTCAGTGACTCTAGATTGGCAACAACTGACCTACTCTGCTGACGCATAGCGCCGGAAGCGTGAGGACAGTCTCCATGATGAATGGGGAGTCCCGCAAACAAGGCGTGAGCGTGGATCTCTTGCTCAGGAATCCAGCGCAGGGGGACAATCCTAGGAACCAATCCATCAATCTTGGAATGAGTATGTGGAGCTAGCCGGACTGACCTTTCAACCTCACCCTTTTGGAAATTCATGAGAATGGACTGAGCCATATCATCAAGATTGTGACCTAATGCCATGACATCGGCACCCACTCTCTCAGCCAGAGCATTCAGGCCCTGCCTACGGAAGACCCCACAGTATGAACATGGCATGAGCCCCTTCGCCTCAATGTGACTCTCTCCCATTGCAGGCATGAGCTTGACCACCTCGTCCATTCTTCGATAACCCATCTCCTCGTAGCTAAGAGTCTCAAATCTAAGAGAAAGTGAGTCGGCAAGTTCTCTCGCGAATTCCATCGAGGGAGCACGATATCCATCGATTCCCTCGTCAACGCAACCCGCCACCAATTCCACATCCCTTCGACCTCCGATAATGTCAGCCATCATCGATAGTAGCACTGCTGAGTCCTTTCCGCCTGAAACAGCTACCAGAATGAGAAAGGGTGATCCATCGTCCTTAGTAGCGTTCTTTGGGAGACTTAGTTGTGCCCTAAGTTCCCTCGAGGTTCTCTTTCGAATTGAGGAAGAAAGATGCCTCCCGCACAGATGTTGCCCGCTGTACTCCTGAAAGACAATAGCATCGTAGCTACACCTGCTACAAGTCTGAACCTCGATGGCTCCTGTCATGTAGCGTCGGCGAGCAACATAGGCTTCAAACCATCCTCCGGTGATTTGATTGGCTGACTATGTACCGGAAAGTTATGGGCAGTTCTGAAATACTACCGAATCGGAGCGAGATTGGAGACAAGAGTTTCTCCCCAACGATTGACAGGATTTCCCTACTTGTGCTGTCTGTTTTAGGCGTATTAGCCTTCCCAGAAATAGAGGAGGTGCTAGAGCCGAGTATGGGTGCTATGTCTGGCTTAATGGCTATATGTGGCCTGATTACAGTTATTCCTCTAATTGCGACGTCTATTGGAAAGATGTACGTTAGAATCAGGGCCTAGTTAGAGCGTAGCTTCAAAATTCTTGATTCCACGTAGCCGGAAACAATCTGCCAAGGGACAAGGAACCTTAGTCCAGCAACCGCTATGATGAATAAGCCTGCAGAGATTACCTGGCCGTATGTCATCTGTAGTTCCAGAGATTCCTTTACTTGACCGGTCCACTGTGTACCCTCCAGTATTCCGACGATAGAAATCATAAGGTCATCGAATGCCAAAGCGAGAGCCGTGGTGACTCCTACCAGAGAGACGACCACTACAAGCTGTATTAGATGGGAGTTGACCATGTTATTGAACTGCCTGATGTACTCTGGATCTCTCTTTGACTCCTCAGGGAGCGAAGCCGCATATTCCATGTGAGATATGGCAGCAGTCCCAGACTCCATGAATAGAAGCATCAGTATGGCAATCCCAAGTAGGGAGCCTGCAAGCGGGGAGACTAGGCCACCGAGAATAGAGCCCTCACCTATCTGAGTTGGAAGTGCGCGAAGTCCTACATCAACCTCAGAGACTATTGGTTCGAAGGTAAGCACAGCATGGAATGCGATTACGATTATGTAGTAGCCGACCACCCATATAATCGACCTCTTCGAGAGCCCCCATATGCCGATCAGTCCGACCAAGACTGGAGCGAATACAATTCCTAGGAACACGAGTTCTCCCAAGAGTCCCAATGGATGGAACAGCTCCCCTATGTGATTCATTGAATCGTTGCTATTCCAAGGGAAGTGGAAGCCATTGGAGAATGTCGCAGAAATCCAAGAGAAAAGGAAAGGGAGGACAACCCAGGCACCCAGAAATGCTGCAGCTACCTGCTTGATTCTGTTCTGGAGCTCCTGTGAGGATGACCAGAATCTTTCTATCGCGAAAGTAGAGAATAGGCACAAGACCAAGGGTCCAATCATGGACATTGTGCCCGACTGTCCCACACCGAGGAGGAAATCCGGAATTAGGAGTCCGTTGGAGTTTTCCATCCACATTAGACCCCTAGTGTGCTCGTATGAGGGGCACCATGTATCCGCGTTGTTGTTTAAGATGAAATCATCACTACATGGGCCATAGATATCGCTCATCCTCATTAGCAAGAGCAAAAGCGAAACTGTGGAGGTTACCTGTAAGACAAGGATCTGCCATTTCTTCCTGAGTGCAGGAATATGCAGGGTCTCTTTTATTTCCTGCTTCTTTTCAGATAATTCCAAATTCTCACCCCCTCGACTGTACCAGAGCCTGCGACAGCTCGACATCGGGCATCCAATCCACGACCTTTGCCCCATATCCCGATACAGCAGTCAGTCGATTCTGTCTCTCCAACTTGAGGACCTCGTAGGCCATTCGAGGGATGCGGCTGACTAGTCTCTCGAGGTCAACGCTGCTTGGTGACAAGACGATGACCTCGTGTCCGTTTCCGGATAGGTTCCTGATTGCAGGTAGAGTGGTGCCATCTCCCTCTAGGCTGCTAATGATGAAGACGGGAGAGCCACGGCTGATTCTCGGGGATAGGGCGTTTGTTACCGCCTGGAGAGGCATTGATCCAGAAGGGGAAACAGAAGCCAGACGACTTAGGACCTTGTACTGCTGTTTGTCACCAGTATCTGGTGGAAGGAAGTCCATCCTACTTCCATAGGTCACCATTGCAACGGAGTCCTTCCGCTTTAGGAAGTGGCTAGCAAGAGATGCCGCTGCAGACGCACCCATCTCTAAGGGGTTCTTCAGGACCGTCCCGATCCTACTCACCTCTCTTGTGTCGAGGATAACGAACACATCAGTAACTGCATCCCTAGTCTTCTGATTTACCATCATATCACCGGTTCTTGCAAAGGCCTTCCAATTAATTGAGCGGATTGGATCTGTAGAGAGGTACTCCCTGAGCGAATAGAATTCCATCCCAGGCCCAGGAGTCCTGAGTGTGGTGGCTCCGGTGTACATCTTCGGGACGTCGGCCCTCAGCATTGCGTCCTCAACGTCCCTGACCTGCGGGAAGACGGTGACGTCACACATATCCTCAATCTTCGACTCGTTCACGAACAAACCGAAGGCATTGCGGTGCCTTAC
>CETE01148079.1_pt1 | contig 10678 bp, 11 predicted proteins | sample 531241 | NCBI WGS metagenome assembly CETE01 (sample SAMEA2622336, study PRJEB7988) | marine metagenome | biome: marine biome (ENVO:00000447); feature: deep chlorophyll maximum layer (ENVO:xxxxxxxx); material: "saline water (ENVO:00002010), including plankton (ENVO:xxxxxxxx)" | depth 30 m
AATATCAATAATTGGCATCAACATTTCGTCATCAATTGTTCTGCGAACAACATTTTCAAACTTATTTATAAACTTATGAATATTATTTTTTTTGACTGTTAGTCCAGCTGCATATTTATGTCCGCCATACTGTTCTACTAATTCAGTACAAGACGATATAGCATCATAAATATTGAACCCTTTAATAGAACGTGCTGAGCCAGTATACAATCCATTACTTTCAGTAAAAACTATAGTTGGCCTATAGTGTTTTTCTATTAATTTAGACGCTACAATTCCAATAACTCCTTTATGCCATTGTGAACTATAAACTACAGTGCTTTTATTATCTGCTGGAACTTTATCAGAAGCTTCCTTAGTGATTTTTTGATCAATTTCTCTTCGATTTAAATTAAAATTATTTATCTCGTTTGACATATTTTGAGCATGACTAATGTCTTGTTCAATTAAAAGCTCAACAGCTTTGTTTGCATGTGACATTCTACCTGCAGCGTTAATTCGTGGTGCTAAAAAAAATCCAATATCTGAAACACCTATAGTGTTAGATTTTTTCATTAAACTTATTAAGGATTTTAAACCTACACTTGGATTAGTATTAAGTTGTTTTATACCATAATATGTAAAAATTCTATTTTCTCCAGTTAGTGGTACAATATCGGCAACAATACTAATAGCAAGAAGATCAAAAAAAGGTTTTATTGAATTAAATGGGATATTGTTTTTTTCACAATACGCTTGAACAAGCTTAAAACCGACTCCACATGCGGAAAGATCTTTAAAAGGATAATTACAGTCTTTTTGCTTTGGATTTAAAACTGCTGATGCTTTTGGTAAAATTTCTCCAGGTGTATGATGATCACAAATTATAGTATCTATTTTTATTTCATTAGCATATTCAACTTGAGAAACAGCTTTTATACCACAATCTAATACAATAATTAAACTACATTTATTTTTTTTTGCATAATCAATTCCATTAATTGACAATCCATATCCTTCGTTGTATCTGTCAGGAGTGTAATAATATAAATTGTTAGTAATTTTTTTTAAAAATAAATAAAGTACTGATATCGAAGTAGTGCCATCAACATCATAATCTCCATATATTAAAATGTTTTTATTTGTTTTTATATTTTTTTTTAAGATCTCTACAGCCAAGCTCATATTCTTCATTAAAAAAGGGCTGTGCAAGTCATCTAATTTTGGACGAAAATATTTCTCTGACATCTCATAGTTAACAATTCCTCTTTGAACTAAAAGATCGATTGTTTTATTTTTAACACCTAACTCACGCTTTAAAGAGTTAACTAAATCTTTATCAGGACTTTTTTTATATTTCCATTTTCTAGTCATTGGATTTTTTCATTAACTCAGTTTGTGTAAGTATAGAATGTTTGTGGATTAACTCAAAAATTTCAGCAACATATTGAGGATCGACATTATAATTAACCCCCATCTTTTGACGTGTATTGAAAATTTCAAACCAACGTTTGATTTGTAATATTGTAACTTTATTTTTTTTCTTATACGCTCCAATCTCCTTAACAAGAGATACTCTATTGCCAATAATTTTAACTAATTTCTCATCAATTTGATCTATGAGTTTACGTAATTCATAAAGTTTATTATTAAAATCTTTATTAAGAGCAGTTGTTTTTCTTAATACAAGAGATTTTTTTAATTTTAATAGTTGAATTGGTGTAATTTGTTGATTGGGATCGCTTAAAGCAACGCTTGGTTTAAAATGAGTTTCTATCATTAGACCATCCATATCTAAATCTAATGCTGTTTGTGACACCTCTTGAATCATATCTGTATTACCTGAAATATGACTTGGATCACAAAGTAAGGGAAGATCAGGGCACTCTTTTTTAAGCTTTATTGGAATTTCCCATTTAGGTTCATTTCTAAATGCAGATTTTTCTAATGTAAAAAAACCTCTATGTATAGCGGCTAAATTATTTATTCCAACCTTTCTTAATCTTTCTATTGCCCCAATCCATAAACTTAATTCTGGATGAATAGGGTTTTTTATTAATACCGGAATATCAACTCCTCTTAATGCTTCTGCTATTTCTTGAACATAAAACGGATTAACTGTTGTTCTCGCTCCTAACCAAATTACATCAACTTCTGATTTTAAACAAGATTCAACATGGCCTGCATTTGCCACTTCTGTTGCAATTGGTATTTCTATTTGATTTTTTAACTCCTGAACCCACTTTAATGCTTTATTCCCTAGACCTTGAAAAGAATCTGGACTTGTTCTGGGTTTCCAAATTCCAACACGGAATAAGTCAACATGTTGACTTATTGCCTTAGCTGTAGTAAAAAGTTGTTCTTTACTTTCTGCGCTGCATGGGCCTGCAATAATCAATGGCTTTTTTTTAGAAATAAATTTTATCTTATTCATCTTCACCTTTAATTATAATTACAAATTCTCCCTTTGGAACATTTGATGTGAAATAATGTAAAACCTCATAAATAGTTCCTCTTATAGTTTCTTCATATTTTTTAGTGATTTCTCTTGAAACTGAAATTTTTCTGTTTTCATCAAAAAATAAAGCTATTTGTTGAAGAGTTTTTATTAACTTATGAGGAGACTCGTAAAGAATAATTGTTCGCTTTTCTTTTGATAAATTAATCAGTCTACTTTTTCTTCCTTTTTTTAATGGTAAAAACCCCTCAAAAACAAATCTGTTACAGGGAATGCCAGAATTAATTAACGCTGGAATAAATGCAGTTGGTCCTGGTAAGCAATTGACTTCAATATTATTTTTTATACACTCTCTAACAAGCAAATATCCAGGGTCCGAAATTCCTGGTGTACCGGCGTCAGTAATAAGAGATATAACTTTACCAGATAAAATTTCTTTAGTCCATTTATTTACTGTTTTATGTTCATTATGCATATGATGTGAATACATTTTTGTTGAAATATTATAATGTTTTAATAAAACTGCACTTTTTCGAGTATCTTCAGCAAGAATAATATCTGATTCTTTAAGCGTCCTAATAGATCTCAACGTAATATCTTCTAAGTTACCAATAGGAGTTGGCACAATAAATAATTTAAACATGGTGCAAATTTAAAGGAAAAAGGGGAAAAACTCTATGTTTGGACTTATTCTAATTGTTGGGGCAGGTAGCTTAAAATAATTTAACCAATGTTTTATTTTTTTTGCAGAAGGTGTATTCCAATTTTTTAATATTTGTAATAAGTCATAATCTAATGCAAGATAATATTCATTAGAACCGCCTCTTTTTGTGTTAAAACTATCTAAAAACTGCTGGTCATTTAATCCAAAACCCAATGAAAAACCGATCAAATGACCTTTGTCTCTAAATGGAAAAATAGAAACCCAGTATGTTTGATTGACATAGTCATTATGATAGTCATATTTTCCTGGTGGACTTTGAGGTTTTTGTTGTTCTCCAATTATCCAATATTGATCACTTTTTTTATAATAACTTAGTTTAAAATCAATATACTTCATTGGTTTTAAATATCTCTTAGATAGAGGAACTAATGAGCCAAAAGATCCTGAAATGAAATCCCATTTACTAAAGCCCCAATTAGGAGCGTATGCATCTTTCATTTCTATTCCTAATTGTACAAATGTTCCCATTGCCGCTCCATATATATAGGATTTTTTTTCATCAACACCTGACCACTGCAAAGAATTTTGAAATACATCAGAAACTAATATTCCGCCAAAAAAATGACCTGCCTTATCTACATTTAAAGCATATCTTAAATCACTGCCATCATCAAAATGAAAAGTAGATTTATTATCTATCCACCACGAATTTTGAAGAAATAAATAAGAAATGCCTAAAGTAGCAGCTGTTCCTGCATAAACTAAATTTAATTTATTTTTATTAATTGAAATACTATCATTCTGAGAAAGTAAATTCAATGGTAAGAAGAAAAATAAAATAAAAGTTTTATTCATGAATAGGCAAATTATTACATTTGTTACAAATCTAAATAATGTTTAATAAATCAAAAAATAACACTAAAAAACTTTATGGTAAACTTGAAGTTATTTGTGGATCAATGTTTTCTGGTAAAACTAAAGAGCTTATTGCAAGATTAAACAAAGCAAAAAAAGATAAACTAATAACAATGGTAATTAAACCTAAAATTGATAATAGATATGATAAAAATAAAATTGTTTCTCACGACAAAAAGTTCATTGCATCCAAAGTAACTAACTCATGTGATGATATTATTCAATTTTCCCTTCAAGCACAAGTAGTTGGAATAGATGAAGCTCAATTTTATAATAAGGACCTAATTTATTCATGTCAAAAATTAATTAGCTTGGGAAAAAGAGTTATTATTGCAGGACTAGATATGGATTACTCAGGAAAACCATTCCATCCAATACCTGAATTAATGGCAATTGCAGATAAAGTAACAAAACTTCATGCTAAATGTGAACATTGTAAAAATGATGCTCTTTTTTCTAAAAGAAAAAACTCAAATACAAGCTTAATTCAACTTGGAGAAAAAAATAATTATATCCCTTTATGTCGAACTTGTTTCAATGAAAGCTGCTAATTTAAATGCACGAAACTATATTACATATTAATCTCAAACAATTAAAAGATAATTTAAATTTTTTTAAAAAAAAATTAAAAAAAAGCACTGAAATTATTGCTATAGTTAAAGCATCAGCTTATGGATTAGGAGATGTTAAAATTGCAAGATTTCTAGAATCAATTAAAATAAAAAATTTTTGGGTGGCTGATTTTGAAGAAGGGATAACACTTAGAAAAAGCGGTATTACAGGAAGTATTATTGTAGCAAATCCTGGTGTTAAATCGATAAGTAAAATTAAAGATTTCAATTTAGAACCTGTAATTTTTAATCAAAAGCTACTTAATATTTATTCAACCAATAAAAATGAATTTAATATTCATCTAAAATTTAATACTGGAATGAATAGATATGGTTTTTCCTGCAATGAGATAAAAAAAATTACTGGGACATTAAAAAAATCTGAAAATTTAACTGTAAAATCAATTTGTTCACACTTAACTAGCTCTGATAATCTTAATGAAAAAAATTCCACATTAAATCAAATAAAATTATTTAATAAAATAACTGATAAAATGTCTTCAGGACTTAAATACCCAATTAAAAGACATATTTTAAACACTAACGGAATATTAAATTATTCAGAACACCAGTTAGAAATGGTTAGAATAGGTATAGGATTATTTGGTTTAAATCAACAACCCGAGCTAAGAGAAATTGCTAAACTTACTACATCAATAGCTCAAATTAGAGAAATTAATAAAGGAGAATCAGTAGGGTATAATAATTCCTTTATTGCTAATAAAAAAATGATAATTGCTACAGTTCCAGTGGGCTATGCAGATGGGTTTAATAGAAAACTAGGTGGTAAAGGTTTTGTTTTAATTAATAAAGTTAAATGTCCAGTTATTGGTCAAGTTAGTATGGATAGCTTTGTTACTGATGTGTCTTTTGCTAACGCTAATGAAGGTGATGAAGTAACTATATTTGGTCCAAACCTAACTATTCATAATTTAGCTAATATGTTAGATACAATTCCTTACGAAATCCTGGCGACAATTAATAAAAGAATTAAAAGAGTATATATCTCTTAATTACAGATTTGTATTTAAGATGTTATTATATTTTTCAGAATCTTGAATTAAAGATATTGCTTCTTTTACATCTTCATCATATTTAAGAGAATTTTCTAATCTACCTCTTTGAAGGGTATATCTGCTGATTATTTCACCCTCTAAAATTTGAGATATTTCTTTTTTGAATTTAAGTATGTCATTATTTTTACTAGAATCCATTTTTGCTTTTAGGATATCAATTTCTGATTTCAAATCAGAGAAGTATTTCTCTTTTTCAGCATCTTTAATCATTTTATTCAAAGCTTTTTCAGTTTTTGTTTCGTATTGATACTCTTTGTTTTTTAGAAACTCAACAAACTCATTATAAAGACTATCATTAATACTAAAATTTTTAATCGAACTATTTTTAAAATAAAATTCATTTGCAAAATCAAAAATTAATCTTTTCGACATAATACTAGCTAAAATGTTACTGTATTTTTTTCTTTCTAAAACAATATCTGGATTGACACCACCTCCATCTAAAACAATTCGTCCGTTTGATGTTTTAAACTCTTTTTTTAATGAGTCTGCTATTTGGCCAACACTACCATCCTCATTTCTATTAGAATAATCAACAGAATTAATACATCTTCCGCTAGGAATGTAATACTTAGCAATAGTAACTTTAAGTTGTGAATTATATGTTAATTTTCTAGTTTGTTGAACCAAACCTTTACCAAAGGTTCTTTGACCAATTAAAACTCCCCTGTCTAAATCTTGAACTGCACCAGAAACAATTTCTGAAGCAGATGCTGATCGACTATCAACTAGTATTACTAAAGGTATTTTAGTGTCAAGTGGTTCTTTCGTTGTTTTATATAATTTATCCCATTCAGCTATTTTACCTTTTGTGCTAACAACTAATAACCCTTTATCTATAAATAAATTTGTTACATCAACAGCTTCATTTAAAAGACCTCCTGGATTACCTCTTAAATCAAATATTAGGCCTTTTAAACTTTTATCTTTATTGATTTTATTAAATGCTTCAGCTACTTCGTTACTAACATTTCTGTGAAAGGCATTTAACTTAATATAACCAATATTATCTTCAATTTCAGCAAAAAATGGAACGCTTTTGATTTTTACTTCCTCTCTAATTAGATCAAACTCTAATGGTTTGTCTTTTCCTAATCTTTCAACTAACAACTTTACAGAAGTATTGGGTTGTCCTTTTAACACTTTACTTACATCTTCAGTAGTTTTACCTTTAACAGATTTTTTATTAACTTTTAAAATCTTATCTCCAGGGATCAACCCAGCCTTATTAGCAGGGAATCCCTCATAAGGTTCAGAAATAATAATATAATCACCTCTTTTTGAAATAATAGCACCTATTCCACCATATTGACCAGTTGTCATAAATTTAAAATCTTCCATCTCAGATTCAGGTATATATGTTGTATATGGGTCCAATGACTCAAGCATCGCATCAATCGCTGTCTTCATTAAACTACCTGGATCAACTTCATCTACATAAAAAACATTTAACTCTCTATATAAAGTAGTGAAGATGTCTAGATTTTTAGAAATTTCAAAATAATTATCAACAAACCTCAAAGAAAAAATAGAGGTTAACAATATAACTGTTATTAAAATAAATTTGTTTGTTTTTTTCATGTTTTAAAATTTATGGAACTGGATCATATCCGTCACCCCCAAACGGATGACAAGAGCCTATTCTTTTAATCGAGAGCCAAACTCCTTTTATAATGCCATATTTTTTTATTGCAATTAGACTATACTCAGAACAAGTGGGAGCATACCTACATCTAGCTGGTAAAAAAGGAGATAACATTGTTTTGTATATTTTAATTAAGAAAACGAATATTTTAATAAATAAATAATTCATGTTAATTTTATTAAACGTTCTAAAATCACAATTATTTTATTATTTATAGTCTTAAAATCATATTCTTTGTTGTCTATAAATATAAATAAAATATGAATTTTATTTTTCTTTTTTGAGAGGTGATTTTTTAACCTCATATTATTAGTTCTAAATGATTCTCTTATATATCTTTTAAGTAAATTTCTGTTTACAGCTTTAGGAAATCTTTTCTTTGTAATGGAAATTGCTAATTTTATATTAGAATTATCATTATTTAATTTTCTCCAATGTGTCTGAATCGGAAACTCAGTAAAATTGTTTCCTTTTAAAAATAATTCCTCAATACTTTTTTTATTTATAAGTTTGTTTTCTTTCTTAAAAGTATGCATTGACATCTTTTATTAAAAATATATTCTTCTGAGAATTATATATTACTATCGCTTGTTTACTTGTTTAATATATTGCTCCAGAGCCATCGTCATAGATGGTGCTTTTTTGCTTGGTGCTATAACACTTACTTTTAAGCCAGCTTTTTCTACAGCTTGGACTGTTGTTGTTCCAAAAGCAGCTATTCGTGTATCATTCTGTTGAAAATCAGGGAAGTTTTGATATAAACTCTTAATACCTGATGGGCTATAAAAAACCAAAATATCATAAAATACATTTTCTAAATCTGATAAATCACTACAAACTGTTCTGTACATAACAGCCTTTGTAAAATCAAATTCATTATCTGCTAAAAACTGAGGAATTGATTCTTTTAATATGTCAGAGCAGGGTAATAAAAATTTGCACTCTTTATGTTTTTTTAAAATAGATAATAGATCCTCTATTTTTTGTTTACCAATAAAAATTTTTCTCTTTCGATACACAATATATTTTTGAAGATAATATGCAATTGCCTCTGAAACACAAAAATACTTTAAATCATCAGGAACGGTTATTCTAGTTGCTTCACACATTCTAAAAAAATGATCCATCGCATTTTTACTTGTAAAAATTACTGCATTGTGGCTTAAAATGCTGATTTTTTGTTGTCTAAACTCCTTAGCAGTTAGGCCTTCTACGTGAATAAAAGGTCGAAAATCAACCTTAACTTTTAATTTTTTAGCCAAAGGAAAGTAGGGAGACTTGTCAGATTCTGGCTTTGGTTGTGAAACTAAAATTGTTTTTACTTTTTTATCCTTCACTTAAATTAAATTTTTGTTTTATCAAAAAAAAAACCATGTTCAGTTAGAAAAAAAAATATTTTATTACTACTATTAATGGTAATATTTCTAATGTGCAAAGGTATATAAATAAATGTGTTTTCGAAAATGAACTTTTAAAAAATCCCAAATATATCATGCGGAAATACTTAATTAAAAACAATAAACAATATATTATTATAGATAAATTTAAAATAATAATTGGGTTAAATGGACTATAAACAGAGAGAATTAAAAAAGGAAATACAATAATTCCCGAAACCTTTTCATATATAAATGAAATAAAGATTACCTCTTCAAAATGATAACTTTGCTGAAAAACATGACCAATCCATTGAATTAATAAATATTTTAAATGAAAAAAAAATAAAAGTATTGAGAAGATTTTAAAAATTCTATATATACTCCAATTATCATACCCCCATGATGGATGAGATGAAATAAAAGAAAACACAAAGGAAGAAACAATTAATAAATATGTAGAAATATTAGTACTAATTGTAAGCTTAAAAAACTGACTAAAATAATGTTGATTAAATATTCCTCTAAGCATTAATGTCATTTGTTTTCTAAACAACACTCTTAATAATGCTATAGTCATGAAAATAAAGAGTAAAAAAATAAAAACCCATTCATCATTAATCTTGTTATATTTAACTAATTCGAACACCTGTTTTTCTCTTGTAAATTCAAATAAAAATTTGTTTTTGAAGCAATTTAATGATTAATCATAAATTATTCAATAATTTTGTACTGTAATTAAAAATTAAAAAAAATGGATTTATTTCAAGCACCTGATTACTTTAAATTAGACGAATTACTGTCAGAAGAACATAAATTAGTACGAAATACAACAAGAGAATGGGTTAAAAAAGAGGTCTCTCCAATAATTGAGGATGCTTGTGAAAAAGCAGAGTTTCCTAAACATCTTATTAAAGGCTTAGCAGAAATTGGAGCATTTGGTCCTTATATTCCATTAAATTATGGAGGAGCTGAATTAGATCAAATATCATACGGTTTAATTATGCAAGAATTAGAAAGAGGAGACAGTGGAATTCGTTCAACCGCATCTGTTCAGTCTTCTCTAGTAATGTATCCTATTTGGAAGTATGGAAGTGAACAACAAAAGAAAAAATATCTTCCTAAACTTGCTAAAGGAGAATTAATTGGGTGTTTTGGGTTAACTGAACCCGATTTCGGTTCTAACCCAGGAGGAATGGTAACAAATATAAAAGATGAAGGGGATTTCTTTTTATTAAATGGAGCAAAAATGTGGATTTCTAATTCACCTTTTGCAGATATTGCAATAGTATGGGCAAAAAATGAAGAAGGAAGAATTAAAGGATTAATAGTTGAAAGAGGGATGGAAGGATTTTCAACTCCTGAAACACATGGCAAGTGGAGTTTAAGAGCTTCTGCGACAGGAGAATTAGTTTTTGATAATGTGAAAGTGCCTAAAGAAAATATTTTACCTAATAAAGATGGACTAGGAGCCCCTCTTGGATGTTTAGACTCAGCTCGTTATGGAATCGCATGGGGAGCTATAGGTGCAGCTATGGATTGTTATGATACTGCATTAAGGTATTCAAAAGAACGCATACAATTTGGTAAACCAATTGCCAGCTTTCAGTTACAACAGAAAAAACTAGCTGAAATGATTACTGAAATAACAAAAGCTCAATTTATTACATGGAGATTAGGTGTATTAAAAAATGAAGATAGAGCAACTACAGCTCAAATTTCAATGTGTAAAAGAAATAACGTTGATATGGCGTTAAAAATTACTAGAGAAGCTCGTCAAATTTTAGGTGGTATGGGAATCACTGGAGAATATCCAATTATGAGGCATATGATGAATCTAGAATCTGTAATAACATATGAAGGAACTCATGACATACATTTATTAATTACAGGGCTTGATATTACGGGTGAAAGTGCCTTCAAATAATTTAGCTCACAATTTTAATAGATGCTC
>CETE01018061.1_pt1 | contig 10668 bp, 8 predicted proteins | sample 531241 | NCBI WGS metagenome assembly CETE01 (sample SAMEA2622336, study PRJEB7988) | marine metagenome | biome: marine biome (ENVO:00000447); feature: deep chlorophyll maximum layer (ENVO:xxxxxxxx); material: "saline water (ENVO:00002010), including plankton (ENVO:xxxxxxxx)" | depth 30 m
GCAAGTGTATGATGGGCTCAACTTCAAACGCGTTAGATAAAGGTGGAAATAACTTCAAAAAACTATACAATTCTTCAGACGTTACAAAAAGAAATAGAAACGGACAAACATCTAGCGGACTGTATTCTCTTTTCATCCCTATGGAGTGGAACTACGAAGGATACATGGATACTTTTGGATTACCTGTATTCACTACGCCAAAAAATAAAGTACAAGGAATTGACGGAATCCCAATTGAAATCGGAGTTATTGAGCACTGGAAAAACGAAGTTGAAGGATTAAAAGAAGATCAAGAAGGTTTAAATGAATTTTATAGACAGTTTCCTAGAACTGAAAAACACGCATTTAGAGATGAAGCAAAGTCTAGTCTATTTAATTTAACAAAAATATACGAACAAATAGATTACAACGAGGGTGTAGATAATAGTAAAAGAATAGTTTGTGGTAATTTCCAATGGGAGCAAGGTATTAAAGATACTAGAGTTAGGTTTAATCCTAACCCCAAAGGTAGATTTAAAATAAGTTGGTTTCCAGATAGATTTTTACAAAACAATGTAATATTAAAAGATGGTAGAAAATATCCTGGTAACGAACACGTTGGAGCATTTGGTTGTGATTCTTATGATATTAGCGGCACTGTTGACGGTCGTGGATCTAAAGGATCGCTTCATGGATTAACAAAATTTTCAATGGAAAATGCTCCCGCAAATCACTTTTTTTTAGAATATATAGCTAGACCACAAACAGCAGAAACTTTTTTTGAAGATGTATTAATGGCTTGTGTTTTTTACGGAATGCCAATATTAGCTGAAAACAATAAGCCGAGATTACTTTATTATTTTAAAAGAAGAGGATATAGGGCTTTTTCTATTAATAGACCTGATAAAATATGGAACAAGCTTTCTTTAGCGGAAAAAGAAATAGGTGGTATACCTAACTCAAGTGAAGATATTAAACAAGCCCACGCAGCCGCCATTGAGAGTTATATAGAAAATAATGTAGGTAAAATTGATGAATCTTATGGTGATATGTATCATCAAGCAACTCTAGAGGATTGGTCACAGTTTGATATAAACAATAGGACAAGGCACGATGCTTCAATTAGTTCTGGTTTAGCTATAATGGCTTGTAATAAAAACAAATATAAACCAAATGAAAATAGAGCTTTAAAGTCAATCAATTTAGGTATTAAAAAATATAATAACGAAGGATCGTTTTCACAAATAATAAAATAAATGGCAATTAACACAACAAACTTTAGTAATTTTCCTGATCAGGTGGTACCTGATGAAGTTAAAGCTAGTTTAGACTACGGTAGAGACGTAGGTAGAGCTATAGAAAATGATTGGTTTAGCGGTAATAGAGCAGGTGTAACTAATAGATATAACTTTAACTTTAACAATTTTAGAACATTAAGACTCTACGCTAGAGGTGAACAGCCAATACAAAAATACAAAGATGAGTTATCTATAAATGGTGACTTAAGCTATTTAAATTTAGATTGGAAACCTATACCTATAATACCTAAGTTTGTCGACATAGTTGTTAATGGCATGTCAGATAGAATGTACGATATAAAAGCTTTCGCTCAAGATCCAGCTTCATTAAAGAAAAGAACTGAGTATGCTGAAAATATACTTAGAGACATGGAAGCTGACGCTTTTATAAGTGATATAAAAAATAGCCTAAATATAGATTTGTATTCTTCAGAAAATCCTGAAGATCTTCCTCAAAATCAAGAAGAACTAAATCTGCACATGCAGTTAGATTATAAACAATCTGTTGAAATAGCAGAAGAAGAAGCTATAAACAATGTTTTAGATTTTAATAAATTTGATTTAACTAGACGTAGAATAAATGAAGATTTAACAATATTAGGTATAGCAGCTGTAAAGACAGGTTTTAATAAGTCTAATGGTGTTACAGTTGAATACGTTGATCCTGCAAAATTAGTTTATTCATATACAGAAGATCCTAACTTTCAAGACTTGTGGTACGTTGGCGAAGTTAAAGCTATAACATTATCTGAGTTAAAAAAGGAATTTCCGTATTTAACAGATGATGATTTAAAGAGAATACAAAAATATCCCGGTAATAATAACCTAATACAAAACTGGCAAACTAGAAATGACGGAAACACTGTTTATGTTTTATATTTCGAATACAAAACGTATAGCGATCAAGTGTTTAAAATAAAACAAACAGCTACGGGTTTAGAAAAAGCTTTAGAAAAACCAGACACATTCAACCCACCTAAAAGTGACAATTTTGAAAGAGTATCGCGCTCTATAGAAGTTTTATATCATGGCGCTAAAATACTAGGGCATGATGAAATGTTAGAATGGAAAGTTGCTAAAAACATGACAAGACCAAGTTCAAATTTAACTAAAGTTAATATGAACTATAATATTTGCGCGCCTAAAATGTATAATGGAAGAATAGAATCGTTAGTTAGTAGAATAACTGGGTTTGCTGACATGATACAATTAACTCATTTAAAGTTACAGCAAGTTTTATCAAGAATAGTTCCTGATGGTGTTTTTGTAGATGTAGATGGATTAGCAGAAGTAGATTTAGGAAACGGTACTACATACAACCCACAAGAAGCATTAAATATGTATTTTCAAACTGGTAGTATTGTAGGTAGGTCAATGACTCAAGATGGTGATTTAAACCACGGAAAAGTACCTATACAAGAACTATCTTCTTCTAGTGGTCAACAAAAAATCGCATCTTTAATACAAACTTATCAATATTACCTTCAGTTAATAAGAGACGTAACAGGTCTTAATGAGGCTAGAGATGGTAGCCAACCTAACTCAGATTCACTTGTAGGATTACAAAAGCTAGCAGCAGCAAACTCTAATACAGCTACAAAACATATACTTACATCTAGTCTATATTTAACAATAAAAACTTGTGAAAACATATGCTGTAGAATTGCAGATGCTTTAGAATTCAACTTAACCAACGAAGCTCTTAAGTCTAGTATAAGCTCATACAACGTAGGTACTTTAGAGGATATATTTAACCTTCATTTATATGACTTTGGTATATACTTAGATTTAGTTCCAGATGAAGAGGAAAAAGCTATGTTAGAACAAAATATACAAATGGCTTTACAGCAGCAAAGTATAACTTTAGAAGATGCGATAGATGTAAGGCAAGTAAATAATTTAAAGTTAGCTAATCAACTTTTAAAAGTCAGAAGACAGAAAAAATCTGCAGCAGATCAAGCGGCTCAAGAGAGAATGATAAAAGCACAAGCAGAAGCTAACGCTGAAACAACTGAAAGAGCAGCTATGGCAGAAGTGCAAAAACAAGAAGCTACAGCAAATACAGAATTACAAATAGAAAAAGGTAAATCTCAGTTTGCTATAGAAAAACTACAAGCAGAAGCAGCTATAAAAAGACAATTAGCTGAACAACAATTTAATTATGACATGCAGTTAGAACAGCTTAAAGCTAATTCTATGATGCAAAAACAACAACAAATTATTCAAAGAGAAGCTGAAAGAGAAGCTGAAATAGAAAATAGAAAAGACAAAAGAGCTAAAATAGTTGGAACTCAACAATCAGCTATGATAGGTCAAAGACAAAATAAGGAAATGCCAATAGATTTTGAAGCTGATAAAGGAGATTCTATGCAGCTTGTTCAATCAATGATGGGTCCTAGTTAATTATTATATTTTATATTATGAAAGAAAAAGAAAAACCAATCGTAGATGATAAGGTAGAAGGTTTAAAAGTCAAAAAAAAACCTGGTAGACCTAGGAAGCTAGTGTCTCAAAATGAAACTACAAAAATAGATTTATCTAAAAAAGAAGAAACTAAAAAAGAACAAGATGCCGTTCAAGAGCGAAAAACAGAGGAGATATCTATGGGCGAAACATCCGGAGATAGCGAAAAAATGGACAAAGAAATACGGGTCGAGTCCAATAAAGATGATAATAAACAAGAAGAGAAAGAAGAAATAAAATCTCCTATATCTGAAATAGATAAAATTGAAACAAATAAAAAAGAAGAAATTAAAGAAGAACCTGTAAAAGATGAACTTCCAGAAAATGTAAACAAATTAGTAAGTTTCATGAAAGAAACTGGAGGAACTTTAGAGGAATACGTTAGATTAAATGCTGATTATTCTAAAGTTAATGACGAGGTTCTATTAAAGGAATACTATAAAAAAACTAAACCTCATTTAGATGAAGAAGAAATAAACTTTGTTTTAGAAGATAATTTTTACTTTGATGATGAGGTTGAAGACGAGAGGACTATTAAGAAAAAACAGTTAGCTCGTAAAGAAGAAATTGCTAAAGCCAAAAGCTTTTTGGAAGAAACAAAGGCTAAATATTACGATGAGATCAAGTTGAGAAATCGTAATGAAAACCCTGAAATGACAAAAGCTATGGATTTTTTCAATAGATATAACAAAGAACAAGAGTTTAATCAACAGAAAGCTCAAGACTTCAGAGAGAGAACTAAAAATCATTTTAAAAGCGAAGATTTCAAAGGTTTTGATTTTGAATTAGGTGATAAAAGGTTTAAGTATGGAGTTAAAGACGCTGAAAGTTTAGGTAAAGAACAAGGTGACTTGAACAACTTTTTAAGAAAGTTTCTTGATGAGAAGGGTCAAATTAGTAACCTTAAAGATTACCATAAAGCTCTATACGCTGCTACAAATGTAGATACTATAGCTAAACATTTTTATGACCAAGGTAAAGCCGATGGTACTAAAGAATTAATAGCTAAATCTAAAAATATAGATAAATCACCTAGACCTGAGGGTGGAGGAGATGTTTTTATAAATGGATTAAAAGTAAAAGCAATTAGTGGTGTTGATAGTTCTAAACTAAAAATAAAAAGAAAATTTAACAAATAAAAAACTATTAAAATGGGATTTATAAACAATTCTCCAACAGGAGCATTTCCAGCATCAATAGTTCCTTCACAAAAAAAGCTAGCCTTAGAAACTAACTATTTAGATTTTACAGGTGGTGATAACGATTTTGCTCAGCAATATCTACCGGAACTTTATGAGCAGGAAGTAGAAAGATACGGCAACAGAACTTTATCAGGATTTTTAAGAATGGTAGGAGCTGAAATGCCAATGACATCTGATCAAGTAATTTGGTCTGAACAAAATAGACTACACGTAGCTTATGATAACGTTACAAGCATTACACAAGGTGGTGGTACAGCTGCAGAAGCAAGTAGAGTAACTGTTGATATGACCGATACGGACGCTGTAAGTCCAGCTGTTAGAACTGGTCAAACAATTTTAGTTTCTGACAACGCAACTGGGTTAATAACTCAAAAAATGTTAGTTGTTGCTTCTAATTTTGATTCTGGATATGCTGGTAATGCAAATCAATTTGATGTTGTACCTTATGACAGTTCTACAGTTAAGGCTGCTTTACAAACAGGACCAAACAGCTTGTTTGTATATGGATCTGACTTTGGAAAAGGCACTGATACTATGAAAGGAGCTATTCAGCCAAACTTTACTCAGTTTAGTAACAATCCAATGATTCTTAAAGATCACTTTGAAATCAATGGTTCTGATACTGCACAAATTGGTTGGGTTGAAGTAGCTACTGAAGATGGTACATCTGGATATTTATGGTATTTAAAATCTGAATCTGAAACAAGATTAAGATTTGATGACTACTTAGAAATGTCTATGATTGAAGCTGAAAAGGCTGAACATGATTTCAACTTTGAAGGTGGTACTGCTGCAGGTGGAGCTATAAAAGTTAATGGATCTGAAGGTTTATTTGCTGCTATAGAAAAAAGAGGTAACGTATACTCTGGTTTTGCAGGCGCTGCTGCTCCTGGAGCTGGTGCGTTAGGTGACTTCGATACTATATTAAAGCAATTAGACAAGCAAGGAGCTATTGAAGAAAACATGTTATTCTTATCAAGAGCTACTGCTTTAGACTTTGATGATATGATAGCTGCTCAAGCTGGTGGAGGTTACGCTTCTACTGCTTCTGCTTCTTATGGTCTTTTTGACAACGAAGCTGAAATGGCACTTAACTTTGGTTTCTCTGGTTTTAGAAGAGGTTCTTATGACTTTTACAAAACTGACTGGAAATATCTAAATGATGCTTCTACAAGAGGTATGTCATCTGCAATTGATGGTGTAATGATTCCAGCTGGAACTACTACAGTTTACGACCAAATGATGGGAGTTAACATTAGAAGACCATTCTTGCATGTGAGATATAGAGCTTCTGAAACTGAAGATAGAAGATACAAGTCATGGATCACTGGATCTGTGGGTGGTGCTTATACTTCTGGATTAGACGCTATGCAAGTTCATTTCTTATCTGAAAGATGTTTAGTTACACAAGCAGCTAATAACTTCGTGTTATTTAAAGGAGCTTAATTATTAACATTTAAAACTTAAGAAAATGGGTTATTTAAAACTAAAAAAAGCAGACGATTCGTGCGACTTAATACCAGCTGATAACATTATGTATGTTAAAGGTACAGAAGGTACTGCAAATACTGCTACTGGACAAGATCCTGCTAATGGTGCTGCTCCATTTGTTGAAATAGTACAAGGGTTTGCTACTGCTGACGCTGATAAATTAGCTGCTAGCAAGGTAATTGTAGGACCTGCTACTACTGATGCTGCTTCTGCTACTACAACTTGCAAGAAAATAATGCAAGACGCTGTTAATGAAGCAATCATTAAAGCTGCTCAAGCAGAAGGCTTGGTGGTTGAGGTTGATTTTGATGGTGTATTATCAGACCCTAATTACACTGGCGATGATGCTAATGTAACTAGTGCTGTTCCAATACTTTACGACATAACACCGTAAGTGTAAACAATTATAAGATCCCGCTTCGGCGGGGTCTTTTTAAAACATTAAATATTATGCCAAATTTATTTAGATTACCCGTATTTCAAAGTTCAACAGATGAAGATGGTTGGAAAACAAGAAATGGTGAAAAACACGTTTTTATTAACGCTGAGGGTGTAGCAAAAATTTCACTAGTAAGTGGTTATGACCAAACAGATAACGGTTTAAGAATAACTTACAAAAAAAGTACTCAACAAGCTACTGATTATGGTGGTGGTAATTATAGTTCAGGAAATTATTTCGCTACAATAACCTGGTTTTATCAATTTACATTTAACTCTGCCACTGGTAATGTTTCTATTCCACAGAGCGAAATACAAAGATTAAAACAAGTTATAAAAAAAGCTAATAAAAAACCATTATCAATGCCTATATTTGAACTTGAAAATCAAGGTAACATAGAATTAATAAGAAAACCAGCTTTATTAACCATTAAACAAATAGAATCCGCCTATGAACTAGCCTCAGGAGGAGGAGGAGGAGTTTGTTCAATCGGTGGAAATGACGGCGGAGATGACGGTGGAAAAGATTTAGGAAAGGGATAACTAATTTAAAATAAAAAGAACTCATGCAAGGAAATTACATGTTAACAAGAGTGGTAGATAACCCAGAAGATGTACAAAAGAAATTACTACGTGCTAAAGGTGAAAAAGTTGAAATTGAAGGAGAAATAAGAACTTATAATCTTGAAAAAGAACTTTCAGTTGATCAACTTAATGTTTGTATTGATAAAGCAGAAAATGAAATTGAACGTGAAAATTGCACAGCTGAATACAATGCTCGTGTTAAATCATTAAATAAAGATATTGCCGAGGCAAATGCTCGTTTAGGTGAGGTCAATGCGGTAATTACAAGTTTAGAGCAAGATCTACAGGGAGAAGAAACTTTAATTCCTGTTGACAATGTTTTTATGATAGAGAAATCTTGTAATACAGAATTTATAGAAGACGATAGAAAAGCTATATGTTTGCAATATAAAGAATTTAACTCAAACCAAAGCTTAGGAGAAGAACAAACTGCTCCTAGATTTGTAGCTTGTTTTATAGAGGTTGCCGACTATTTAGGCAACGACAACCAGCTATTAACAGATGTAGCTGAATCAGTTATGAATACGGTAAAAGCTCCTAATTCACAACCTGAGTTAAAATTTAGATACGCAGGTGCTATAGTTAGTAGAGTTGTTGAACCTTATTTTGGTAACTAAATTACAATTATTATATTATATTATATTATATTATGAAAAAAGAAAAAGAAAAAAAACCTGGTTTATTTGATAACTGGGAATACAAGGATAGAACATATATCCTAGCGAATAACTATGAACCTTTGACATACACCATACCTGTTAAACACACAAATAGATATCCATTATTATGGTTTGATGAAGAAAAAGGTTATAATAGAGAATTAAGGTATGCTACTAATCAAAAATCTCCATTTGTAGATGAACAAAAAGGATCTGTAACTTTAGATCATTTGTATTTTGAAAAAGGAGTTATGATAGTTAAAAAAAATAAACCTGTTTTACAACAATTTCTCTCATTACATCCTCAATTTAATAGCACTTTTTACGAGTACGACAAAGTTGAAGTTGCAGACAATCAGTTAGAAAATATTGAAATGGAAGTCCAAGCTCTTAACTTAGCCATGTCTTTAGACATTGAAGAGATAGAAGCAATAATGAGAGTTGAATTAGGATCTTCTGTTACCTCCATGAGCACTAGAGAATTAAAAAGAGATGCTTTAATATTTGCTAAAAGAAATCCAAGTTTATTTGTTGATTTAGCTACAGACGATAGAGTTCAACTGAGAAACTTAGGTATAATAGCTGTTGAAAAAAATATTATAAATTTATCAGGAGATAATAGAACTTTTTCCTGGGCATCTAATAATAGAAAGTTATTTAGCGTACCTTTTGATGAACATCCATATTCAGCTTTAGCTGCTTGGTTTAAAACGGATGAAGGTTTAGAAGTTTTTAAAACTATAGAGAAAAAACTTAAATAACAAGTGATAATAAATAAGGCGGCTTATCGCCGCCTTTTTAAATTATAAAAAATGACAAATAGCGTAGATATAGTATATAAAACTGTTCTTTCTATATTGAACAAAGAACAAAGAGGTTATATGACACCATCTGAGTTTAACAATATAGCTAGGCAAGTTCAACTAGAATTATTTGAAAAGAACTTTGAAAACTTAAACTTAGCTTTAAGGATGCCTGAAAATGACAGTGAATATGCTAATAGAGAAAAGCTTTATGAAGAAAATATATCTGCGTTTGAAGTCTCAGCAATTTTATCTAACGTTTTAGGAAATTATAATAACTTAGTATACAGGTTAGGTTCTTTAACAACAAACTACTTAGGTGTTGAAAGAAATATAGAGCAGGTTTCTAGCAAAGAGTTAAAGTTGATACAAAAATCAAAGTTAACAAAACCTACATTTGAGTTTCCAGTATTTATTTTGCAAAGATCTGGAAATGATGTAGGAGCTTTAGTTTATCCAAATATACCAGCTGATCAAATAACTATAAATTACATAAGTTTCCCTGCAGCACCTCAGTGGAATTTTACAGTTGGTAATCTTGGACAATACTTATATAGCCAACAAACATCTACAGATTTTTCTATATCTGCTAATTATTTTACAGATATAGTTTTAAATATATTAATGTATGCTGGTGTTGTTATAAGAGATCAACAAATAATTCAAGCTGCAGCTAGTCAAATAGCTCAAGAAGACGCAGTTAAAAAAAGCTAATATAAATGGGTTTAATAAATGAAACAAATGCGCAGTATTACGCTGGCCAACAGGTTTTCCAAACTTCAGGTGGGTCATTGCAGCAATTTACATGTACGTTTAACGTTGAATTAAAAGATTCTCCTATAAGAAACTACACAGTAAAAAATAATGGAGTGGAAGTACCGTCAGCAAACTACTCTGTTTCGCAAAATGTAATTACTATTAATCCTAATATAAACGCTGGAAATATATTAGTTGAATTAATTAAAACAGCTATTGAAAGTAATTTAGGCAGCTACGAATATATCTCTATATCTGATATTGTAGATAACTTTTTAGTGGCTTATGTTGGTACTGATAAGTTTATACCTCATGCAAAAAGATCTGACATAATATTTCACGCTAAAAGAGGTTTACAGGAATTTAGTTATGATACATTAAGAAGTATAAAGTCTCAAGAAGTACAAATACCTGAGCATTCTTTAAGCATACCTATACCACAGGACTATGTTAATTACACTAGGCTATCATGTGTGGATGCTAACGGTGTGCAGAAAACTATATATCCAGCTAACAACATAACTACTAACCCCACAGAGCCGCTATTACAAACTGAAGCTGGCGAGTATACTCAAGATAACGAAGGCTCTAACATAGAACCAGAACAATCTAGAATAAATGAAAGATGGAGAAAAGCTAACGATAGTAATCTTAATGGAGAGTTTAGTGAAGATTATATTACAGCTTCTAATATATACAACAACGCTTGGTGGAAAACAGCATATGGCCAAAGATATGGTTTAGACCCTGTAGTTTCACAAGACAATGGTTGGTTTACAATTAATAGAAGAAATGGAACTTTTAATTTTAGTAGCAATTTATCTGGTGGTATACTTATATTAGAATACTTATCTGATGGTTTAGGTTACGATGAAGATACTAAAATACCTAAAATGGCAGAGGAAGCAATGTATATGCATATAGCTCATGCTATGGTTTCTACCGCTAGAAATATACCTGAGTATGTTGTAAATAGGTTTAAAAAAGATAGAAG
>CETE01030354.1_pt1 | contig 10648 bp, 11 predicted proteins | sample 531241 | NCBI WGS metagenome assembly CETE01 (sample SAMEA2622336, study PRJEB7988) | marine metagenome | biome: marine biome (ENVO:00000447); feature: deep chlorophyll maximum layer (ENVO:xxxxxxxx); material: "saline water (ENVO:00002010), including plankton (ENVO:xxxxxxxx)" | depth 30 m
GGGCGGCGGAACTTGGATGAATTCCTCCGGTTTGCCAAGGAATTTTGATGGGAAAGGGAGGTCAACAGGTGAAAATCCCTGATTGAGGGGTCCCAGAGCGCTTTTTCGCCGAATCCAGGCATGGTTATATTGGATTCAGAATGATTTCCCGCGCAAGCCACCCCTCTCCGTTCTCGATAAATTCAATTAGACACTGGTATTTCAGGTGATGCCGACGGCGGGGACCAAGGCTGATTTCGACGGAAAGGGTCACTTCATAGCGACCGCTCTTGTCTGACTGCAGGTTGACAAGGGGGTTTTCCTTGCTGATGGCACAGGACATCACGCTGTTATGAAAGTCCCTCAGCGATTGTGCTGCCTGAATAGGATTAAAGCTGCCGGAGTCTACCGGGTAGGGAGCTTGAACTTTGAAGGTTGGAGCGAGTAGTCCCACAAGAAGATCCGCTTTCTCGCTCGGTGTCGTCCTGCTCAGGGCACCTTTTTCCAAGCAGCCCAGAAGTTGGTGGGCTTGCCTTTTGACAGTTTGCTCGGGGCTTGATCTCCAAAGGAGGTAGGAAGTTCCCAGAATCGCAAGAATCACAAAACCGATGATGATACGCCTTGGTTTCATCGTCCTGGGAGCAGCTGAAAGCAGAACCCCTTGAGATACTCGGTCTCTGGGATGGTGGGGAGGACAGGATGGTCTGGGCGCTGGCTGTAGGATTCAACAAGGCGCAATGTCCGGCGCGCGTCTACCGCAGCGTCTCGCACGTTATTGAGAAACAATTCCCGGGTAACATGATGTGAGCAGGAGAAAGTAGCAAGGTAGCCGTCATGATTAAGAAGCTTGAGAGCCCGGAGATGAATCTCCTTATATCCGCGCATTGCATCATTGAGAGCCTTCTTGCTACGGGTGAAAGAGGGAGGATCAAGAATGATGAGATCAAAGGTTTCATCGCAATTTTTCAGGTAGTCAAAGGCGTTTGCCTCAATCGCACGGATCTCCAGATCGTTGAGGTCGGCATTCTGGGTAACGTTGGAAACAGCTTCACCTGAAATGTCGACACAGGTGACGCTCGCAGCCCCGGCGCGGGCGCAGGCAAGCCCGAAGCCGCCCTGGTTGCTGAAACAATCGAGGACCTTCCTGCCTTCTGCCAGTTCCGAGACTTTCTGGTAGGTATCGATCTGATCGAGGTAGAGTCCGGTTTTTTGTCCGGTGAGCAGGGTAGATTTGAATTTGAGGTTTCCGTGCTCCAGTGTGACAGGATCCGGATCATTCCCGGTAGCGATAAAGTTGGACGGCTCCAGCCCCTCTGCCTTTCGCATCGGGGAGTCATTGCGGACTACGATGGATTCCGGGGAGAGGAGCTCCTGCACGACGTCGACTATGAGCTCTATGCGCTGATCCATCGCGAGAGTTAGAGTCTGAATGACGAGGTGGCGGTCATACCGATCTATGATGAGCCCCGGCAGACCATCAGACTCGCTCCAGGCGAGGCGGCAGAGGAGGGGGTCGACGGGAAGCCTTTCCCGGAGAGAAAATGCGAGTTTCAGGCGGCGGAGGAAGAAATCCTTGTCGAGGTCCTGTTTTCGCCGCGAAAAACGGCGTGCCACAATCTGAGATTTTGGGTTATAAATCGCACTTCCAAGCGGTTTGTCTTTGAAATCCTTCAGGGAAATGACCTCGCCTGGTTGAGGATTCCCGAAGGATTTCTTGATTTCAGAGGCGTAAACCCAATCGTGGCCGTGAAAGATGCGGGAGCGGGGTTTTATGACGAGACCGGGCATGAAGTAGTAAATTGTAAGGAAATTTATCTTGAAAGCTGGCGAGCAGACCCTTAGGCCGTACCCACCTTATGGGTAAGCAGTATAACAAGGTTCAAAAACGTCGACGCCGAAAGCAGTATTTCAAACGGAGGCGGGAGCAAATCAAATCGAATATCGCCCTGAAGAAGTCCTCGGCGAGCAAGAGTGGGTCTGCGAAGAAAGCGGCGAAGAAGGCAGCTAAAAAGGCCGTGAAGAAAACGGCAAAGAAAGCGGTGAAAAAAACCGCTAAAAAGGCAGCCAAGAAGGCCGCGAAAAAAGCCACGACGAAAACCACCCCAGAAAACGCTGCAGAAAAGCCAGCGGAGAGTTCTGCTCCTGAGGCTCCTTCAGAGAGTAAGGAGTCTTCTTCCGATTAAGTCGCTGGGAGTAACCTTAGTGGCACTCACATTGTGATTTTCTGAGTTTCCTCATGAGGGAAAAAGGCTCCCGTTCAGCAAACGTCGATGGTGGGCTGAGATGGGGGTTGCAATACATGGTGGCTGCGTTGGTTGTCGCCCTTCTTGCTATCTTGGTGGCTGGCCTTTTTAAACGAAAGGCGATGAACGAGGTTGAGCTTTCGCCGGTGAGTTCCATGCTCGAGAGGTTAAAAGAGAACGATCGATGCAACGCAATTCTTGCGATTTCTCCGGATCTGGAGGGGCAGTTGGACGCGATTGAATTGTTGCCAGAGCGCAGGTCTCTTCACGGCGTTCCGGTTTTGGTGAAGGATAATATCGATGTGAAAGGGATGCCCACTACCGCGGGGTCGCGTGCGCTGTTGAATAATCATGCAGAAACAGATGCTCCGGTGGTCGCAAATATGAGGACTGCGGGAGCTCTGATTGCGGGCAAAACAAATCTTTCGGAATGGGCTAATTTTCGATCGACAGCATCAACGAGCGGATGGAGCAGTGTAGGTGGCCTGACGACCAACCCCTTTGATTCTTCCTGTAGCGCATGTGGCTCAAGCTCGGGGAGTGGGGCGGCTGTGGGATCCCGACTTGTAGACATCGCCATTGGAACCGAGACAGACGGATCAATAACCTGTCCTGCAGCAATGTGCGGGATCGTCGGCCTGAAACCAACCGTGGGATTGCTTTCTTGCGATGGGATCGTTCCTATTTCGGCCAGTCAGGATACACCCGGGCCAATGACCCGCACGGTGAGACTGGCTGCGTTGGCCTTAAGTGCCATGGCTGGAGGAGACTCAGCTGATTATGCGGCATCTCTGAATATGGGGGCGCTTGAAGGAATCAGACTCGGTGTTCTGACTCCCCTTAGCGGAATGTATGACGACTCGGTTTCAGCCGCGTTTGCCGCCGCCCGGGGAACTCTGGAACGGGCGGGTGCAATACTGGTTGAAATCCATGATCTCCCAAACCTGAGAGAAATCAGCCGGCTTGAGTGGCAGATTCTTCTTCGGGAATTCAAACGAGATCTGAACGTGTATCTCTCAGGAAGGCCTCCTTCTGTCACCACGAGGACACTTGCGGACATCATCGCATACAACAAATCCCATGCTTCAATAATGATGCCCCATTTCGGGCAGGAGATCTTTGAGCAATCGGAGGAAACAGAGGGAGGGGACGATCCAGAGCTGCCGGGACTGGTTGCAAAGGCCAAGCGGCTGGCGGGGAGAGAAGGGATTGACCGGCTCCTTGCTGAAAATCAATGCGAGGCCTTGATTGCTCCCACTACGGGGAGGGCGTTTGCGATAAATCTTGAAGGCGGCGACGAATTTCAGGGAGCATGTACGACGCTGCCGGCGGTATCAGGATATCCTCATCTCACGGTGCCAATGGGCAAGGCAGATGGGTTGCCGGTTGGATTGTCCTTCATGGGACCTGAATTTTCGGAAGCTCGCCTTCTGGCCATGGGTTTTGCTTTTGAGCAGGCGCGGAGAAAGGAGCCATCTCTCACCGCGAAGTGATAAAGGCCGGGGCTCTTCTCTGGATTTGACCTTGGCGGGTTCCCGGGAGATGCTGATTCCAATGCGCAGGAAGATGAGTTGGTTTTCTTTTGCCGTAATTGCGGCAAGAGCATTCCTGCAACTTCGCGAAACCCGGAGAAGAATCATTTTCTACACGATTGTGGCACTCCTGTCCGTGTTTGTTGTTGGCAACTGGCCCCTAGCCCCGTGGCTGGAGGAGGCGCCGCTCAGATTCTTGCTATATTGGGCGGGATGCGCGTTCCTCGCTGTCTTCCTCTTCCTTCTCGGTCTCTATGACTTTCTGCGGATCATCAAGGAGTATAAGGAGGTTCGTGGAAAGCTCCAATAGATTGCAGGTGGGGATCGCTGGATTCCTGAAGAAGATAAATAAAATCACCAACCATCATAATAGTGAGCCGCTGGATTAACGAATTTTTTGAGTTGTTACGTTTCCCAAGTGTTTCAACGGACTCCCGCTTTGATCCCGACGTCAAGGCCTGTGCCGAGTGGCTCTCGTCCCGGATGATCACCGCGGGGCTGGAGAGTCGCGTCCATGAGACCGAAGGGCACCCGGTGGTGATTGGTCGTAACAAGCATGAGTCTGGCAGGCCCACTGTCCTGGTCTATGGACACTATGACGTCCAGCCGGTTGATCCTCTGGAACTCTGGGATAGTGATCCCTTTGAACCGGTAATCCGTGATGGAAAGATATGGGCTCGTGGAGCGACGGACAATAAGGGGCAATTTTTTTCGCACCTTTGCGGTATCGCGGAAACGATCGAAGAAAGGGGTGCCTTACCGGTAAACCTCATCATTTTGCTGGAAGGAGAGGAAGAAGTAGGATCCCCCAATTTGCGCCCATTCCTCGAGGAGCATCGATCAGAGCTGGCCTGTGATGTTGTCGTAGTTTCCGATACAGGAATGGTAGCTCCGGGGGTTCCCACCATGACCTACGGGCTACGTGGAATTACGTGCTGTGAGGTAGCAGTGCGAGGTCCTGCCCGCGATCTGCATTCCGGTGTCTACGGTGGCGCTGTGGCTAACCCCGCTACCGTGATTGGGCAATTGGTGGCAAGTCTGCACGATCGCGATGGGCGAGTGGCAATAGAGGGTTTCTACGATGATGTGGCACCCCTCGAAGAATGGGAACAGGAGATGTGGACGGGAGTTCCTGGAATGGGGGAGGACGATTTGCTCAGCGTTACAGGTTCGCCCCAGCTGGTCGGGGAGAGTGGGTTCACGTCGGCGGAAAGGCTCTGGGCGCGCCCGACTGCTGAGGTTAATGGGATCTGGGGCGGCTATCAGGGTGAAGGCTCAAAAACGGTGCTGCCTTCGGAGGCGTTTGCAAAACTTTCATTCCGGCTCGTTCCTCGTCAGTTTCCAGCGGACATAATGGATAAGGTTGAGGCTCACCTCAGGGATCATTGTCCTCCGGGAGTAGCGTTGGAGATCACCCGTGGTCATCACGGACAGGCGTATCATACAGACCCGCATTCCTCGTATGGCAATGCTGCCCAGGAAGCTTTGAAAGACACGTTTGGAACCGCGCCATGGCTGATCCGGGAAGGGGGAAGTATACCCATCGTTCAGGACTTCAAGGAGGTTCTTGGGGTTGACACTCTGCTGCTGGGTCTCGCACTTCCGGATTGCCAGATTCATTCGCCGAATGAAAACTTTACAGTTGCTAATTTTGAGGCAGGGATCCGTCTCAACCGGGTGCTCTTTGAGAAGCTTGCCGCGACTGGAGTGGAATCATGAGAGAGGATGATTCATCAGGTAAGCGCGATTTTATCCGTGAGATCATCTCGAATGATCTGGCGACCGGAAAGCATGATAAAATCGTAACTCGATTTCCTCCGGAGCCCAACGGCTATCTGCATCTTGGACACGCCAAGGCGATCTGTCTTGGCTGGGGTATCGCGCAGGAAAATGCCGCTACCGGTTCGGAATTTCATCTGCGGTTTGATGATACCAACCCTTCCAAGGAAGAGCAGGAGTATGTCGATAGCATTCAGGAGGATGTGAAGTGGCTTGGATGCGACTGGGGGAAGCACATCTATTTTGCCAGCGACTATTTTGAGTTCTTCTACGACTGTGCGATGCATCTGATTGAGCAGGGAAAGGCCTTTGTAGATGAGCAATCTCCCGATGAGATCCGTGCCGCTCATGGATCCGTGGCCGAGGCCGGGAAGGAGTCGCCTTATCGCGACCGGCCGGTTGAGGAAAATGTGGCCCTTTTCAAAAAAATGCGCTCCGGTGATTTTGGGAACGGTGAGGCTGTGCTACGAGCCAAGATTGACATGGGTTCGCCCAACATGCACATGCGAGATCCGATTATTTATCGGGTCCTTCATGAAGCTCACCATAACACCGGAGAAGAGTGGTGCATCTATCCGATGTACGATTTCGCCCACCCTCTTGAGGATGCTCACGAGCACGTTACCCACTCTCTATGCACGCTGGAATTTGAGGTTCACCGGCCGGTATATGACTGGGTTATTGAAAATTGTCCGGTGCCAGCCGTGCCTCGCCAGATTGAGTTTTCACGATTAACCCTCAACTACACGGTTGTGAGCAAGCGGAAGCTTCTTCAGCTTGTGGAAGAGAAAAAAGTGGGTGGCTGGGATGATCCCCGCATGCCCACGCTCTCGGGCGTTCGACGTCGCGGCTTTCCCGCCGAAGCGATACGTAATTTCTGTGGAGATGTAGGAATCACCAAGTTCAAGGGAGTCACGGACGTGGCGAGGCTTGAAAACGAGGTGAGAAAATTGCTGAACCGGAATGCGCCCCGGCGGATGGCCGTTCTCGACCCACTCAAGCTCGTGCTGGTGAACATGGAAGCTGGCAGTAGGGAGGAGGTCGAAGCGAAGAATAATCCGGAAGACGACGCGGCAGGATTCCGGAAACTGAGCCTGGGAAGGGATCTTTGGATAGAGCGGGATGACTTTTTAGTAGAAGCTCCTAAGAAATATTTTCGTCTCGCCCCCGGCCGTGCGGTTCGACTCAGGGGAGGTTACATCGTGCAGTATGTAGATCATAAGGTCGATCCGGACACCGGTGAAGTTTCTGAAGTCCATGTGGAGTTTATTCCAAATACGATCGGGCAGTCCCCTCCTGAAGGGATTGTCTGCAAGGCCGCTATTCACTGGGTTAATGCTTCTGAAGCTGACAACGCTGAGGTGCGTCTTTACGATCGACTCTTTGATGATGAGAGTCCTGAGGCCGCGGAGGGTGGCTTCATGTCGGTTTTGAATCCAAATTCACTCAAAGTAATTGAGGGCGCGAAATTAGAACCCGGGCTGGCCGCGGAGGCACCGGGTTTCATCTGTCAGTTTGAGCGTCTGGGATACTTTTGCGCAGATTCACGTGATCATCTTCCGGGATCTCACGCCGTCTTCAACCGGACCATCGGGTTACGCGATTCGTGGGCAAAAAAGTAGATTGATGAATTCTCCGGTTGCCGGGGTGTTGGTTAAGGAGCTGCAGAAAGATACACCTTCCCGAGTCAATAAGAGTGCCTTTTGATCTCGGAAACCTAAGTAAAGTGGGGCTTTCTCGCGGAGTGGATGAGTTTGTTTTCACAGGAGACAAGCTGGCAAAAACCCTTCTTTGCTGTCCTTGCGTGGAGGTCCCGGACACGGGTGCGGAAGCTATTTTGGATTAGCAAAAGGACCGGTAATACGAACAAAACATTTATTCATATGCACTGATTATGTCCGAGCTCTGATGGCTTTGCTCCTTCAACTGCTCCGGGCTCATGAAAACAAACCTTTCCTTTGCAGCATGCTTTCTCCTGCTTGCCATCAAAGCCCTAAGCGCCGGCCTCTCAGCGGACTCGGAGCCCCTTCTCCATGGATCAGCCCTCGATTGTCGTCATGAGCGGAGTGAGGAACTGTTCTTCGCTCCAGTAAACCCAGGACTGGCGCTCGATTCCATTCGGAAGGAAATTTCCTATCCTCATGTTAATGCGACTCTAGGGGGCGATCTTTGCCGGTCACAGGACTTGCAGAAGCCAAGTCGTAAGGTTCAGCGCAGTCCTCATTACCTCGCGGTGGAGCTCGCTTGCGTTGATCAAAGTTTTATCAAGATTCGTCGCGCTGGACCCAGTCCGTGGCTGCTCCTGTTGCTGCCTCTTCTGTTGTGGTCCCGCGGCTTTCGACGGCTGCAGGATGAATGAAAGTTAAGCAGGAACGATCCTCATCATGGAATTCACCCTTCGAGTGGTCCGCGCCCGGAGAAGAAAAGCGGAGGCATCATTCACCCGCCATTTTGCCGGCATCGAGGGCGGAGTTCAGCTGGTCTTCAGTGAGGCCAAGTTCCTCAAGACGTTCAGAGCACAACTCTCGGACCGTTCTGCCCGATTCGACGGATTCCTTCGCGATTTGGCTGGCCTTATCGTAGCCGATAACGGGTGCCAGTGAGGTCACCATGGAAAGGGAATACTCGATGAGCTCATTGCATCGGTCGACCTGAGCTTCGATCCCCTCAACACACTTCGTTCTGAAAATGCCGCAGACGTTCGTGAGGAGCCGAATGCTTTCCATCACGCATTTCGCCATCACGGGCATCATCACGTTGAGCTCGAAATGTCCATTCGCGCCGCACCACGTGACAGTCGAATGATTGCCGAAAACACGAGCGGCGACCATGGTGACTGCTTCGCTCATGACCGGGTTGACCTTACCCGGCATGATAGAGGATCCGGGTTGAGTTGCTGGGAGCGAGATCTCACCGATCGAGCATCGTGGTCCCGAGCCGAGGAGTCGAATATCATTAGCGATCTTGTAGAGACTGGCTGCGATGGTGTTGAGGTGTCCGTGGCACTCAAGGAGAGCATCTTTTCCAGACTGAGCCTCAAAATGATTTTCAGCCTCTCGGAACTCGATTTCTGTCTTCTCCGCGATAAAGGCGATGGCTTTCGGAGGAAAGTCGGGATGGCAGTTCAGTCCTGTGCCAACTGCGGTTCCTCCCAGCGCGAGTTCGTGAAGGGCCTTGAGTGCCTTGTGCGCGCGATCTGTGGCTCTGGTAAGTTGCATGGCGTAACCACCAAATTCCTGCCCGAGACGAACCGGGGTCGCATCCATGAGGTGCGTGCGTCCGATTTTGAGCACTTCATGAAATTCCGAGGCCTTGGTCTGCAGGCTGTCGCGGAGTGCCGTCAGGGCTGGAAGAAGATCTTCCTTGAGGGCCACCCCTGCGGCGATGTGCATCGCGGTGGGGAAGGTGTCATTCGATGACTGTCCCTGATTAACATGGTCGTTGGGGTGGACGGGTTTGGTCTCTCTGTCCGCATCAATCTCTACCCCGGCTATTTGCGCGCAGCGGTTGGCGATCACCTCGTTGGCATTCATATTGGTCGAGGTTCCAGATCCCGTTTGATAAACATCAACGGGGAACTGATCATCGAGCTTTCCCTCATAGACCTCCCGGGCTGCCTGCTCGATGAGAGGAGTTTTCTCCGGGGGAATATGGCCCAGCTCGCCGTTGACACGTGCAGCAGCCCATTTGATCAGCCCGAAAGCATGAATAACCCCTGATTCGACGGGTTCGTTTGAGATCGGAAAGTTCAGGACCGCCCGCTGCGTGGAGGCTCCGTAGAGGGCCTCTGCAGGAACTGGCATTTCTCCCATTGAGTCTCGTTCTAGGCGAGTATCGCTCATAGTCCTAGAACTACGCCGCGAGATCCCTGTTGCAAGTAACGAGTGCGGAGGAATAGTTGAATTTGGAAGGCGAAAGCCCCGTTTCCGAGCTCCTTAAAGCTACAAATAGCCTCACCGAAGAAAAAACCCTTGAATCGTCCGGGAATCCACGTAAGACCCCCCCTCCCATGGCAAAGAAGTGCTGGATAGAGCGAAACAAGCGCAAGCAGAAGACGGTCGACAAGTTCAAGGACCTTCGGCACAAGCTGAAGAAGGAGAAGGACTATATCGGCCTCAGCATGCTGCCACGGGATGCAAGTCCCACTCGCGTGGTCAATCGCTGTGAAGTGACCGGTCGCCGCAGGGCCTTCCTTCGCCGCTTCAGACTCTCCCGGATCACTTTTCGCGAAATGGCGTCCGCAGGGCTGCTTCCTGGCGTGACAAAGTCAAGCTGGTAGGTTATTTCCTACAGCTCCCAGCGCAGTGGTAATGAAACCCTGCCGACCGCTCTCCAGATGCCCCTCTACGAGTATCTCTCTGAAAACCCGGGTGATTCTTCCAAGAGCTGTGTACGCTGCTCTCGTGGTTTTGAGTTGAGGCGACCGGTGGATCGGCCCGCTCTTGAGTCGTGTCCGTTGTGCAAGAATCCGATCCGCAAGGTCGTGAGCCAGGTTCATTCACCCCGGGTGGCAAAACCTTTTTCCGCAAAGGCCGCTAAGAATGCCGGCTTCACTGTCCTCGAAAAACGGGACGAAGGTGTTTTTGAAAAGTTGTAGGGATTACCCCTCATGAGTCTGTTCAACCCATTTCTGCTAGCGAGTGGATCCGAGATTCCGACGAGTCTCCCCGGTTGGAATGAGCTCCTTTTATATCTCGCGGGGATCTTCATTTTCCTCGTTCTCAATGCGTTTTTCGTGGCGGTGGAGTTTGCTCTCGTCAAAGTGCGCAAAAGTCAGGTCCTTGAGGCTCAGAGCAAAGGGGCTCGAGACTCGCATCTTGCCCTCAGAGCCCTCTCGAAGCTGGACGGTTACCTTTCCGCAGGTCAGCTGGGAATCACGGTCGCCTCACTCGTGCTTGGTATGCTCGGAGAACCGTTGGTCTTCAAGCTAGTTGCTCCTCTTCTCCATGAAACCGGATGGCATCCGGTAGCGATCAAGGTGACCTCCTTCGTGATAGCTGCAGCCTCGTTCTCGTATATCCACGTGGTTGTCGGGGAACAGGTCCCAAAAGTTCTCGCCATCCGCAAAGCGCTGCCCACGACGCTCTGGTTGATTCGGCCGCTGCATTGGTTTTA
>CETE01142412.1_pt1 | contig 10642 bp, 9 predicted proteins | sample 531241 | NCBI WGS metagenome assembly CETE01 (sample SAMEA2622336, study PRJEB7988) | marine metagenome | biome: marine biome (ENVO:00000447); feature: deep chlorophyll maximum layer (ENVO:xxxxxxxx); material: "saline water (ENVO:00002010), including plankton (ENVO:xxxxxxxx)" | depth 30 m
AAAAAAGATGTTAATAAAGAATTTATAAATAATGATTATTTTAAATACTTTTCATCTAGATAATAATCATGTAGATAGCATTGATAATTTTTAGCCCTGGTAGCTCAGCTGGATAGAGCAACGGACTTCTAATCCGTAGGTCTCAGGTTCGAATCCTGATCAGGGCGCCATTTTCAATCTCGAGCCTCGATAGCTCAGCTGGATAGAGCAACTGACTTCGAATCAGTAGGTCGTAGGTTCGAATCCTACTCGAGGCGCCACTACTTTCCCCAATGTTTATAGGGGTTTTCTTTAAAACCAATAAATGAACACCAAATAAAATAAAATTCCTAAAGGTCAATAATAGCCAATAAATACAGTATTAATATCAGTTGAATTTGCATTGAATTTGCATCGAGTAAAATTGTAGTAGGGGGTACGTCGGAGAGTGATATTCTTACGATATGTATATATAGACCTCTAACAACATTTGAAAAATTTAAAGTATGTGGTATATTATATAATGTTATGGAATTTTTAATTGGTATAATCTTTTTTTGGTTCATTTACAGAAAGATAAAAAATTCGGCTATTCGTGGTTCTGCTAGAAGAACTATCTTGGGAGTAATAGGAACTCTTCCTAATCAAATAATTTTTTTTGATGTCGAAACAAATGGATTAGATTGTTCAAAGTATAGTGTATTATCTTTTACTGCTATAAAATATGAGATAAATAAAAAATTAGAGCTATTCGAGCTAGAAAGAATTAATCGTTATTATTATCCAGGAGAAAAGTCTAATCCTAAAGCGACTAGAATTAATGGATTAACTAAACCAAAAATAAAAGAATTAAGAGGGAGAGCAGATTATTCTGATTTTTTTGAGGATGATTTTGAAGTTGAAAAATTTTGTAGAGATACCGAAGTTTTTGTTGCCCATAACATTGATTTTGATATTAATTTTTGTCCATTTATTCCAGTAACTGCAAATATATGCACTATGAAATTAAATACTAATATAGTTAAAGCAAAACTCATAAAGTATGGAGATGATGTTAAATGGAAATATCCAACTCTTGCAGAAACTGCCAATTTTTATAAAATAAACCTTAATTCTAGTCGACTGCATTCAAGTCTTTATGATGTGCAAGTAACTAAGGCTATTTTTGAAAAAATGATAAAAAAGTAATATAATTTCTTTGGCTTTGGAATGGACTAAATAACATCGAAATTGCATTGGTGAGCTAAATATTAAAATTACATAATGTTTTTAAAAGTACCACCTGACTTCGAATTAGTAGGTCGTAGATTCTAATACTACTCAAGGCGCTACCACTTTACCCAATGTTTATAGGCATTTTATTTATTTTTTTGTTGATGTGTTTAAAATAATTCATATATATATTTTTTTCCAATGATTAATAATTTTAAGACTATACTATTATTTCTACTTTTTTTAAATTTTTTTTCTTTTGCTGAAAAAGAAAAAGTCCTTTTTTGTGATATAGCTTACAGTGGAAATGTTTCTAATCTTTCAAAAGAGTTTAAATTTACATCTTCTTCTAATACCACAGATCTAATTCGAATTAATGCGAGAAAAGTTCTTGAGAATTTAGAAATTGATAATTTTGAATTATTAATTAATAACGCTGACGATTTTAACACTGTTTTAGGTAAGGATTCAGATATTAAATTAGGCCTAGTTATTTTAATTGATGGTGAATATATTAATAAAAAATCTTTATCAAAATATCATACTTACCAATATTGGATTTCAGGGCAGCTTATTTTCTTTGACACTATCTCAAAAAGAGTAGTTATTTGTAAGCCTTTTGGTGCAATACAAGATATCATATCTGAAAGCAAAAGAACTGATGATCAGCATCTGAATGCTTTTAACACATTATTAATTGGTAACAAAGACGATGAAATTGGAGTATTTTTTGATTCGCTTTCAAAAAAAATTAAGGAAGTACGGTTAGATGATGTTAGCGGCCGTTACTTACAAATAAAAGAAATTAATTTAAGTCAAGAGGCTATAAATGAATATAATTCTATTTACCCCAACATTAATAATTTTAAAAAATTTATAGCAAGCAGTGTAATCAATTCTTTTTCTGATAATTTACAGACGCCTTTTTTACCATATGTTGTTGGAGATAGCGGCGGTAATAAAGATGAAAATCGATTAACTGATGCAGGGGCGTTCACAGTCAATATTATAAATAATGAAAGTGGATCTACAAAAAAATTTGATATGAAGATACCGGAGTCAGATTATCAGTTAGATATTGAAATTCCCCCATTTGTAAAACATTTAGTTAAAGAAGGCCCCGGATACAAACAATATATATTTGGCACATATATGAAAATTAAATTATGGGAACCATTTGGCGGCCAAATATTTTTTGAGGAAAGGTTTAAAAATGGAATAGTACAAACTTTACCATCAAAAAACGAAAAAAATATACCAAGTCTTCCTTTTTATATGTTATCGTTGATTGAATGTTCTCAAAAAGTTTCTGGAAACTTAAATAAATTATCTGAAAAACTAAGTAAATCTGAGGCTCAAGAATTTAAAACATGGCTAAAGGGACAGGGCGTAAAGAGTTTAGAGAAAAAAATGTTGAATTTTAAAAAAATATTGGAGAAATGTAAAAATGGATAAATTTAAATTAGCATTAATGCTTTGCATCACTTTCATTTTTTCATCAATGGCTGCAATTGAAGGCAAGGGTGTAGGTGTTGTTGAATATGAAAAAAGACTTGATTCGGCAGAAGAACAGCTTGCTTTAAAAAAAGCCAAACTTGATGCCTTAAGAAGATATGTATCAGATAATTTTAGTCAAGCAGAACGTAGGCAATACGAGCAGATAAAAGGAGTGATTGAAGGAGATTTAGATGGTTATGTATCTGTGGTAGATATTTTGTCTGAAATTACTGATAAATCATCAAGTACTCATAAAAAAGTAATTAGAGTAAGTATTGATAATACAAGAATTGAATATGAAATTTCAAAAAGAACATCCTCAAGCAACGTAGCAAGTCAGGATAAATCCTACATGACATTTGTATTTGTTGCTAGACGAGCAGCTGAAGTAGTAGAATATGATGTTAGAAGAACTGAAGTAACGGATGTAAAAGTTAATGAACAAGAGTCAGTATCAGATATTTATGATGCTAATCAAATTGGTGCTGATACGCAATATAACAAAACAACAGTTACACAATCGGGAGGAAGTAATTCGATAAAATCAGATAGAATCACATATGATACCTTTAGTTCCTCTGGAATAGAGTCCACTATGTCAAGAGTGTTTTCTGATGGTGGCTTTAAAGTTGCTCCTGCAAAAATGATGGAAAGCAGATCCCGAGGATTGATTTCAATACAAAATTTTAATCTTGATTACAGTCAAGGAAACGATCTAAGCCCAACAACATTAGATGATGCCACAAGAGCTTGTGCTGATCTAAGAGTTAAATATTTCGCAACAGGTACTTTAGATGTTGGTGCTAAAAAAATTGATCCAATTTCTGGAATAACTAGAGTATTTGTAAATGTTAATGCTCAAATTTTAGATTGTTCAGATTTGTTTCCAGTAGTTGTTGCATCTATCGGGCCAGTTCAATTTTCAGGACAAGGTCCTGATGCTACGGTAGCAGAAAACAATGCATTGCTTTATGCAAGCGAAGAAGCTGCTAAGCAATTAGTAAGTCAGTTATCAAATAAAAATATATATTAATAAAAAGGAGTAAAAAATGAGAAGTATTGCTTTATTTATAGCCATTTCATTAACACTTTTTTCTGGGTCAACATTTGGCTTTGGGTTAGGTGATTTAAAGAAAGCGGCAGGAGTCGATGGCGGAAGTTCTAGTAGTGGTGGAGTATCAATCTCCGAGGTTCTTGACACATATGCAAATGCTTTAGCAAAAGTAAATCATGGACAGAAATTAATGAAACTTGCCGCAGAAGGTAAAGTTGATCAAGGAAATGCTTTAGCTGAAAAAGGTATTGCGACAACATCAAATGCTGATGCGGATATTGTAAAAGCATCTGTAAAGGAAGTTGAGGGTAATGATAAATTTTTCAAAGAAACGGATATTGATCTTGCAGGTATGTCCGATGATCAAAAAGAATTATATGGTAAAGGCGCAACAGCATATCTTTTAGCAGTTCCTGATCTAATTAAATTATCAAAACAGGTAAAGGATGTAAAAAAACCTGGGTTTAGTGATGTTGCAAATCTTGGAAAATTTAAGCTAATCGTAACAATCCCTAAGTTTGTTGGAAACGTTTTACAAATTGCTCCTAATTTGTTGTCATCAGGCAAAGAGGCTGATATTCCAATGGATGATAAAGTTGATGCATTAGCGTTTTAGATTTTAATCTATAATTTATGAGCACTGTTTTTACGGTGCTCTGAAAGTTTTTTATGAAAAAAATACTATTATTACTGTTATCGATGATGTTAGTAGGGTGTAAAACAAAAGATATTCAACCAAATTATTTGGGAAATGTTATTACATTAGAATCATCACGATTTATTCATGATATGTCTCCAATAATGATTATGAAAACCGCCGAATCTGTTTTAATTAATGAAAATTTTATTATTGCCGTTTCTGATTTTAACAATAATCGAATTGAAGCAACAAAAAATATTATGGGCGGTTTTTGTCGTATTGAAATGAATTTTTACTCAAGTCCAAGCGGAGTAAACGTAATTTTGTCTGCTCAAATACCAAGAGAATGGGGTTCTGGAAAAGAAATTCCCAGATTAATTTTAGATTCACTTAACTGATTGGTTATTTATTATGCGCTCATTTTTATTTTTATTTGCAATGACAGTATCAGTTTATGCTGTTGAAATTGAATATATTACTATCGAAACCATAGGATCAGGTTCAACGAGAAAAGATGCAAGAATGGATGCTATTAGTGAAGCAATTGGGCAAGTAACAGGTAGAATGCTTGAAACTACAGAGCAATTATCATCACATTTTCAAACTAAAACAGATAACGATATAAGTCAGAGTAGTGGCGTAGAAAATTATGATAAGGAAATTAATAGCGCAACGAGAGGCGCAGTAAAATCATATACAGTATTAGATGAAAAAGAAACCGCCTATGGATGGGAATCTAAGATAAGTGCTGTCGTAGCTAAAGCTTTGCCTTCAAAACAATCCAATCGAAAAAAAATAGCAGTAATGCCTTTCTCTTCTTCAAGTAAGCTTACTTTTGATAGAATGGCTCTTGATGCATTAACTAAAAGTTTAGAAAATAGATTTGGACTTAAATATAACAAAACTAATCCAATGCAATTTATGGCAATGATTCTTACAGAAAATATAGAAGCATATTTAATTCAAACTAGAAGATTTGCAGTGTTAGATAGAGTAACTAGTGAAGTACAAATGGAAAGAAATTTTGTTAAATCATACAGCTCTTCTGTTGAAGATTTAATAAAAATAAATCAAGATTCAGCAACAGAATTAATTGTGGTTGGTAGATTGGATGAAGTTTCATTTAACGAAAGAGTTCAAAGACTTCCATCAGGCAGGGAAATAAAAGTCGGGGAAGGAACAGTAGCTATTAGTTACAAAATAATTGATGTTGGGACAAGACAAGTTAAGTTTGCTGACACATTCAACAAAATTATTGGTATTAATGAAATGAGAGAAGTTTTAGGTGGAAGAACTGTAACTGACCCAGGAAAAATAATGTTAAAAATTGCGGCGGATTCATTTGGCCTTACTATTTCCGAAGCTATTTATCCTCTTCGAATTGTTGCCAAGCAAGGGGCGTCAAGAGTTATTTTAAATCAAGGTGGAAGAAGCGTTAAAATTGGCGATGTATTCGAAGTATTTAAATTAGGTGAAAAATTAATTGATCCTTATACAAAGGAAAGTCTTGGAAGAGAGGAAATTTTTGCCGGTGAAATTCAAATAACTCGCGTGAATGCTAAAACTTCTGATGCTAGGATTATTTCTGAAGAAATATTAATCGATAAAGATTATTTATGTAGAAAAAAAATATTTAGCAAGACAACGACATCCCCACAGATTAAAAAAATTAATAAAGAAGAATTAGACGACTTATTTTAAGGAGAAAAATATGAAAAATATATATGCATTATTACTTATCATAGCTGTAGCATCATCATCATTTGGTATTAATTTCCCGGATGAAGAAACTCCTGGAGCAATGGCTCCAGATGCAATGCAAAAGGCCTTGGATTATGTAAATTCTAAAAAATGGCAAACTGGTCGAAATAATGATGGATCATATATAGCGATAGGGCAGGCAGGAATTGATGGTCGAGAAGGAACAGAAAATTGGGAAAAACAAAGAGTAAACGCATATTCAAAAGCGATGCTAGACGCAAAAGCTAGAATGGCTGAATTTTTTGCAGCAAAAATACAACAATCCATGGAATCTAGTTATACAGAAGGTAATTTTGGTAAAAATGAAGAAGAAGATAATGTGACTAAACAAGAAAAAGGATTATTTGAAAAAGTTAATTTATTATTGAACGCTAAATTAGATACTCAGTTAGAAAAAGAAGGCATTTCGCTAGAAGATCCTAACAAACAAGAAGAAATTCAAGAAATAAAGTTAGATATATTAGCTACAGAATCGTTTAAATCTGAAATTGCTAAAGTTGCAGAATCTGAAATTTGTGGGCTTATGGTTTCAAAGGTTTTTTTAGATAATGGAGATTTAGTAGTTGTTTGTCGTCAATCTGATAAAGTTATGCAATTAGCAGCGGCAATGGCTCAAAATGCACCTGCACCAAAAGTTAAACCACGAACAGGAACAACAATTAACGAGTGGATAAATGGATTTAAGATTAAGGATTTATATCCCCTTGTTGGCGTTCAATTACGTTCTGATGAAAATGGAGATATTGCAATTATATCGTTTGGTCAAAGTTGCACAACAAGTGCCTCTAAAACAATGTTAAGAGCATCTCGAAATAAAGCAGATTTAAGCGCTGATGGATTTATTAGACAATTTGCCGGTGAGGCAGTTACGGTAGCCAAATCAGTTGCAGCTACCGAATCTAAAGATGTTTTATCTGGTGATGATATTCAGATTCAAATTGAAGAATCATCTTCTGAAAAGATTGCAAGTGTATCCAAATCATTAGAGCTTCCAGGAATAAGCACCGTTAGACAGTGGAATTTTACAGACTCTGAAAGTGGGTTAACTTATGTTGGGGTTGTCAAAAGATGGACTATAACAAGCGCACAGGGTGCAGTTGAAACTAGACAGAAAAATGCTAGTGCTGCTACAAGTGAATCTAAGAATTGGAAAGTCTCGAGTTCTTCAAAGGCATATACGTCAAATTCAGGTCAGACTATTAAAGCCGGAGATAATAGTTCTCAAAGTTATGAAAGTATAGAGAGTGAGGACTTTTAGTTTAATTCTCTTACTATTTTTAGTAAGTCAAAATTGTTTTTCAAACTTAGGATCTTCAGTTTGGTATGAGGATGGATATTATTATTCACAATCATCAGCAAAGATAGAAGGTGATGCTAAATTGTATTCTAGAATTGCTAGAAATAAGGCCGATTTGAAAGCTAACCATTCACTTGTAAAGTTTTTTATCAATGAAAACTTACTCATTAATAAAAATTTAACTCATATTGAGGATGATATTAAAAATTTAGCTTTTTCAGAAATTTTAAAATCTGAATTAAAATTAAATGGTCTTGAAATAGAAAAAATTTTTAATCAAAATAGTAATGTTTGGATAACAGTCAAGATTTCAAAAGTAAATTTAGTAAATCAATTAGGTGGTAAAATTAAAGAGTTTGAGGCTCAGTTAAATTCTCATTTTTAAATTTTATTTATTTTAAATAAGTAACATTACTTTACATCTACAATATTAAAAAAAGCCATTAAAAATTCACTTTTCAATAAATTTTAAATTGAGTTTTTTTAATTTTTTTTATATATATGGTCGATTTCAAATTTATGGAGAAATAATATGAGCAAGCAGTATATATTAACTTTACTCATCACGGTTGTTGGTTTTAGTTGTGTTGCAGTGGATAAGTTTTATTGGAATAATACAACTACAAGTTCTGATACTGGTGATATCTATTTATGGAATACCGAATCAAATTGGAGCGATACAAATAACGAGGCAACAGATTTAGGATTACCGACATCCAGTGATTTTGCTAAACATGTTAAATCTGCAATCGATATCCAAGTTACTGATGCTCAAGTTATTGATAAATTAGTGATAACTCATAATGATGTTCCATCTATAACAATTAAATCGGGCGGATCCCTAACGGTAAATCAAAATATCAATCTTGGAACATTTGGAACAGGCGGTGGATTGATAAGTGTAGACGGTGGTGATTTTATAACTAGCGCTACAATTTCAATGAGCCCTACTGCAAGCGGAACAAGTACTATAGAAGTTAAATCCGGAAATTTTACTTCTACGGGCCAATTTTGGGTTGGTAACCAAGGAGCGGGAACTTCAGCAGCAGATAATTTTAATATTTCAGGTGGTACAAGTGATTTAGCCAAAGTTATTGTTGGTAGACAAAGCTCAGGTGTTTTAAATATGACCGGCGGTTCACTAGTTATTACAAATACAACTTGGGACGCTCTTCAGATAGCTCATCAAGGTACAGGATCGGGTACGGTAAATATCTCTGGAGGTAATCTTAAAACCTATCGTATTGATATCGATAAAGGTGGAGGAGGGGGTACATTAAACATTCTTGGAGGTACGGTCGAAGTTCCGCTTGGATGGAATAGTGCTATTGAAATTGATAATGCAGGAACAATAAATTTTGCTGGAGGACAGCTTAACTGGATAAATGATAAAACTACACAAATAACTAACTTTGTTAATTCAGGAATAATTACATGGACAAGTGGAATGACAAATATGTTAACAGAAAGTTGGGATCATAGTTATACAAATGGAGAAAGCGTTTTATTTGTAGATTATAATGACGCAAGACCGGGGTATACCACAGTGTGGGCTTATGATACAACTCCTCCAGTTACACCAGAGCCTCCTACAGGACCAACTGCTTATACCAATGATACCGATGGTGCAACTATAAGTACTTTCAATAATGATAGTGGAGATGGACTTTATACAACAGCTAGTAATTGGGATGTTGGGACGGTACCAACTTTAATTGATTCAGTGGTACACGATTCAGCGGGTGTATTAACAGTTCCGACTGATACAATTGTTGAAGCTTTAGACCTTGATATTGCAGCGAATGATACCGCAAGTATTTCAGTTGTTACAGGGGGAAGTTTAGGAGTATCTAATAACATTGTATTAGGAAACGGAGGAGGATTTTCTGCAACACCTGGTATTGGAAAATTAATTGTTGATGGGGGTAATTTATCAGTAGGTGGAGATATTAAAGTAGGACAATGGGGAGCGCCTTCAGGTCGTCAAGGAATTCTAGAGTTAAATAGCGGAATTATTAATGTTTCAGGAGTTACAGACGTTGGTGGAGGTAGCGATTTATCTTCCGGTTCTGTTACAATGGTTGGTGGTGTATTTTCTAATGCTGCTAATTTTAGAATAGGTTATTCTCCGAATGGTGGTGATGGGGTTGTTAATATAACCCAAGCAAGCTTAATTGTTGATAGTGATGCTGATATTAATGATGATTATAATCCACTTAGGTTAGGCGGAGGTATCGGTGACGCAACTTTGAACATTTATGATGGAGGATTTGTTTCAACCACAGGAATTGAACTAAATAAAAATAGTACTGAAGGTACGGCTTCTATTAATTTGTATGGAGGAACATTGCAATTAACCAAAGGTTGGAGCGGCCACGTTGATGCAAGTGAAAATAGTGAAATTCATATTGCTGGTGGTCAATTTGATTGGAGATGGAATAGATCGGCTGATATGCAATCAATGATTGATGCTGGAACTCTCACTTGGTCAGGAGGTTCAACTAATATGATCTCAGATACATGGGACTCAACAGTAGATTTTGCTGTTACTAACCAAGCTGGAACCAGTGTGTTGTATATAGAAGAGTATTTAGTTCCTGGGTATACAACAGCCTGGGCTTTTGACTTATCATCGTTACCTGTAGAACCAGAAGGATTTGATGCTTTTGCTTCAACTTATAATTTATCTGGCGGTATGTCAGGTGATGATGATGGAGATCAGATGAGTAATTTTGCGGAGTATGCGCTTAATGGAAATCCAACTAATGCATCTGTTACAGGTTCAGCTTTTCACTCTCATGAAGGTGATACCTTTAAGGTTATTCACTCAAAACTAGCAAACGATGATAGTGCGGTTTATCGTTTAATTGATACAACTGATCTTCGTTTTGGAACGCATGCTACTAATGCTTATCTGTCTCAAAGTCAAAGTGATATAGATGGTGATTATGTAACTGTAACAAATATTTATGATATGAGTGGTAAATCTACTCATTTTATTGAAATTGAAACAGAGCAGCAGTAAATTTCTAGTAACGCTGAGTGCTAAAAACGACTGTGCTCTAGGCACAGTCTTTTTTTGTTTGAAAGAATTTAATGATTAACAAATTGTGTATATGGGTATGTATTTCTTGTATGATTTCTGTATGTGTTTATGCAGAAAATTCGGGCATTAACGTATATCCTCCTGTTCCAGGTTTAA
>CETE01053125.1_pt1 | contig 10640 bp, 8 predicted proteins | sample 531241 | NCBI WGS metagenome assembly CETE01 (sample SAMEA2622336, study PRJEB7988) | marine metagenome | biome: marine biome (ENVO:00000447); feature: deep chlorophyll maximum layer (ENVO:xxxxxxxx); material: "saline water (ENVO:00002010), including plankton (ENVO:xxxxxxxx)" | depth 30 m
AGATTCTTTGATGAGCCGGGCGATGCTGCCCGTATTGTAATCCGTCTTCACATTGTTGGTGGCATAGTAGCCGGCTTTTCGAAGATAGGCTGAGTAGCCTGTGACATTGTCGGGCAGTGGAAAAGCGGAACGCATCTGGTGGGTCCCCGAACTGGGAGCCCAGATCCCCGTAATCAACGTAGATCGGGAGGGAGAGCAGACTGGTGACGCAGCAAAGGCGTTGGTGTAGCGGACAGATTCTTTAGCGAATTGGTCGAGATTAGGGGTGGTGGCGTATTCGTCGCCGTAGCAACCGAGGGTAGGACTCATGTCCTCAGCAGTGAGCCAGAGGATGTTTGGAAATGCCTCAGTAGCGTTGGCCTCGGGAGAGGGGGCGGGTAACTCGCGAGCCTTGATGTTGCGAAAGCGGATCGTCCCTCCTTTGCCGTGATGCTGGATGCCGAAGTAGCCGTTGAGTGATTGAGCGTCGGTTACTTGCGCGATCCTGACGTCATTGACAAAAGTGGTGATAGAGGGGCCGTCGCAAACAACGCGATAGGTGTTCCATTGACCTTCCTGAATCACTCCATCAATCTTTCCAAGGAAATCTTTTTGTTCCTCTTTCTTCGGGTAAAGCCACCCTCCCATGCCAATGGCGTAGACGCCACCGTTCTCACCGGGGACATCTCCTTCGATTTCGATCTGGTATCCCTTTGGTTTACCTTCTTCTCCTAAAATTCGGAAAGAGAATCCGGTATTCAGCCCGGCTTCCTTGGCATCTTCCGGTAACAGGACCTCGACAGAGGCCTCAAAGTTGTCCATCTGAAGTTGACTAGTCACCCAGACATTCTTGGTCGCTAGTAAGTGAATCTCTCCGTCGATGGCTTCAAATGTTTCCACCTCTTCCCGAGGGGTCCAGCCCTCGGTATTTTTACCGTTGAAAAGGTTGACCCATTCAGCGGCGAAACTGGGCGAGGAGATGGCCAGAACGAGGACCAGGAGCATCGAGAACTTCATGGCATCACGGTAACGAATGGTGAGGTGATGCAAAGGTAAAATGGAAGCGAATGGTCACGCGATCACCTTCTCAACAAGACGAAATCGGTTGTCGTATTCGCCGCCGTTATAAGTGCGGCAACAGTCGTAGCAGGCAACAGCTCGTTTGATCTTGCGAACGCGTTCGACCACTGAGCCGCAGACCGGACACTCGTAGGTGTAAGAGCGCTTCATCTTGCGAGACGGGAAGTCGAGATTGTGACAACGATCCTCATCAGGGATTCCGAGGTCGCGGCAGGCTTGCTTCCACTCTGGCCCGTGGGGAAGAATACGTTGTCCGTCTGCTCTTGCGTAGGATACAAGGTGAGCCAACTCGTGAAGAAAGGTGCCGAATATTTCGCGATCTCGACTTGCTTCAGGCAGATCCTGAAGCTTCGGGTTAAGCTCGATCTGGTCCGTTTGAAAGAAGGCTCGGCCGGCGGCAGTGCGCATGCGAGAGTTCCACGAAACAGAGACTCTCTCAGCGAGTTTTGGAAGTTCCAATTCCATCGCGTAGAAGACCGCGATGCGGATCAGGAACCTATCAGGACCGGACCTTGGGTGGACCACCTTTGGCACTCTGGTGGGTAACCTAAAGGATGCTTCGGGTAATGGTCTCGCAGCAGGCGCCGACGTAAGTGGTGCCGCGTGGTGGTCTTCAGAAGTCAGGCTACTGCTTTCAAACAGTTCCAGTTGCTCGGACATGATGGGAAAGGAACCTACTTGGGGCTGGCGTAAGGTACGGTTTCACCTGTGCGTTTGTCGATGATATTTATTTCTTCACCGACAGTTGTCACAAAGGAAAATTCATCCACACTTTCGCGAAGGAAGACGTTTGCTCCGACGGTGGAGGATTCTCCGATCACCGTTTTCCCCCCCAGCACCGTCGCGTGGGGGTAGATCACAACATGATCCTGAACATCAGGATGTCGCTTGTTACCTTTGACAATGCGACCGTTTTCATCTTTTGGAAAGTTGCGGGCTCCCAGAGTAACGCCGTGGTAGAGCTTCACATGATTACCAATGGTGCAAGTTTCCCCGATGACCACGCCGGTGCCGTGATCGATGAAGAAGTGCGTTCCGATGGTGGCACCCGGGTGGATATCGATTCCGGTCAGACTATGTGCATACTCCGTCATTATCCTTGGGATTAACGGGACGTCGAGTTTGTAGAGACAATGGGCGCAGCGTTGAATTGCGATCGCCTCAATACATGGGTAGGCCAGAATGATTTCATCGAAGTTCTTTGCGGCGGGATCTCCCTCGTAGGCTGCTTCCACGTCGGTCTGAAGCAAACGGCGAAGCTCGGGTAGATCACTCAAAAACTCGCAGACGAGATCATGAGACTGGGTTGCAAGGCCTGCATGGGATTCGCCACTTTCGTCATCACGTAGACGCAGGGTTTTGGCGATTTCCATTTCGAGAGTCTCCATAAGAGATGCAATAACCTCGCCCGTGATCATTTCCAGTTCATCCGTCGGAATTGGTTCTTCGTCGTGATAACCGGGGAACAATACCTGCAGCAATGACTCGCAGGTGGCGATCACCTTGCGCTTTGAGGGGAGGTTTGCACTGTCAATTCGGTTGATACCTCCGATCTCATGATAGGACGATACAAGTGAATCGATTATTTTTTGCTTTCCGCAATCCATGTGTGTTCAAGAAGGTAGGCAGAGAGAGGCTATTTCCAAGGAAAAGCTTAATACGATTTGAATGATATTTTGCGTGAACTTGTCGATTACTTCAAATTACTGCCTCCAGAAAATCAGTAATTGGGAGGGTTTGGGAGGAAATATGTCAGATCGTGAGACTTTTTTGGGTCAATGCTCACAAAGGTTTCGCAAGAGAGTTTCAGACGTATAATTGTCGATTTTGAAATCTTCCCTCAATACTCGGCCCCATCTTGACCTAGCGTTTATCGCTTTAGTTTGGTTCGTTTGGTTGGTGATCACTGCTGGCGCAGACCGTTGGGCATTGTTTGTCGACGATTGGTTCATGCCTGTGACTATGGCCTTTGGTTCCTTCGTGGCGGGCTCGACGAGTCAGGGTGGCGGAGCGATCGCATTTCCGGTGATGACACTTGGATTCGATATTGATCCAAGAGGCGCGCGCGATTTTTCGATGATGATTCAATCGATTGGCATGACCTCGGCAACGATGGCGATCTTGTGGAGGAGAATACCGATCGAGAAAACAGCGCTGCTGGTTGCTGGACTTGCAGGCGCTGTGGGGATTGTCTTTGGCCTCGAAGTGGTTCAATTCTGGTTTGAGTCAACACCGACCAAGGTGTTCTTCGTTTCGCTCTGGCTCGCCTTCGGAGTCGCTCTTTGGACGATCAATCGGGTCAAAGGATCGATAAAACGTGAGTCATTGGCTGATCGAAACCTAGGCACGTTGATTTGCCTGGTCTTGGCAGGATTTGTGGGCGGTACGGTTTCCGGGCTGCTCGGTAGCGGTCTCGATATTTTCGTCTTTGCTGCCCTTGTCCTTGGTTTCCGGGTCTGCGAAACGGTGGCGACTCCGACTTCGGTTATTCTGATGGCAAGCAACAGTGTGGTCGGATTTCTCTGGCGCCTCAGTGGTGGAGGGGGTGAAGCAATAGCTCCCGAGATTTGGAATTACTGGTGGGTTTGCATTCCTGTTGTAGCGATCGGAGCCCCGCTGGGAGCACGCTTCATTTCAAATCGCGGTCATCTCTTTGTGGTAAGGCTTTTGCTCGTCGTGATCGTGGCCCAGTTTCTCGGGGCGGTGCTTATTATAAGTTTCGATGGGCCTCTGATCGCGTTGGCCATGGCAACCTTTGGGTTGGGAGTCGCACTTTTTCTGCTTTGCTGGCGTTGGGGGCGACACTATGCCTGACTCTTTAATTAGGTCCCAAAGTAACGATCCCCCGCATCACCGAGCCCGGGAATAATGTAAGCATTTTCATCGAGTCGCTCATCGAGCGCGGCGGCAAAAACGGGAATATCAGGGTGGCGTTCCTCGAAGGCGGCGACGCCTTCAGGTGCAGCGATAAGGCAAGCGAAGCGCAGGCGCTCAGCCCCAGCCTTCTTGAGCTCATCAGCGGCGTCGGCAGCACTGCCGCCGGTCGCGAGCATCGGGTCAATGAGGATGACCTCGGCCTCTGCGATGTTGGCTGGCAGTTTGCAGTAGTAGCTGTGTGGTTGATGCGTTTCTTCGTTGCGGTAGAGCCCAATGTAGCCGACTGAGGCTTCGGTGAGTATCTCGGCGAAACCATTGAGCATACCGACGCCGGCTCGTAGAATAGGAACGAGCACGATCGGTCGTTCGAGGTCGTATCCGTCGGTTTTCTTGAGTGGAGTTTCCACTTCAATGATGGTGGTTTCGAGATCTTTGGTGACTTCGAAGGTCATCAACCGGGCGACGTCGTGGAGGGCATAGCGGAACTCAGCGGTAGCGGAATCAACGGAACGAATATGAGTGAGCCGCTCGCGGATGATGGGGTGGTCAACAAGGGTCATCAGAGAAGTCTGCGCGGTTTTATCACTGTCTGCCTTTGGGGTGATCAGTGATCCGAAACGGCGAGTTCTTCGCCCTCCTTCTCCGGTTGACGAATGTTCTCAACCATATCAATGACATCTTGCGGCGGGGCTTTATTGAAGGAGCAGACGGCAAGAGCGACGGCAAAGTTAATCAGCATGCCAAGCGTTCCGATACCTTCAGGAGAGATTCCGAACCACCAGTTCTCAGCGTTATTGGCATCCGGGTTGATGAATTTGAAGTAGATGATGTAGGCCGCCGTGAAGACGATTCCAACAATCATTCCGGATATCGCACCCTCTTTATTCATGCGCTTACTGAAGATGCCGAAGATGATGGCGGGAAAGAATGAGGCAGCGGCCAGGCCAAAGGCGAAGGCGACTACTGAGGCAACGAAGTCAGGAGGATAAACCCCGAAGATGCCTGCTATGACCACGGCAACACCGGCGGCACACCTTGCAATGAGCAATTCTTGTTTGTCGCTTATTCCGGGGGCAAACGTCTTTTTGACCAAATCGTGAGATACTGAGGTCGAGATAACGAGAAGCAGTCCTGCTGCAGTGGAAAGTGCTGCAGCCAATCCACCTGCAGCTACTAGAGCAATAACCCAGTTCGGAAGCTTGGCGATTTCGGGATTTGCCAGAACCATAATATCTTTATCGACGTAAAGCTCGTTGGCTCCTTCGGTCGGCTGGTTGGTTAGGAGGCGTTCTTCATTTTTTCCTCGTTTGTCTCCATCAAAAACGGGCTTTCCGACTAGGGAGTTACCCTTGGTGTATTGAATGATACCGTCGTCGTTTTTGTCCATCCATGCGATGAGCCCGGCGTTCTCCCAAGACTTAAGCCACTGGGGAGCCTCTGCGTATGGTTTGTTCGGGACTGTTTCGAGCAGATTGGTTCTTGCGAATACCGCAACCGCAGGAGCGGTCGTGTAGAGAATAGCGATGAACAAGAGAGCCCAGAAAGCTGAGACACGTGCTGCACTCACCTTTTTTACGGTGTAGAAACGAATGATAACATGGGGCAGACCGGCAGTTCCGACCATGAGGGCCATGGTGATGAAAAACAGGTCCGTTGTCGATTTAGTGCCTTGTGTGTAAGCATCGAAACCAAGTTGAGTGCTGAGCCCGTCCAACTTGTCGAGGAGGGCGATTTCTTCACCTATCACGTTGGAGCCCAATCCAAGCTGAGGAACAGGGTTCCCTGTCAACATTACCGAGATAAAAATGGCGGGAACCATGAAGGCAAAAATGAGAACGCAGTATTGTGCGACTTGAGTGTAGGTGATGCCCTTCATCCCCCCGAGTACGGCGTAGAAGAAGACAACTGTCATTCCGATGAGCACTCCCCAGGTGATTGGCTCAAACCCGAAAAGCATAGGGCCTTCAACTTCTGAGAAAAGGAAGCGAGAAAACACCACACCCACGCCGCGCATCTGCCCGCAGACATAGGTGAAGGAGATGAAGATCGCGCAGATGAGTGCGACCAATCGGGCCGTTTTCGAGTAGTAGCGATCGCCGACAAAATCCGGCACCGTAAATTGTCCGAATTTTCTGAGGTAAGGTGCCAGAAGAAGCGCCAGGAGCACGTAGCCTCCGGTCCAACCCATTAAGTAGCGAGAGCCATCGAAGCCGTCGAACGAAATGATTCCCGCCATCGAGATGAATGACGCGGCCGACATCCAGTCAGCAGCGGTGGCCATTCCATTGGCAAGGGCAGGGACGCCGCCTCCTGCCACGTAAAATTCGCCTGTTGATGCGGCACGAGCCCAGATCGCAATGCCGATGTAGAGGGCAAAGGTGAGGCCGACAATAAGGTAGGTCCAGGTTTGAACGTCCATGCAGTAAGTAGAGAGCTGGGGCTGGTTGGTTAGGGAGGGTTTTAATCCTGCGTTGAACCGTATTTCTTATCCAGTTTGCTCATCATGCGAACGTAGACGGCAATTAGGATGACAAAGACATAAATACTGCCTTGCTGAGCAAACCAGAAGCCGAGTTGAAAGCCTCCCAATTGGATCTTGTTGAGTTGGTCGACGAAGAGAATACCGCAGCCATAACTGACGATAAACCAGATGCCCATGAGAATTCCGACGATGTTCAAATTGGATCGCCAGTATTCTCCATTGGATTTTGAAGTGGGTTTTTCAGACATGGAGGTATAAAAAAGGGTTCCGGTTGCCTCAAAAGGCACATTGATAAATCTTTCACTTAACGGGAAAGCGTCCCCTTTTTGAAGGGGAAAATGGCTAAAGTGGTCGAAATCCTGTAAAAACAGACCACATTTCATCACATGGCCCGCAATCGCAATAAGCTAGAGCTTCACGGAGAGAGTCAGATTTCCCGAAACGGTGTCCTCGTGATTGCCAATCGACTCTCGTTTGGGGACGTGTTGCACTTGGAAAGTCAGTTCGGAGAGCGTCAAATCGTCTATCTGACGGAGCGGGGGCTGGATTATGATCCCTTGCTTCAGTCTCATTTTGAGAAGACGGAAGTTGAAGCGGTCGAATTTTCTTTGGATGAGGCTTCCAAGGCCAATTTCAAGAAAGAACTTCATCAGTTTCTAGCAGATGACTGCCTTGTAATTTTCGTTCCCGGGGTGGCGCGAACCCGAAGCGGGCAGACAATCACGGTTCCGTCGGGCACCTTAAAATTTCTGATCAGTGCCGGTGCCCCGGTTTTACCACTTTTTGTGGATCATCCCGAAGAGACTTCACTTTCGGTTGAAAAACGTGGAGCGCTCGAACGTACTGTTTTGTCTTTTGGGGAAGTGCTTCACCGAGAGGCAGCCAATCTCGCCAATTTTCAGGAGAGCCTTTTGATAGCCGCGGAGACTGCCTTTTCTCAGCGGCCAATCCTGAAAAGTAACTTGGCCTGGGAAATACTTAAGGGCCTCAAGAAACACAGTAAGACAACTGAAATTATTGATGGCTTAGACGGTCAGTCCTTGCGTTTTGACAAGCTGCTTGCGGCTGCGATCGTACTTTCGAAATACATTCGAGAAGCGACTGAAATGCCTCGCATTGGGGTTATTCTTCCTCCCGGAAAAGGCGGTATTCTTTGCAATGCGGCGGTCTTGCTGGCTGGAAAGGTTCCGGTTAACCTCAATTTTACTGCCGGCGAGAAAGCGATTGATTCCTGTATCGAGCAAGCAGGGTTGGATAAGTTTATCACAGCGGATCCTTTTGTAAGAAAGATGAGTTCTTTCAGATGGCCGCCCGACAAGAAGCTCATCTTCGTTGAACGAGTCCTCCGTGAGCTGAAACCAAAGATTATTCTCTGGTTGATCCTTTCGAAGATTTTTCCGGTAGGCCTACTAAGGAGTCTGCTGAAGGTTCCGAAGAAAGGAGGAGATGAGGAAGCGGTGCTTCTCTTTACCTCCGGAAGCTCCGGTGATCCGAAAGGCGTTGTGCTATCTCATCGCAATCTCCTAGCCAATGTGAATCAATTTGGTGCCCGCATTAATCTGAAGTCTACGGAGAAGGTGTTGGGATGTCTTCCTCTGTTCCACAGTTTTGGTTGTACTGTGACGATGTGGTATCCGATGATCGAGGGGGTCAGCGTAGTGACCTATCCGAGTCCACTGGAGGTGCCGAAACTTGCTGAACTGATAGAGAAACATTCCGTGAGCCTGCTTTTGGCAACGCCGACTTTCCTGCGAGGTTATCTGCGCCGCGCTAAGAAGGAGCAACTTGAGAGCGTGAAGCTCGCAATTACGGGTGCTGAGAAACTTCCCAAGAAAGTGGCTGAGGCATTCGAAGATCGTTTCGGAAAACCGGTGTTGGAGGGATATGGCTTAACAGAGACTTCTCCCGTGACCAATGTTAACATGCCCGACCCTGATGATTCAGAGTTCTCAGGCGGAAAAGATGCCCCTGTGATTCCCAATCATCGCTTTGGTTCTGTGGGGCAATTTATTCCAGGTGTGGCGGTTCGGATCACGGATCCAGAAACGCATGAGCCACTGCCGTTACATACCGCTGGTATGATCTGGGTGAAAGGTGCCAATATTTTTGAGGGGTATCTTGGACAGCCGGCAAAAACAGCAGCGGTCGTGAAAAATCATTGGTTCATGACGGGTGATATCGGGCGCCTCGATGAGGATGGATTTCTCTACATTGAAGGTCGTCTTTCTCGATTCTCAAAAATTGGCGGTGAGATGGTGCCTCACGAAACGGTTGAGGATCATATTAATAAAGCCTTAGGCCTTACCGACGACGAGCGCCGTGTTGCCGTGGTTGGCGTCCCGGACGAAGCCAAGGGCGAGGCCTTAATCCTTTTAAGTTCTGATCCGGATATCAATCTCCAAGACCTTCGCGCTAAGCTGACAGAGGAGGGGATTCCTGCCCTTTGGATTCCCAAGAAGATTGTTGAGGTTGAGGCTATTCCAATTCTTGCGTCTGGAAAGCTTGATATCAAAAGCTGCGAGGGTTTGGCGCAGGGTGCTTGACTTTTTAGGTGAAGCCGGACTGCGCCGTTTTCACCACAAATTGTTGAGCCACCGAGTCCGCTTTACCTAAAATGTTTTCTGACAGGGGCAGTTCGGCCTGCATGCTCGGTGAAGCAAGTGATTGTCCGGAGGGGAGATCTACCGGACCGTAATCAGCCCGCCCCAGATTCAGCCTCGGCTTTTTTCTTGGCCCGCTTTCGCTCGTTTGCATCAAGGATGCGCTTGCGCAATCTGATATTGTTAGGCGTCGCTTCGACGAGTTCGTCGGGCTCGATGTATTCGATGGCGCGCTCAAGCGAGAATTTAATTGCTGGAGTCAGATTGACGGTTTTGTCGCTACCGGCGGCACGGTGGTTGGTGACATGCTTGGCCTTGGTCGGGTTGACGGGGAGGTCATCCGTGCGCGGGTTCTCTCCAACGATCATACCCTCATAGACGTTTTCACCGGGGCTGACGAAGAGCTTGCCGCGCGTTTCAATGTTGAGCAGAGAATAGTTCATCGCTTCGCCTTTCTCCATGGAAACCAGCGTGCCGGTATGACGCGTTCGGATGTCGCCAGAGTCGGGGCGATACTCTTTAAAAAGGTGGGACATGATGCCTTCACCGCTGGTGAGGTTGAGCAGTTCGAACTCAAAACCGATGAGGCCTCGAGTTGGAATGGTGACCTCGAGGTTCGTGCGGCCGTTCTTAGTGTTCATCGCTTCAGTTGTGCCCTTGCGGTTGGCGAGCGATTGCATGCAGCCACCGACAGCGTCGTCGGGAACTTCGAGGTAAAGAGTCTCAAATGGTTCGTGCATTTTACCATCGATTTCGCGCTTGATCACGGTGGGACGTGAAACGAGCACTTCATAACCTTCTCGCCGCATTTGTTCTACCACGACAGCGACTTGCATGGCACCGCGGGCGCTGACCTTAAATTCACCGGCACTGGCAGTGTCTTCCACTTTAATGGAAACATTAGTGCGCCCTTCTCGTATTAGGCGGTCCCGTATTTCCCGCGAGGTAACACGATCACCTTCTGTTCCCGCAAAGGGGCCATCATTGACGGCAAAAGACATCATCACCGTGGGAGGATCGATCTCGACGAACGGAATATGACCAGCCTCAGAATTGGCAGCAATCGTTTCACCAATCTCGACGTCCTCAAAACCTGACAGACCAACAATATTTCCGGCGACCGCAATTTCTGCCTCGCTTGTGGCGAGAGCATTATATTCGAACACTTTGGAAATTTTGGCGCGCTGTGGCTTTTCGCCGTCATGGATTCGCCAGACTGTGTCGGCAACGGAGACAGTGCCGGAGAGGATCTTGCCGATAGCGATTCTTCCGACGTAGTCAGACCAGTCGATGTTGGAAACCAACATGGTGAATTCGGCTTCAGGATCGACCTCGGGCGCTGGAATTTTTTCCATGATCGTATCGAGCAATGGCACCATATCGGAAGCGTTTTCATTTGGCTCAACGTCGGCAAATCCATTTTTAGCGCTTCCGTAAAGGAAGGGGGCTTCGAACTGTTCTTCGGTAGCTTCGAGATCGAGAAAAAGCTCTAGCACCTTATCGTGAACTTCGAGCGGCTCAGCATTGGCGCGATCTATCTTGTTAACGAAAACGATGGGAGTGAGGCCGGCAGCGAGGGCTTTCTTGAGTACGAAACGAGTTTGAGCCTGTGGCCCCTCGTA
>CETE01001750.1_pt1 | contig 10630 bp, 10 predicted proteins | sample 531241 | NCBI WGS metagenome assembly CETE01 (sample SAMEA2622336, study PRJEB7988) | marine metagenome | biome: marine biome (ENVO:00000447); feature: deep chlorophyll maximum layer (ENVO:xxxxxxxx); material: "saline water (ENVO:00002010), including plankton (ENVO:xxxxxxxx)" | depth 30 m
AAATCAATCCCTGTTGAAACTTGAGATAGACGTCATAAACATTCTTTCTCAAATCATCAGGATCCTTATCCAGGCTTGCAAAGAAAATTTGCTGGACCTTCAGTCTTTCTGGATTTGTTCGGGTATCATTTTCGATTTTATACCTTTCCAATATTTCATCATCATTAACTTGAATGTATTTACTAATGACTCTTTCAATCCATAACCTCTGCATGAATTGATTTTCAGTAAATGAATCTATCCGTTTTATAGAAAACCCCTGAGATTGTGAGGCCCGATTAAATTCTTCAGAATTTTCAAAGCCTTTTCTAAAATCTATTAATGATTCATTTAGTTGTTCAATGTTCATCTCTACCGGGGTATGATAAGAATGAAACCACACTAACTTATCCACTATTAAATTGTTGAGACATAAAGATTTTATAGAACCAATTCTATTATTTGATATGACATTCAAATTGATCCCATTTTTAAGGCAGTATTGATTGAGGCGTCTATCTAGTTCCTGTTTATATATTGGATAAGCATTTACTGTCGCAACGACTCCTTTCCTCTCAGCAAGTTCAGCCAAACTTTCTTGATCTTTTTTTGCTATCTTTTCTATTGCTAATTTAAAAGGCCCTTCGAAAAGATAAAAATCCGAAAAGAGGTAGAAAATCGCAATTGCATAACATAAATATTTTTTACGAAAAAATCTTATTTGCTTTGTGAATCGCACCTTTTTTTGATCAAAATTCACCCTCTACTAATAAATAATAATTTCTATTCCTTGGACCAGATAGTTGCTTGAGCAAGGCTATATTGATATTTTCGATGGTGTTCCAATATAACAAAAGGCATGTTTTTGACTTCCTTCAGTAAAAGTTCTGGAGAAAGACTGTCTTTTAACCAATCTAAGGTAGAACCTTCCGGCCAATAATCAGGTTTCGTAAATTCCCCCAACCAAGTACATGGAGTTGTAATGATGAGTACTCCACCCGAATTTAAGAGATGAGGAAATCGATTTAATAATTTTTTAGGTTCAGGCAATCGACAAATAAGATTAGCTGCATGAATTACATCAAATTGACCAATATCATCAGATAAATTCATAGCATCACCTACCTGAAAGCGAATTTTTTTTGGTTCGGACGATTTTGGAACTTTAGCAAAAGTCTCAATCAACTCATTTCCCTCTGTATGGATATGATATTTTAGAGTCGAATTACGTCTGAGATTTTCTGCATTTTCAATAAATATTCTTGAATTATCTATTGCTAGAACATCTTCACAAAAGCTAGACAATTCAAACGCAGATCTTCCAACAGAACATCCAAGGTCCAAAGCCCTCTTAAAACTTTTATCAACGTCAAGATTCTCACGAACAGTTCTTTCTGGAAAATGAAGATGAGATTCTTTAATAAAACCAAATGGATTTAATTCTGAAGAAGTACCGTAATGAAAAAGAAGGTACTCATTCAAGAGTTTTTGTGTCTCATATAAACTCAAAATAAAAAAAATTTTTCACCTTATTACTGTTTCAGAAGTGCATCAACAAGATATTGACTAGGTTTAAAGTGCTCAATTAATATTTCATGTTGGTCACCTCTCTTCATTCGAACTTGGCTAATATCAAAGTTAGGGGTTTTGTGAGGAGCAAACAAAATGTCATCATGGGTGGAGTTACGATGTGTTTTGAACATGTCTGGTGTTATATCTCCTCCAAGATGATCATCTCTTCCAGTAGCAAGATGACAAGTTCCTAATACTTTTTCATCCTGAATATCAGCACCGGAAACTGGAAGAACCTGAGTCCCAAATCCAAGTTCGCCTAGAGTACCAGTAACTGGATCATCAAGAAGTCTTTTGTTGTGCTCATCAATCGTTGATTGGTTTCCCTCAATCAATGAAGTCTTGTAAATATTCCGATCTTTCACATCTAGAAGACCTAAAGTTCCGTCATGATACTTCATTGGAAATTGCCCCTCAGCATCAACTGGAACGAAATAAACCTCGCCTGCCGGCAGATTAGCTATATCGGGGTTATTTCCCCTACAAAGACCATGCGATTTTTGAGCTTCTTGTCCATTAAGCATTAACTTAGCCGTCAAAACACGCCCATTATCAACAGTAAAATCAATCTCAATTTCATCTGCGCCTGTCATGGCAAGTCTGAGCTTTTCTGCGTCAGTTGAAACCTTATCATAATCGACAGCTAATCCAGTACTTAAAATGATGTCGTTCACCCCATGCATCGTGGCACCTCTAAAATTAAATTCTTTACATTTAGCGGTTAGAGGAGCCGTAGCGCTCCAATCAGAAATACATAGTATAATGTCATAGTGAGAATAAATGTCTCGATCCAGAGACAATTGATTTCCTTGAACGTCAAAACACTCATCTTGCATGTCCAGATTAGATCCACCAGTAGAATAGTAGGCAAACATTTCCCCACCTTTCATACCAAGCTGATCAATGACAGAATCTTGCAAAGCGCAGAAAAATTCATGATAAGCTTTATACTGGACTGGGTATTTTTTTTCATTTTTCAAAAACTGAAAATTATTCATTTCTGTTTTAGGGTCTTCAAAATCCGTGAGAATACAAATATTGGATCCTGAGATAGGATCAAAAACAGAAGATAGTAGGTTGCTCAAACTAAAAGGCGGAAAGATTCGATCCTCTGGTGAAAGAATGATATTGGGTGATATTGGTTCTAGAGTGCTCATGATAATGAAAATCTTGGCGAAAGATTCGTGCAATATGAGATTGATGCAACTTTTCGGAAATGAAACAATTTAATTGAAATGAGTAAAACCGACATTCAAAAAAATAGAAACAAAACAGTAGTAATTTCAGGCTCTACAAGCGGACTTGGAAAAGAAATGTCTATCGAATTTGCGAAACGTGGATGGGTAGTTGCAGGATTTGGAAAAACAAAGTCTAAAGTTGATGAAATTACAAAGATTATGGGAGTCAAACACCAAATAAAAGAATGTGACGTTTCCTGCAATAAATCCGTAAAATCATTTTCTGAAAGTATTATCAAAAAATTAGGAGTTCCCGAGCTTCTAATCAACAACGCTGCGGTGATGAATGCACCAAAACCACTTTGGGAAGTACCAAGAGAGGAATTTGATCACCTAACAAATGTGAACATTAATGGAGTTGCAAATATGATACGTCACTTCTTACCCTCAATGCTAGAAAAACGAAAAGGGCTAATAATCAACCTGAGCTCAGGGTGGGGCCGCTCAACCTCACCAGATGTTGCCCCTTACTGTGCAACAAAATGGGCAATAGAGGGGCTAAGCGCGGCTTTGGCTCAAGAACTTCCCGATGGAATGGGCTGTATTGCTTTAAATCCTGGAGTGATAGATACTGATATGTTGCGTAAATGTTGGGGTAATGGAGCAGAACTCTATCAAAAACCAGGGGAATGGGCCAAATTGGCAGTACCTTTCATTGAAAGTTTAACTCATCAAGACAATGGAAAACAGATGAGTGCGCCTTAAATTCTTTAGAAATAGAATTACCTCTCTTCTTCGTTCACCACACAATGAAGAATAGCTTCTCTTAGTTGTTTTCTTCCAAACATTGAAGCGGCAGATTTACCTCTGGTTCTTTCGGTAAACTTTAAATTTTTTAGTCTTCTCGAAGACCTACCTTCTCTCAGAATCTCTGAGATATCCCTAAGTTCATGATTTGCGATATTTTTCTTTTTTGAGACAGGCCAAGGAATTCGACTTAAAAATGACATATAATAAATAAACTTAAAAATTATTTATAATTGATTATCAATATATCTTAAATAAAAGCAAGATTAATATCGATTAATTTAAGTTAAAGAGTTTGAGTGATTGCTTTTAGTGATCTGAAAACGACTGTATGAATATTGTCTCTAAAATCAGACGTTATTAATTACGATATGAAGCATTATTATCTTTTATTTGTCATAAGCCATTTCACTTTTTTAAAGACTCATGCAAATGAGATTAAAAGCTCTCAAGGAGAAAAAAATCAATCTAAATACGAGGCTGTTGTTAGAATAGAAAATTCCGCCCTCAACCCTGATTATAAAACTCCCTGGAACAGTGGTAGAGATTCAGGAGGCAACGGAACAGGCTGGTTGGTAGATAATAATAAATTTTTAACCAATGCGCACGTAGTTAGTAACAGTAGGATAGTTTATATCAAAAAAGTAGGGGACGCTAAACCCTACAGAGCAAAAATTATTCATATTGCCCACGATTGTGATCTAGCCATGTTAGAGCTTGAGGATCCTTCAGCATTTGAGGGAGTCAAACCCTTTGAAGTTGGAGAATTACCTCAATTAGATACAACGGTTAAAGTTATTGGATACCCTATTGGTGGAGAACGTATTTCAATTACTTCCGGTGTCGTTTCAAGAATTGATTTTCTTAGCTATTCACACACCAGCGTTGATTTACACCTAACGGTGCAGATTGATGCTGCCATTAATCCTGGTAATTCTGGAGGACCCGTCATTCAAGATGGCAAAGTTGTGGGTGTGGCTTTTCAGGGCTACTCAGGCAATATCGCACAAAACACCGGATACATGATACCTCCACCGGTCATAAAAAGGTTTTTGAAGGATGTTGAAGATGGAAATTATGATCATTACGTCGATTTGAGCATGAGTGATTTTCCTCTAATCAATCCATCTCAAAGAATCGCTTTAGGCTTACCGAATGATGGAATAGGCATTATGGTAGCAAATGTAGAAGAAGACGGGTCTGCGGGCGGTATTTTAAAGACTGGTGACGTTCTTTTGGCGATTGATGGGCTTCCAGTAAAATCAAATGGATTAATAAATTACGATGGGGAAGATGTTAATATGAATGAGATCGTTGAAAGAAAATTCGCCGGCGATGTTATTGATTTAAAAATTTGGAGGAATAAAGAAGCGATTGAAACAAACGTCACACTCAAGAGATTTTTACCCTATCTAATCGCGGCTCGTAAGTACGACGAAAAACCAAGATACGTGATGTATGCAGGTCTTGTCTTTCAACCTTTAGACCGAAATTTAATGGCCGCTCACAATATGAAAGGTCTACAAGTTAGGTATCACTTTGATTCGTATGTGTCCGCAGACATTTATAAAGAACGTCCTGAAGTCATTGTTTTAACTTCAATTCTTCCGGATTCAATAAATTCGTACTTTACCCAATTCTCTCAAAGTATTGTTGATAAAGTTAATGGTATTAAGGTTAAAAACTTAACAGACGTTCATTCAGCCCTCTCGAGTAATGACAATCAATATATTGTTATAAACCTATTGGGAAATGGCAGGCCAATCGTAATCGAGAAATCTAAAGTTAAGGAAGCTCAACAAAGGATCCAGACAAAATATAACATCATCAAGGATCACTATCTTGGAGAAAATAAATAATTACGTAAATAACTTAATCGAAGACCATTCATAAAAATTAAATATGAAACATTTTTTTAACCTCATATGCTTTTCTTTTTGCTTGCTGCTAACAGGCTCAATCTCAATTTTTGCAGCAAGTGCAGAAAAGTCTGTAATCAGAGTCAATACAACAATGCAGGCGTTCAATCTGTTACAGCCTTGGGAAAAAGGGGCGGCAAATACAAGGCTAGGATTGGGAGCTGTTCTGCCTAATAATAAAGTTCTTGTAACGGCACAAATGGTAACTGATGCCACTTACATTGAATTAGAGAAACCAGACTCCTCAGAAAAAACTTCTGCTAGGGTTGTTACAGTCGATTACGAAGCAAATCTGGCGATTCTTGAGCCCGCTGATAACAAATCTTTTTTATCGGATAGAGAAGCCTTCCTTATAAATGAACAGCTAGCACCATCTGATCAACTAGAAGCATGGCAATTTGAAAGCAACGGAACTCCGGTAACAACTAAAATTACGGTATCTAAAGCAGAGGTAAGACCGTCATTTTTAGAAACATCTAAATTTCTTCAAGTTCAAGCTAATGGCCCAGTTCAATATCGCTCAGGAAGCTTTACTCTTCCGGTTGCTAAAAACAACAAACTGGCAGGACTACTAGTGAGTTATTCAAGCAAGGATCAGATTTCTAGTATTTTACCATCATCAATCATTAAACATTTTCTTAATGATATTGAAGATGGTGAGTATACAGGGTTTCCAAATTTGGGAATTATGTATTCCCAAACACTAGACGAGCAATTCAGGCAATATTTAAAACTTCAAAAAAATGAAGGTGGAGTATTTGTTAGTAAAGTAATTGATGGAGCCTCCGCTGCAGGAAATTTGAAAGCCGGCGATGTTATTCTAGAAATTAATAACAACAAAATAGATTCCAGAGGAAATTATGAAGATAAAATTTGGGGTAAACTCAGTTTTAGCAATTTAATTAGGGGGATTCCTTTTACTGGTGATTCTACAAAAATGTCCATAATTCGAGATGGCGAAAGAATGAATCTGAGTTTTAAACTTATTAGAAGGCCAACTGCAGATTATTTAATTGATCCTTACATGTTTGATAGAGGTCCGAAATTTTCAATAATTGGCGGACTTGTTTTTCAAGAGCTTTCAGTACCCTTCCTCAAGCTTTTTGGCAACGATTGGCGAAATCGAGCACCAATCAAACTTTTGATGGCACATGCAAATCCCGAAATGTATGAAAATAAAGGTAATAAAAAACTGGTTATGATGACTAGGACAATACCAACTCCTGCCACTCTCGGGTACGAACGTTTGAGCACTCTAATTGTCACTAAGATTAACGGCATCCCAATTAAGGATATAAAAGATGTTAATACTGCTTCAAAAAAACCAATAGATGGTCAACACATGATAGAATTTGAATCTTACCCAAAACTAATTTTTGTGGATGCCAACTTATCTTCAAGAGTTAACAAGGCATTAGAAAATAGAATTGGTTTAACTGAACGTCTCGAGTAAGTATAATTTTATTTGGTAATGATTGATGAACCAATAGGCGTTATTTTCGATTGGGACGGAGTGATTATTGACTCCCACGATCAGCACGAGCAAAGTTGGCAAAAATTGGCAGAAGAAAATAATAAAACGTTACCAATTAACTTCTTTAAAGAAACTTTTGGAATGAGGAATGAGTCCATCATTCCGAATCATTTTGGGGATTGGATTGATAATAGTAATGAAAATCAAGTTCAAGACATCGCCGATAGAAAGGAACAAATCTACAGAGAGATCATTATCGAATCTGGAATCGATCCACTCCCAGGAGTTAAAACCTTATTAGCTGCACTTAAAGAGGCAGGTATTCAATGTTCAATCGGCTCATCGACACCCACAAAAAATATAGAAACAGTGATTAAAATGATTAGATTATCCAATCATTTTAATGCTATCACCGCAGCTGAAGACGTTAATAATGGCAAACCCGATCCTGAGGTCTTTCTTACAGCTGCAAAAAAAATTAATGTTAATCCAAAAAATTGCATTGTCATCGAAGACGCTCATGTTGGAATTGAAGCAGGTTTAGCTGCAAAAATGAAAGTCATAGCCGTTGCCACAACTCACCAAATTGATCAGCTAGGCAGGGCGCACCTTGCAGTAAAAAGTTTGGAACAGGTCAAAATCAAAGACCTTTACGAATTAGTTGGATAATTTTACTTAATTCCCAAGCCGAGTTTATTTTGACAATAATCGATACTTTTAGCTATCTCACTTTTTTGGTAATCCTGATCAGCTTTTGATTTCTCAATGTTTTTAGGAGGAGTCCATGGCTTTCTGGGTTTCCCCTTTTTGGCCAGTTTAATAAATTTATCATATCCTTTAGGTTTGCCTTTCGGCCATGCTTTCCAAAAAGATTCATCATTTACTTTTAGTTCACGATTAAAACCTGAAATTGTTTCAATGTTAACTGCTGTATCTGGACATAATTTTTGATATAAATCAAAATAGGCTACAAGATCCACAGTTCCCTCACCCATCGCAGTCCATTGAGCAGTAACCCCATTCTCGCTTTTCCATACAGCAGTATCTCGGAGGCTAGTTGTTATTGCGTATTTACCAAGGTTTCTTAAATTCTCAATAGGATCTTCGAGTGTCCATACGGCATTACCAGAGTCCATATTGGCTCCAACAAAATCACTTCCTGCTTCTTCGATTAATCCTACTAATTCGGTTGAGTGCATGTCACCGGCATGATTTTCCATAGCGATCTTTACTCCATGATCAACACAGTAAGCCTTGTTTCTTTTAAGTACCTGAACTGTATCATGAATTCTTGCTTCAATGCCTCCTTCGCTCAACCGGTCTCCCCTATCTCCTAGAATGACTCTAAAAGCTGGGGACCCGAGTGCTTTGGCCATTCTTACTCCTAGCTTAAGGTGTTCATCTGCGGTTCCCCAATCTTTTTTGAACCTCCTTGCAGTCGGACATATTGACCAGGAACCAAGTAAAATCTTAACGCCTTTATCAACTGCGTATTGAGCCAAATTTTTTAAATATTTTTCATCATCTAATTTTTCAAGTGGCCCAAAATCAGTGATGAAAAGAGTATCACATTTTAGTTTGGCGGCATAATCAAGAAGTTCCGATGCTTTCCAGCCCATGGCACGTACGGCAAAGTTATCATATCCAAGTGAAATTTGTCTCTTTGCAACTTTAGCCTCCAAGACATTTTTATTTAAGGCAAAACTGGTACAGGCACTGCCTGCTATAATAGCAGATCTTAGAAAATCTCGACGGGTATTTTTTTGCATATCAAAATATAAAACTGCAAAAAGCTATTTAGCAATAATCTTCCTAAAATAATCAAATCCAGCTATGCTGCGGAGCTAACGATTTGGCCTCGGTAATTGAGATTTTCTCCAATAAAAACCTCCTACTGTAATTTCCATTGTTATGCTTATGACAACAAGGATAACAGGCCGAATCTCGGGTTAACTTTTTGACTCTAGGCACTACAACACCACAAAATCCACAACGGTAAGCGTGCTTTCTTTTAACCTCTCTAATTGCTAGAGGTAAATCATGACAACGTTTTTCTCCTGGAATACCCAGTTCTGAACAGGCTTTCTGCCATTCAACTCCATGCGGTTGTATGCGAGATCCGGATGCCCTATAATTAGCAATTAAATGCGCAAGTTCATGCATTAAAGTTCTTTCAGGTTCTTCTGGATAAAACCTTTTTAAACTAGAATTTAAATCAATACGAGCACTGTCATGATAAGCAAGTCCAGCTGTTGAAGTTAACCTTAAATTCCAAAAAACATTAACATCTGAGGCTAACGAATAGAGCCTCATAGACTTCAGCTTTTCCTTACACCTATTAGTTAATTCATTATCAAACTTTAAACCCTTGCCTCGAGCAACTTTTTTACGGCTAGGCCTAGTAATATCAAATAAATCAAATAATGCACCCGGAGAATATGAGCGATTTTGCGATTTTCTCGAATCCCGCGATCTTTCATAGATGCCTCCAAACAGAGATCCACTCAGGCTGAGATTAAGCTGCTGGTATTTAGGATTCTTCATTATCCAAAGCCTCCTTATGACTGCGCTTATTCTTTATTTCATGTTCAACCTCAGAAAGAGCAACAAGTGAATCCTCATCAATGCTATTCATAATAAATGCATTGGCTCCAATTGTGCTTCGAGCACCTATAACTGTTTCCCCTCCTAAGATAGTTGCACCAGGATAAATAACCACACCGTTGCCAACATTTGGATGCCTCTTAATTCCCTTTATTGGATTACCTTCGTCATCTTTTTGAAAACTACGCGCCCCCAAAGTAACACCATGGTATAGCTTTACATTACTCCCTATCACACAAGTTTCCCCAATAACCACTCCAGTGCCATGATCGATGAAAAAATGAGACCCTATTTCAGCTCCAGGGTGGATATCAATGCCCGTTTTAGAATGAACCCATTCAGTCATCATTCTAGGTATCAAAGGAATTCCATAGATGTATAAAACGTGCGCCATTCTTTGAACCGCAATGGCCTCGAGGCTCGGATAAGCTAGTATTATTTCTTCGAAACTTTGGGCAGCAGGGTCTCCTTCATATGCTGCTTCGACATCAGTTCTCAAAAGACCTCTGATTGTCGGTAACTCGGAAAGAAAATTCGAAGCTAATTCACTAGGATCTTTACTCTCCGACTCATTCTCACCAAGAAGCCTAATACTTCTTTTAATTTCCTTGTTTAGAGAAGAAACGATTTTGGCTAAAAGTTCAGATGTATCATTTTCAAGATTCTCAGATTCAATGGCATCTGTTTCCAGAAAGCCGGGAAAAAGAATCTGTAATAGATCCTCGCAGAGAACAGCAATTCCTGGCCTGGAAGGCAAATTTGCACTGTCAATTCGATTAATGCCTCCCACCTGCTGGTAAGAAAGCAGTAATGCGTCGACTATTTTCTTCTCTACATTATCCATATTAGTTAGTAGAAGTGCACATAAATTCAGTTTGATAATACTGAATAGCAACTAATACAAATAATAAAGTAAAGTTAACTAATTGTCTCCTATTTTTCTTTTATCTAATTGAAAGAAATCTTGGTTGAGCTAGATAGAGAGCAATGAAAATGAATCTTATACCTATTAGAATTGCCTTTAAGTGTCTCATTTTCATGATCCCAGGTATTTTTATTGGGTGTCAGTCGACAAATAAAAAGGTTTCAATAACCAA
>CETE01050395.1_pt1 | contig 10609 bp, 18 predicted proteins | sample 531241 | NCBI WGS metagenome assembly CETE01 (sample SAMEA2622336, study PRJEB7988) | marine metagenome | biome: marine biome (ENVO:00000447); feature: deep chlorophyll maximum layer (ENVO:xxxxxxxx); material: "saline water (ENVO:00002010), including plankton (ENVO:xxxxxxxx)" | depth 30 m
AAAAATTCATAATTTCAGCACCACAACCCATTGCGTTACGCCCGTGTGTCTTACCAATATGTGTTATCTTATAGTCGCCATAATGCATACGTGCTGCTCCACCTTTTTGAGGCATATATTATAATATTATAATATTTTATTATAATATATAAATGGTGGGTAACTCTAATATGAGAGCAAAGCAAAAACGAGCTGGTGCTTTAGGACAGTCATCTCGACTTTACACTATAAAAGTTGGTGGAACAACTAAAAAGGTGGCTGGTTCGCAAGGTTTAGGTTTGCATAACCCATGTATTGGGAATATGTTATCATTAAAACTAAGATTGTTAAATAATATTAATAAATTAAACTGTTAATTTATTTAAAGTTAATTTAAATAAATTAATAATGGACAATGTTAACATAGATAAATTTTTACCTTTAGTAAGACCACATCACTTAAAAGAAGATTTAGAAATACCTTTAAAACTTAAGATACAAATACGAAATTGGAGAAAAGAAATAGAAAATATAATATTAGGAAAATCCAAGAAAAAACTATTTATAGTTGGGCCTTGTTCTATTCACGATATAGACGAAGCGTATGATTATGCAAAGAAATTAAAAAAAATAGCAGATAAAGTAAGTTCTTCAATTATGATTGTAATGAGAGTATATTTTGAAAAGCCAAGAACAACAGTTGGGTGGAAAGGATTAATTAACGATCCTTATTTAAACTATACATATGAAGTTAACGATGGGTTAAGAATGGCAAGACAATTATTAATTAAAATTAACGAATTGGGGTTACCCTGCGGGTATGAAGTTTTAGACACAATAACTCCCCAATATATATGTGATTTAATATCTTGGGCTGCAGTTGGTGCGAGAACTGTAGAAAGTCAAGTTCATAGACAAATGGTTTCCGGATTATCAATGCCGGTAGGATTTAAGAATGGAACATCGGGTGATAAAAAAGTGGCAAGAGATGCTATTTTATCTGCAAAATTCCCACATTGTTTCATGGGAATTACGGACGAAGGTATCCCTGCAATATGTAAAACAAAGGGCAATATGCTATGTCATCCTATTTTAAGAGGCGGTAGAGATGGAACAAATTATTCTAGAAAAGATATAGATGATATGTGTGAACTTTTAAAAGAAAAAGATTTATTTCAAAGAATAATGATAGATTGTTCTCATGATAATTCAAAAAAAGATCATACTAAACAAAAAAATGTTCTTAATAAAGTAGTTGAAATGTGTGAATACACAAATAAAATAATGGGTGTAATGTTAGAATCTAATATAAAAGAAGGCAAACAAGAAATCAGACAAGGTAAATTACATTTAACATCAGGTGTAAGTGTCACAGACGCCTGTATAGATATAAAAGAAACTGAATTAATTTTATTAAATGCACACAAACATTTAGAATTTTATTCAAAGTTTATAAAATATTAACAACTACTAAAAGGTCTGAATATTAATATAATAGCTAACCCACCCAATAATCCTTCATAAAAAATGCGTTTTCTAATTTTCACAGATTCTTGTTTAATTTTGATTTGTTTTTTAGTAAGTGAATCTTTAAAAGGTGTTCCAATGTCTCTTGTTTTAACATAATAATATAATGAAGCGATACAATATATAGCCATGCCATAAGCCAACCACCAAGAAATTAGACAATAATTTATCATTTATATAACTTGATAAATTATTATGAAACGTTTATTAATTAATGTCCTTTACCTTCCATAGCTCATTCTTTTTATTCTTTACCATCTGACACGTATGCATCTCCATTTTCATCTATAAGATATCTTTCTTTCTCTTCTTCAGTATATTCGCTGAATACTCTAATTAAACCTAATTTTTCCAATGCAGATGCGTGTGCGTGACAAACACCTTCGCCTATTTCTTTTCCAACAGTATGTTCAAAGTTAAGTTGGGCCTTATAAATAGGGATATTTTCTATTTTCCTTTTTGTTTTTGTACACCAGCCGATATCTCTAAAAAATAATGTATTTTTAATATTAAATTTATTTTTAATATTACTTATAATTATTTTATAATTTTTTGTTTCATCTCCTTTTGAATGATAAAATTCGTCTGAATGATTATCAAACACAATTAATGTGTCATTGTCGGTATCTATAGAAATTGCAAAAGTATGACCTTGATGTCCTCCTGATTCAAATGATTCATTGGGCCATACAATACTTATTATAACGCGTTTACTGCTTTCTAAATGTTTTATTGCTTCTGATATTATTTTGTAAATCGCTTCGTCTGTGTCAGCTATTTTACGAAAAGTCATGGAACCAAGGCCTGCGTTATCCGTTGTAACTCGGTGTATACGTTGATTTTTTAATAACCTTTCTATTGGTTTTTGTTTAGAAGCTCCTCCTACTTTCGTGCGTTTTTTATTTACTGATTTTCGCATTTTTTTTCTAATAAGTTTTCTAGATTTCTTTTTATACGATATTCTTTTAGCCTTTGTATTTCTTTTCAATTTTTTAATCCGTTTATTTGATTTGACCATTATATAATATCTTCCTAAAATAATTTAAAGGTATAATCAATAGAATAAGTAATTGGAAGTATATTTATGAAACAAAACATTTGTAATAAAAATACTTGTAATAAAAACACTTGTAATAAAAATATAAGTAATCAAGAAGAAAAAGATAAGAAGGAATTAGAAATAATAAAAAAACAATGGAAAGAAGTATGTAAAAATCATTTTAAACTATTAGAAAAAGAAAATAATAAAAAAAGAATAATAAAAGAGTATAATAATGATGATAATTAAAAAAACATCAAGAATAAAATTTAATAATAAATTTTTATCTTCAATATCAGTAAAATTTATAGAAGATAATAAAGAAATAAATTGTGAAGGTAAGTTAAGTGAAACTTTATTGAAAGTAGCAAAAGATAATAATGTATCTTTAGAGGGAACTTGTGGGGGGAGTCAATCGTGTTCTACTTGTCATGTTTATGTTGATAAAAAATATATTAATAAATTAGAACCAATCGAGGAAGATGAAGAAGACTTGTTAGATATGGTAGATGATTACAAAGTTAACTCTAGATTAGCGTGTGCTATTAAATTAAATGAACATTTAGATGGTATAGTTTTAGATGTTCCAACAAATTCGACAAATTTATTACACTAAAGCTTCTCTCTCATTATCAATTTCTTGAGAATAAAAATCATTATTTTTTGGAATTTCATCATACGAAAAAACAAGATTAAATGGCTTAATGGGTTTATATATAGAAAAGAATGCCTGTAGAATCAAATGTTGCCATTTGTGTGGAGCAATAATAATGCTCTTAATAAGTTGTGTTTTTATTTGTGGCTTATACTTTTTTAAAATAGGTAAAACTGATAATAAAAGTTTCCAATTCAAAATATTAACAGAAACTATATCAAAAATAAAAATGACATTTGAATGTTGTTGAAAAACATTACTTATACGGGTATTGACTTCATTTATATTAAAACTATCATCCAATTTAATTATTATTTCAGTCATTTAATAGAATTATATAAAATCAAGATATTATAATAAGGAAAGAAGAACGAATGACATCGTGTCCGAGTGGTTAAGGAGATGGACTTGAAATCCATTGGGCTATGCCCGCGCAGGTTCGAGTCCTGCCGATGTCGTAGTAATATTTTTACCTGATTTATAGAATAAAAATTGAAATGAGTTATTTTATAATATTTAAATTAATAAAAAGAGTATCACAATAACAAGTTAGATGTCACGTTTATTAACAGAAGTTATGATGTTATATAAAAAAGTGTTAAAAGAAATACCATTACTAGTTGATGGAAAAATTCACGGTATTTATAATTCAAAAAGGGTAAGAATAACAGGAAAAAAAAATAAACATTCATATGAAGGATATACATTATGTGGTGCTGCATCACATGTGCTTTATAAAAATTTAGATAAACCAGTGAAAAAGTATATTATGAAAAAAGGGAAAGGTAGAACGTATGAAGACCATGTGCATTTACGATATTCGAATATTTTAATAGACCCAACTTATAGACAAATGTTTAGAACAAATTATGGAAAAGGGGATGAAGAATATTTTAAAATTCTTTACGAAAAAAATTTACCATTTTTTGTAGGTACTTTAAACGATATGGAAGCATTATATAATAAATTAAATGGACAACATAAAAAAGATTTTAATATATCACTTGAATCTCCTATGGATTTCTACACAGAGGCTTGGAAATATAAAGAAAGAAAACATATAATTCGTGATAACATACATGTATTATTGTAAATATTTTTTCAAAAATAATACGAAGACATCGTGGCCGAGTGGTTAAGGCGACGGCCTGCTAAGCCGTTGTGCTATGCACGCGCAGGTTCGAATCCTGCCGGTGTCGCATTATAATTATTATTACAATTTGTTATAATAATTTAAAATCCAACTTAAACCTCCTATACTAGTATCGAGTAATAATACTTTATATGCGAATGTTTTTTTTCTTATAGCGTATATAGAAAATAATAAATAAAGAACTCCATGAAGTGGTCTTAAATCTTTCCACCAAATGTTACCTTTAAAAAAACCTTTAGAGTTTTTGGATTCCTTAAGAGAGAATATATACATATAAATGAAGCTAAAAGCAGGTATTAATGTAATATATCCCATATACTGTAATAAATGTGGTGGCAAAATATAAGCTAAATATGCAATTAGTAATCTAGTTAAAATACAACCAAACCAAAAGATTTTATTTACGGACATTATAAAATATAACAATAAAAAATTGAAATTTATTTGGTTGTATTTTAACTAGATTACTAATTGCATAAAACAGTGACAAAAATGAGTGAAAACAGATACTATCTTTTCAAAAAAATGTTAGAATTAGATAAAGCAGGATTTATAGAGATTGATTTAGTAAAAATGGAAATTTTTACAGAAAAAGAAATTTTAGAAATGCAAAAAATTTGTATGTCAGAATATTATAAATATTTCACAGAAAGAGGATTAGATATGGATGATCTTAAACTAGATTTGGCAAAGAAATTAGATACAAATAAATATTTTAAACAACCGAAAGATTCAAAAATGTTTAAAGCGATGTATGGGCATTCGACTGCAGACGGGAGAGAATATATTAATACAAGAAAACCAGCAAATGCGACAAATTGTGGAATGGGATTAGCAACAAGTCAAATTTCAACATATTACAATGAAAGATTAAATGAATTTAGAGAGAGATTAAGACCACTTATGAATATGTTATATTTAGGACCAGTAAAAAGACATTTATCAAGATTTGGATTAAAATTGCCTCCGTCTAAAGATATGCAATTGCATACTGATATGAGTTATATTAAAGAAAATCGTGAAAGACCACCAAAACAACGAGATGCAGATGACCCAGTTTCATACCACCCATTTTCAGATACAGGACAAGCTCAGAGATATCAAATGATAATATCATTAAATGATAGTGATTCGGGATGGTATGGATATTCTGGGGCTCATAAAAAATATAAAGAAATTGGAGATGAATTAGAATGGCCTGGAAAAACAAAAACAATTCAGAAAATCTCTCCTGATATAATGGATAAATTTGATTTAAAAAGACACGATTTTAAATCAAAAATAGGAAAAGCGATAATATGGAATTGTGGAGTTCCTCACGGAAATAGCGGATGCAATCAAATACCTAGGCTAACGTTATATGTAAATTATCAACCGGATAAAGAAAATTCAACAGCAGAAGACATAATAGGTTTAGGCAATCAACCTACTAATAAAAAATAATAATTATAAATGTTCACAACAAGTAATAGGAATTATGGCCATATAAATTTTTTCTAGATTTTCTGTTATTGTTTCATCATTTTTAATTTCGTTTCCATCTTTTATAAACTTGATATTTTCGATTGTTACACCATTGAGATAATTTAATAAATAACTTTTAAGGTCTATTATTTTTTTAATTTCATATTTAACACAATCAATATTATATTTTTTTTTAAGCAATGAATGCTCTATAATCATTTAATAGTTATTAGCTTGAAATCTTTATATATATATATTAATGAATTTGATGTTAGTATCTTTAATAGAAATTGTATATTTATTTTACATGTTTTATTATTTTAAAACAGATATTGATTTTAATAGAGTTAGTCCAGTATCATATTTTTTTAATATGTTTTTTAATTTAATAGAAGAACAAAAAACAAACTTTACAGACAGTATTATCGAAAATAGAAAAATATATCTTAATCATTATGATGGAAAAAGTGTAAAGGTTTGTTTATTTGGTAGATATATGATATTATTGTTGTTTTTATTCTTTATAGCCCGACATTTTATTATGATACCAAAACACATAACAAAAATAATATTAACTATAACATTATTATTGTCGATGATTAATATAAATGCATTAGTATATTTGTTACCTGTTTTATTTATAGAAGTATATTTTTTAACTAGGTAATAGTTTATAAACTCCATCTTCTTTTGTGTAATGTGCGATTACTTTGGGATTTTTTTTATTCTGAAATATGTCTTGGGGGTCATAGACATTGTTTTTATCATCTAAATGATGAATAATACCAGATATTTCTTCTGCCCATATTTGAATTTTAACACATGTTTCTTGATTATCATTTTTTTCTTCATTTATTTCACCGTGAGGACGTCCTTTAATGTGTGTTCCGCAAAATTTTTCGCCGTCTTTTTTTCTACGAGTGCATTGTTCATTATTGGCACGAATTGCGTTACATCTCTCATGAAAAGGAACATTATTTTTAATACGCTTTCTTTTATTTAAATCTTGTTTTTCAATAGTTATGGTTTCTTTATTATAAACAAAGGCAATTAGTTCTGCAAGAGAACATTTGTTTTCATCAAAACTTTTAATCTTATTTACAACATCTTCTTTGAATTTATTTACAAAATTTGAAACTTTTTGATTGAGTTGTTTTTCCATTTAAGTAGTACTATAGTTTTAACTTTATAGCATTTGTTCAATTTATTTAAATTTCTATTTAAATAAATCTTATTCAGATAAATTTATAGTGCTGTGAGATTGAGGTAATATAAAATAAAATAAAAATAAACAATTTATGAAAATTTGAAACATAAGAACATCTAAAAATGATAACCTAGGGAAGGTTTTGGGTATTATATAAAATACAATATTTACAATAAAAACAAGAAGTAGCATAATAATACCAGAGTTCATTACTATACAATATTAAACTAAATTATATTTTTCATTTTTATCCCATATAGGAAATTTATTTTTAATATTAACATTATGATAGCTTAGACAAGTAAATTTACTACCTTGTATAAAATATTCTATATATGTATTTATATACTGTTTTTTAAACAGTGCATTTGTTAATATTATAGAGTTAGCATTATCATTTTTAAAATTTTTGTTTATAAATTTTATAATATTTTCTATTTCTTTATTTATAAATACCTTTGTTTTTCCAAGTTCTCCTAAAAATAAGGCATATCTAATAATACTTCCTTCATTATTCTCCTGCGAAGGGTTGTTGTAGTAATTTTGAATAGCACCTTTAAAAGAATAATCCAATGAGTAAAAGTGGTTTAGATTAAAAACTGTATCACTATTATCATAGTTACCATTTCTATCTTGAAATAAAATAACATTATTTACATCTTTACTATTATATCCTCTAAAAGCAACTCTCGGTATTTCTATATTTGTATTATCATTCTCGTTTTTTAAATAAATAAAATTTGGATGTTTATAAAAAAAGGAATAAACAGATGAATGTACTGAATTATATAAAACTCTTTTATGATTACATATTTCATCCATTATTGCCCACCAATATTCCGTATCATTCTCTAAAAATAAATAACGATTAATACCTTTAAAGATTTTATTAATATTAAAAAATACATATATATCCTTATATTGTTCTATATATCCTTCTATCTCTAAAGAAGAACCAAAAATTTTTTTAGTAAAATCATCACATTGTTGTTTTATTTTTTTATTTGAATTATATTTAATAAATGGGAAAACCATTAGATTAGCTACATCTTTGTTAGATTCGGGATATTTATAAAGTAAATATTGTAAAAACGGTTTTTCATTATCTGTAGTATTTTTATTATCCAGTATTCTGTAAAAACAAAAAACTAAATTATTAGTTTTGGAACTAATATTGTTAATATTTTTATTTAATATACTATTAATATTATATATGTAATTATTATCATTATTGCTAGTTTTATTTGCGAAATTATTAGTATTAATGCTAATATTATTATTTAAAACATTATTTTTTGATGTATTTTTCTTTTTATTTCCAGCAGATACATTATTAGAAATTATATGTGTTGATAAATTTTTATATTTAGATTCGGTAATCATAATATATTATTTTAGTTTATTTTATTTTGGTATTTTACGTCTAATATTTTCTTTAACTTGGTCTTCTCTTGAATTAAGTATAAATTCACTCATGTTTTTAGCTTGTTGTTCATTTTTTGTAAAGTTTATTAAAGCATCTAACAAATGCTTTTTTGAAAGTGTTTTTTTTGTTTTTGTTTTTTGATATATCAATTTATTACCACCAGCTAAATCAAAGCAGTCTATTTCATTATTTTTCATTGTATTCAATAATACATTAGTTAAATCTTTTTTTTCTTCTCTCGTTTCTTTAATTTCTTTTCCTAAATTTTTAATTTTATCATCTAAAGATATCCATTTTTTAACACTATCTAATAATTCTTCTTTATTCATTAATTATTAGATATAAAATTATCTTTATTATGTATTCCACATTTTGTATTTGTGGTTCCGCAATTTTTTAAACACTTTTCTCCCTTTTTTTTCCCTGTTTTAAGAATAGCATTACATTTATTTTGGTTAATATTTTCATTTGTTTTAGCGTGTCTTTTACAAAATTTACCAAAACAATTAATATTACACATTTCACCTTTTCTTTTACCTGATTTTAATAACATACAACACTTATTATTTTTCAAAACTTTCGATGGGGGATAATTAACACCCTTAAATTTAAGGTCTTTATATTTATCATTATATGGTATGAGACCATTTTGTATTGTCCTACAATATGGGCATCTTATTTGATTTAAAGATAATCTTGATATTTCAGAACCATTTCTTTTTTTTTGGTTAACTAAATCTCTAAACAAGGGTATGTAATTAAAATTATGATTGCATCTTAGTTTTACGCTATCTTCTTCTAATTTTTCAAGACTTATTAAACATTGATTATCGTCGTCATTTTCCTCTTTAAACAATTCTTCATAGAGTATTTTATTAAATGCATCAGTTTGATTCATTGAATAAAAATACATATTTTCCTTTATATACTTTATACATAACATGAAAGATTTAGAATGGGCCGTATCAACTTGGCATTTAATACATTATTTGGGTGAAAATATGAAAGATGACTTTTATATTAATAAGAAAAGAGAAATAATAAAAATAATAAAAAATATTTGTTATAATTTACCTTGTCCTACCTGTTCAGAACATGCAAAAAAATACTTAAAAAAAGTAGATGAAAAATTAATAAATACGAGGATAAAGTTTAGAAATTTTTTTTTTAATTTTCACAACTTAGTAAACAGACAATTGGGAAAATCAACTTTTGACTTTAATAAACTTGGTATGTATAAAAAATATAATTTAGGGATAGTTATAAATAATTTTAAATTATTCTATGGGAAACGATATGGCGATTCTCTAAAACTTAATATAGAATCAAGCCAACTTACTAGAAACAATATTGTGAATATAACAGTAAAATGGATTGTTAAAAACAGAGAACATATAGAATAAATTATGGTTTTCTACAAGCATAAACATTATCTTTTAAACTACAAGGTTTTTTACTATCTCTATTTTCAAAATATGTTAAACCTGAGTTATAGTCAAATGATGCTATAACTATAAAATACCAGGCAGTTCCAAATAAAGCTCCTAATAACCAGCCAATAACAATATCTCTGTATAGACTACAGCATAGAATTTTTATTCTTGTCCAACCACTTAAAATTAAAAATAACAATAATGGCGCAAATGCAAAAAGCATTGACCCCCAATCAACCCTATTGTTTAAAAATATAGGAATTACAATATAGCAAAATGTAAAAGCGAGCATAATAGCGTGTGGATCAGGCAATGTTTTAAATTTACCCCACGTATTATTTCCTGGATAAATACTACAAATAGCATTTGCGGAAGAGTTATTTCCTTTTCCCCTAGAATACTTAATATCTAAAGTAATCGCTATAAATCTCCCTATTGAAACAGCTATTAAAAGACCCAACACGAATATAAAACCTTTAAATGAACCTTCAAACGCTGAAGATAAAATAGCACAAGCAGGAATTAGTATTGGAATAAATGTTACAAAAAAGTAAAAATAGTCTTTGACATTCGAAATCAAATTCTTACGGTTATTACCTAAAGTTCCTTTACCATCTAAAACATTTATTGGTAAGGCTGGTTCAGTAGTTTTACGTTCAAACATTATATATAAAGTTAATAATATATTAATTTTAAAGAATAACTAATATATTAATTTTAAAGAAT
>CETE01151539.1_pt1 | contig 10598 bp, 12 predicted proteins | sample 531241 | NCBI WGS metagenome assembly CETE01 (sample SAMEA2622336, study PRJEB7988) | marine metagenome | biome: marine biome (ENVO:00000447); feature: deep chlorophyll maximum layer (ENVO:xxxxxxxx); material: "saline water (ENVO:00002010), including plankton (ENVO:xxxxxxxx)" | depth 30 m
GATGTAAAAGCAGTTAGAGTTACAGCCACAGGGGCGGTATTCGCTGGAAGAACTAGACTTAGAGGAATTGTATTAGCATCTGATGCAGGTGGTGCTGGTACTATAATTCTTCAAGACAACACAGATAGCACAAGTTTGTTCCAAGCTGACGTTCCTAATGGAGATGTTTTTTCAATGAATATTCCAGAAGATGGGATATTATTTCCAGGTGGAATGAAAGTTTCTACAATTACAAACATAGAAGCAGCTACTTTATTGATTGATAAGTAGGAGGTTAAATGGCTAACACTACCTCGGGAACAACAACGTTTGATAAAACATTTGCTATCGATGAAATAATCGAAGAAGCTTATGAAAGAATAGGTATGCAAGGTGTATCTGGTCTTCAATTACGTACGGCTAGACGATCTTTAAATATTATGTTTCAAGAATGGGCTAATCGTGGTTTACATTATTGGGAAGTAGCAAATAATAGTATCACTTTAGTTGCTGATCAAGCAGTGTATACAATGTTTAGATCAACAGGAGATGGCACTTCTGATGCCACAGCTGTTTATGGTGTTGATGATATACTAGAAGCTTCTTTTAGAAATTCTAATGTAGATACTCCACTTACAAAAATAAACAGATCTCAATATCAAGCTCTATCAAATAAAACATCTACAGGGACTCCAACACAATATTTTGTTCAAAGATTTATAGATAAAGTTACAATAACTTTATATTTAACACCTGGATCTAGTGAGGCAGGAAAATTTATAAATTATTATTATGTAAAAAGAATTCAAGATGTAGGAGATTATACAAATGCAACTGACGTGCCTTATCGTTTTGTTCCTTGTATGGTTGCTGGTTTAGCATATTATCTTGCAATTAAAAATGATCCTAACAAAGTTCAAATGTTAAAAATGTTATATGAAGATGAATTACAAAGAGCACTGCAAGAAGATGGTTCATCATCTAGCACTTACATTAGCCCTAAAGTTTATTATCCGGAGGCATAATGGCAATATCTTCAGGTAAGTATGCAAAGTTTATTTCAGATAGATCGGGACAAGAATTCCCATACTCAGAGATGGTTATTGAATGGAATGGCGCTAGAGTTCACACGTCTGAGTTTGAAAAGAAACACCCACAACTAGAACCAAAACCACATTCAGCAGATGCACAAGGTTTATTAAATGCAAGGCCTGATAGAACAGAGCCAGCAGTAGCTAGAGTCTTAACTTTAAATCCATTTAAAATTACAAGTGGTTCTACAACTGTAACTGTATTTGAAGAAAATCACGGCAGATCTACAAGTGATACTGTTAGATTTAGAAATGCAGAGGGTTCTTTTGGATTAACAAGCTCAGATTTAAATAAATCTGTGGGATTTACAATCACTAGAGTTGATGCTAATAATTATACATTTACAGCTGCTGGAACGGCAACTGAAGATTCAAATATTGGAGGAGGAAGCGTATCGGCAGGTCCGGTAACGTTAACACCATAATGGCAGGATTTACTTACGATAATTTAGTAACTGATATAAGAAATTTTACTGAGGTAGATTCAAATGTATTAACTGCAGCTATTTGTAATAGATTAATAGAAGATGCAGAATTTAAAATTTTAAGAGATGTACCAATTGATGCATATAAAAAACAGAAAATTGGTAATTTAGTTACTGGACAAACAACTATAAATGTTCCTGCAAAAACTTTATTTGTAAAAGGTGTTCAAGTCTATACTTCTACATCAGCTGCTACGGGAGCAAATACTTGGTTAGAGAAAAAGGATGAAACATATTTACAAGAATATATTCCAGCTGAAACTACAACAGGAACACCTAAATATTATGCTATGTTTGGTGGTGCTACAGGAGTCTCAGACACCACGTCGGGCCGTTTACTAATAGCTCCAGCACCTAGTAGTACATTTAAATTTAAAATACACTATTCAGCTATCCCAGATGGATTATCTAGTTCAAATACTACAACTTATATAAGTCAATATTTTCCTAACGGCCTTCTATATGCGTGTTTAGTAGAAGCATATGGATTTTTAAAAGGCCCAATAGATATGTTGACACTATATGAAAATAAGTATAAACAAGAGATACAGAAGTTTGCTGCAGAGCAAATAGGTAGACGTAAAAGGGATGACTACACTGATGGCACCGTCCGTATAAAAGTTCCTTCTCCGTCGCCGTAGTAACTAGGAGATAAATTATGGCAATAACATCGGCAGTTTGCACAAGTTTCAAAGTAGAACTTTTAAAAGGAGTTCACAATTTTACAGCGTCATCTGGAAATACTTTTAATTTAGCTTTATACACAAGTGATGCATCTTTAGGCGCAGCAACAACTGCGTATACAACATCTAACGAAGTTTCTGGATCTGGATACACAGCAAAAGGAAACGCGCTTACTAGCGTTACACCAGTTGCCGATAGCACAACAGCAGTTTGTGATTTTTCAGATACTAGTTTTACATCTGCTTCTTTTACTGCTAGAGGTTGTTTAATTTTTAATGACTCAGCTTCAGGTGACCCAGCAGTTTGTGTAATCGATTTTGGATCTGACAAAACTGTAACAAGCGGAACTTTTACAATTCAATTCCCAACAGCAGACGCATCTAACGCGATTATTCGTATAGCGTAAAGGGGTAACGCGGTATGTCCGTTACTAGAACCTTTACAGTAACGGTGGTTAGCACCGATTCGGGAAATAAATATTTTATAGATGGTGTACAACAACCCACAATAAATATAGCTGAGGGTGGAACATATAGATTCGATGTTTCTGATAGCTCCATGGGAGCTCACCCTTTTAAACTTTCAACTACAAGTAACGGAACACATTCAGGCGGAAGCGAATATACCACCGGCGTAACAACCAGTGGAACAACAGGACAATCCGGAGCTTACGTACAAATTGTAGTTGCTGCTAGTGCACCTACACTTTACTATTACTGTCAATATCACTCAGGAATGGGTGGACAAGCGAACACTCCAGAAGGTGATTCATGGGGTGTGTTTCCTTGGAATCAAAACTCTTGGGGAAAACAAAATGGAGTCGACGTTTCTTTAACTGGTCTTGACTTAACTACGTCTGTTGGTGATGGAACTAACATGGGTGTTCCTGCGCAAGGATGGGGTGGAACTACTTGGAGTAATGGTGAGTGGGGAGAAGTTACAGATAACGGAGCTATTCTTACAGGTTTTGGATTAACAACATCTTTAAATGCAGACGGACTATTATCTTTTCAATCAAATGGTTGGGGTAGAAACACCTGGAACGCTGGTCCTTTTGGAGAAAGTTTTAATCCAGTAGTAAACATATCAGGATTCGGATTAACATCTGCAGTTGGTGATGGAACAAATATGGGTGTACCTCAACAAGGTTGGGGTGGTAAAGCTTGGAACTCTGGAGAGTGGGGAGAAATACCAGACAACTCAGTAGAAGTTTCAGGTGTATCTATGACTGCTTCTGTTGGATCTTTAGAAGCTTACAATGAAACAGGTTGGGGTCGTGATGGCTGGGGTGAAGAAGCTTATGGTAGATCAAATGATGCTCATGCAGAATTAACAGGTTTTGGATTAGAAGCAGGTCAAGGTAATAGTACTTGGGGTGCTAAAGGTTGGGGTAATAATTCTTGGGGTCTCTTTGCATTAGATGATGTTGCAAGTGCACTTGGTTTAACAGGACAATCTACAACTTCATCTGTTGGTGCTCCTACAATTGTTTCAGATGCTACATTTAGTTTAACAGGAGTTTCTGGAACAGTTTCAATAGGAAGTCCATCTCCAGTTGTTGGTTTAGCATTAGAATTAACAGGTCAATCAGCGACTTCATCTGTTGGTGATCCTACTGAAATATCTAGTCCTTTTGTAGATTTAACTGGTCAATCAGCTACAGTAAGTCTTGGTGGACCAACTGTAAACTCTAATCCTATAGTAATACCAACTGGACTTTCTTTAACGTCTAATGTTGGATCAATAGATCCAACAGATTTAACTTTAGGTATAACAGGACAATCTTCTACTTCTAGTGTAGGAACAGGGTTGTCAATTAGTTCTACTTTTGATATAACTTTAACAGGTCAATCTGCAACTGCTTCTGTAGCTGCATTTGGAACTGCTTCAGGCTTTGGAATTCAAGCATATTCTGACGTTGACACAGGTTCAAATACATCGTATACAGATGTTGCAACTGGCTCAAATACAAGTTATACTGACGCTGCATAGGAGATAAATTATGGCATCAACATACACACCTTTAGGGGTAGAACTTCAAGCAACTGGTGAAAACGCCGGTACGTGGGGTACAAAAACTAATACTAATTTACAAATTATTGAACAAATTTCTGGTGGATTTACTCAGCAATCAATAGCGGGTGGTGCACAAACAACAACTTTATCTGTTTCTGACGGATCAACTGGTGCAGTTTTATCTCACAGAATGATTGAATTTACTGGTACAATTACAGGAAATCAAATTGTAACAATACCTTTAGATGTTCAAACTTTTTATTTTTTAAGAAATTCTACTTCTGGTGCATACACAGTACAGTTTAAATATGTTTCTGGATCTGGTGATTCGTTTACTTTTTCTGCTACAGACAAAGGAGATCAATTAATTTTTGCATCAGCTAACGATGGAACTAATCCGGATATCATAACTTTAGCTTTTGGAGACGGAGATGTTACAACAACTGGAACACAAACTTTAACAAATAAAACTTTAACCTCTCCTAAAATTGGAACAAATATTCAAGACACAAATGGAAATGAATTAATTACTTTAACAGCTACAAGTTCAGCTGTTAATGAAGTCACTTACGCAAATGCTGCAACAAGTAATAACCCATCAATCACAGCATCTGGAGGTGATACTAACATTGGTATTGATCTAAAAACAAAAGGGTCAGGAGTTATTAGAGCTGAAGATGGTGATGGAAACGTAGCGGCAGTTAAAATTGCAGGAAAAGAATCTATATGGATTCCAGCAGTTGCTATGTATCCTAACACTACAAACGGATGTGCAGACCTTGCTCAGGTTGAATTATCAAATGGACCTGAAATTAAAACTTTAGATTTTGACAAAGACTCAGATGAAAATGCACAGTTTGCTGTTGCATTTCCTAAATCATGGAATGAAGGCACAGTAACTTTTCAAGCATTCTTTACAGCAGACTCAACAAATACAGGAACTGTATCTTGGGTGTTAGCAGGGGTTTCTTGTGCGGACAATGATACTATTAACGTTGCTTTTGGAACAGGTGTAGCACCTACAGCAAAAGCACACAGTGGTACAGCAAATGATTTAGACGTTACAGCAGAAAGTGGAGCAATAACAATAGCAGGCTCACCAAGTACAGATGAGGAAGTTTACTTCCAAATAACAAGAGATGTATCAGCAGATTCTTTAACAGCTGATGCAAAACTATTAGGAATTAAATTATTCTTTACTACTGACGCTGCTAACGACGCATAAGGAGTAGAATATGTCTTTTGGATATCAAATACTTGGATTCGGTTCAGGTGGTATAAAAATAGAACGAGAGTGTCAATATTTAGTCGTTGCGGGGGGAGCAGGCGGAGGAGCCGGCGGCGGCGGAGGTGCTGGAGGTTTCAGAACCTCTGAAGACTCTTCTAATTTAATACTTGAAGCTGGCGATTATACAGTCACAGTTGGAGCAGGCACAGGCCCTGTTCCAGGAAATTGCAGTTCAGACAGAGCTGGAAATTCAGTTTTTAGCACTATTACATCAACGGGTGGCGGTGGCTCTGGCTATGGTAACCCAGAAAAAGATGGTGGAAGTGGTGGTGTATTTTCGGGGGCAGGAAATACTCCCCCAGTTAGTCCCCCACAAGGAAATCCTGGAGGATTTCAGGTTCAATCTGGCGGAGGCGGCGCTGGTGGTAGCGGCGGAACATCTACTCCGGCAGGAGGACCCGGTGGAGTTGGAAGAGACAGCTCTGTATCAGGATCTTCAGTAGAATACGCTGGCGGTGGAGGTGGCGGAGGCTACATTCCAAGTGAAGCAGGCGGACCGGCACAAGATGGCGGTGGAAATGGTTCTCCTAGATCTGGTTCAGGATCTCCTGGAACAAATGGTAAAGGCGGCGGAGGCGGCGGAATGGGCTTCTGCGGTGGTCCACCAAATGGTGCAGGAGGCTCAGGTGTTGTAATTGTTCAAGCACCTGCTGCAGCTACACTTACTGTTTCACCTGGAACAAACACAACATCAACTGCTCCTAGTGGAGCAAAAGTAGCAACGTTTACAGTGTCGGGGACACTAACAATAGCGTAATGGCAACTTTCGCAAAATTAGATGAGAACAATATTGTTACTCAAATTGTTAAAGTAGGAAACGATGTCCCTACTTCAGACGGACCTTTGGGGGACAACGACATGCACGTCGATGGAGAAACTTATTGCACTAATCTTTTTGGTGGTACATGGAAACAATGTTCTGCCACGAATGCTTTTAGAAAACAAAACGCAGGGATAGGTCAAACTTACGATAGTGTTAAGGATAAATTTATAAAACCACAACCTTATCCATCTTGGAGTTTAGATTCTAATGATGATTGGCAACCTCCAGTAGCAAGACCAGCTGAATCAACTTTAATTCTTGAAGAAAATGTAAGTATATTAAGATTTGCTAATTGGAACGAAGCAGAATATAGGTGGGAAAGTCAAGATGTTTTAGCAGATCCAATGGTAGATTATCATTGGAATACAGACACAAATTCTTGGGTAGCTAGTTAGTCTTTACTCTTTTAAATAAATATAGTATATACATTTATATAAAGTATGAATGTAGTAGATTTGTTTTCAACTCCGGTATGCGTAAAAAATTTAAAACCCTTATCTAAAGCTGTTGTGAAAAAAATTTATGCATATGAAACAAAAGAAGATTGGCAGTTTAAAATTTTACAAAGTAAAAACACCTACATACTTAATGAAATATTTTTAAAAAATTTAAAGAAAGAAATAAATTCTTTTATTAAAGAGTATGTTGATGAAATACTAAAACCTTCAAGTGATTTAAAATTTTATATTACTCAATCCTGGTTAAACTACACGAATGAAAAACAAACACACAATCCACACTTTCATCCTAACTCTATTATATCTGGCGTATATTATATAAACGCAGATTCAAAATTAGATTATATATTGTTTAAGAAAAATGTTTTTGAGCAAATAAAAATATATCCTAAGGAATTTAATAAATATAACTCAGATACTTGGTGGATACCTGCGGCTACAGGAAAACTTATTTTATTTCCTTCTTCTTTAATGCATCAAGTTGGTAATGTTGAAGAGACCTACGGCAAAAGAGTAAGTTTGGCTTTTAATGTTTTTGCAAAAGGTAAATTTGGTTCGACAAAAACTTTAACAGAATTAAAGATATGAACATACTAGGCTTGCAAAAAAACCGTAATTCGTCTGTTGCTTTATTTTGTGATTTTAAATTAGTTTATTACAATCAAGAAGAAAGATTATCTAAAATAAAAAATGACAGTTTTTTTCCATTACACATTTTAAATGAAATAAAAAAATTAAATATTAAAATAGATAAGGCAGTAGTTACAGGATATAATACTTATGATGCTCATCTCCTTTATGGATACATGCACAAGATAGGTTTAATCGATTCTGTTTATGAAAATGCATTTCATTTTTATAAGTCACATCATTTAGTTCATGCAGTAAAAGCTTTATACTCTTCTAACATGGATAAAGCTTTAATAATAGTTGCTGATGGGAGAGGTTCTAATTATATTTTAGATAATGGTAAGCAGGGACATGAAACTATCTCTGTGTATTTTGGCAGCCTAGAACACGGTCTTGACTGTTTTTACAAAAGATTACAGACTACTAGAGAGGGACACAAAGCAAAGGTAAGAGCAGATGAAATTTATGGTTTTGATTTTATAAGAGATGCAATTACACTTAGATACTTTCAAGATTTTGATGTAGATCACAGACCTGTGTCAGGTGCTTTTTATAGTAGAATGACTAATCATTTAGGCTTTAAACCAAATGATGAGGGAAAACTAATGGGACTACAGGCTTACGGTAAGCCTAACAAAAAAATTGAAAACATTTTATCAAAGGATGATTTGTTTGTTTATAAAGATAAAGCTGATAAACGTATTAATTTTTCAGTAAATGTTGAAGAATACCCAGAGTTATATTACCACAAAAAATTAGGCTATAAACAAATACACTATGACATAGCTTATGAGAGTCAAAAACAATTTGAGTTACAAATAGTAAATATTTTAAGAAGATTTATACACAATACCAAAAATGTAATTATAACAGGTGGGTGTGGACTTAATGTAGTTTTTAATTATGTGCTTAGAAAATCATTACCTAGTGATATTAACCTTTATGTTGATCCTCTATGTGGTGATGAGGGCAATAGTATTGGAGCTGCAATAACCTACGCTAAATATTGTGGAACAAGAAATAATTTTGATAATATTTATTTAGGACCTGAACCTGTTTACAATATAAAAAAAGGTAATGATAAAATAGAAACTGTAATTGAATATTTAATTAATAAAAAAATTGTTGGTTTATATCAAGGTAGAGCTGAAGCAGGGCCTAGAGCTTTAGGGAACAGGTCTTTGTTGTTAGACCCAAGAATTAAAAATGGTAAAGATATAATGAACAAGGTTAAAAATCGAGAATGGTTTAGACCCTTTGGTGCTTCAATTTTAGAAGAGGAGGCAGATAAATGGTTTGATATGGCAGGCATGAAAAGTTCTCCGTACATGTTATATGCCGTTAAAGCATTAAAAGGTGTTGCAGAAAAAATACCTGGAGTCATACATGTAGATAATACCTGTAGAATACAAACAGTTAATGAAAAACAAAATCCTGTGTTATATAAAATATTAAAACTATTTAATAAAAAAACAGGAATTCCAATATTAATGAATACATCTTTTAATTTAGCTGGAGAGACACTGGTTGAAACTCCAGAAGACGCAATTGAAACTTTTAATAAATCAGATATAGACTGTATCTACTTCCCAGATATACAAAAGGTTTACAAATAATGGATTTAAAACATAACGTATGGTTTTTTAAAAATGCCTTAGATAAAGAGTGGTGTAATAATTTAATTAAAAAACATACAAAGAATATGAGGAAAAAAGGTAAAGTTGGTGGTGATGGTTCAAAAATTTCAGCTAGTGAAAGTAAAAAACAGAGAAACTCTAATATACGTTTTATAAATGTTAAAGAAGTTTATAACACATTAAATCGTTATCTTGACTTAGCAAATAAAAATGCAGGTTGGAATTTTAACGTTGATTGGTCTGAACAGCTTCAATTCACTAAATACGGAAAAGGCCAGTACTATGATTGGCATATAGATATGTTTTGTGACCCTTACACAAACCATAAACAACCACAGTTTGAAGGGAAGATAAGAAAAATATCTTGTAGCGTATTATTAAATGATCCTAGTGAATATGAAGGTGGAGATCTAGAAATAGGTTATTCTAATAAGCATAGAACACCTTTATCTAAAAATAAATTAAATTTAAAACAATGTAATTTAGGACAAGGATCTATCATTTTTTTTCCTGCATTTGTATGGCATCGAGTTACACCTGTTACAAAAGGCACTCGTTATAGTATAGTGATGTGGACAATAGGACCACCGTATGTTTAAGAAAAATAAATATCAAGTGTGTCGAAAAATAATCTCTCAGGATTTGGCTGAGTTTTTATTTAACTATCTTAGAATGAAAAAACAAACTTTTTATTCTTTAAAAAGAGTAGGAATTGATAATAAGTTATTAGGTTTTGATGGAGATGACCAGGCACCAGGGACATATTCTTGTTACTCTGATATTGCAATGGAGACATTGTTAGCTGTTACAAATGAAATTTTAGAGAAAAAAACTAAATTAAAATTATCTCCAACTTATTCATACACTAGATTATATAAAAATGGAGACATATTAAAAAAACATAAAGATAGATTTAGTTGTGAAATTTCTGGAACTTTAAATTTGGGAGGCGATATGTGGCCCATATTTTTACAGGACACTAATAAAAAGAAAATAAAAATTAGTTTAAATCCAGGAGATGCTTTACTATACTCTGGAAGTATTCTTCCACACTGGAGAGAACCTTTTACTGGTTACATGTGTGGACAAGTATTTTTACATTATAATAATAAAGACACTAAGGGATGGGATAAAAACTTATTTGATAATAGACCTCATTTAGGGTTTCCATTTCAACGAGTTAATAAATAATGTTTGTTAGCACTTATTTTTCCACAATTGTTTGGAGTGAAGAAAAGCCAGAGTTTGTTAAATCTTTAAATAAAGCAAGTGATAAATATATTATTAATGCTCGTAAAAAAGAAAAAGACCACATAAAAAAATATGGCGATTTTGGAAAAGTGTATCACTCAACACCACTAACGGCTGATAATAATTTTTTAAATTTTAGAAATTATGTTGGTCAAAAATCTTGGGAGTATTTAGATCAGCAAGGTTATGACATGTCACAATATACAACTATGTTTTCTGAAATGTGGGTACAAGAATTTTCTAAAAAAGGTGGTGG